>Ga0068714_10000143_pt1 | contig 153900 bp, 154 predicted proteins | sample MTBNYHSulfiMetaG_FD_62988 | JGI IMG/M metagenome (GOLD analysis project Ga0068714, IMG submission 62988) | Enrichment culture microbial communities from rom New York Harbor, USA that are MTBE-degrading - MTBE-NYH (New York Harbor Sulfidogenic)... | ecosystem: Environmental > Aquatic > Marine...
GTTATATGTATCGGTGGAGTTATAGAAGCGGGTGAACTCCAGGGGGATGCCTACCGTGGGGATCTTTAAATCAGTCGCTTCAAGAATAAAGTTGCCTGTGGAAAGGTTTACCGGGTCATTACCGAAAAAACAATGAACGGATTTACCAAGAGAAGCAAGTAAATCAGGATCGGAAGCATTACCTTGAGCTACTGACACGGTTCCCGGATGACCTTGAGAGGTTATCTTTCCGGTTATGGTATGTGGTTGCCCTTCATATATAGTCTCACCATCAAGTTTTGATATTTTAAGGTTATGTTCGTTTGCGTCTATCACCCAATACTGATCAAAGGGAACCGGGTTGGCAAAAATACCATAACTTCTACCGTAAATTTCATAGAAAACTTGCGTTCCGTTTACAAAGATTTTAGTGAAAAAATAATAACTATAGTCATACCCAAAGTTGGTTACAAAAGTAATCCCACCATTTCTTGCGTTCATTGAGTAATTATGTGTACCATCCCATCCAAGATAAGTATACCTGTCATATTCGTTTACCGTGTTAAATTTGACTAATACTTTTTGATGACAGTTGTCGCTAAATTCAGTTGTTAATATTTGTGTTCTAGATGTGCTGCCATAAGGTATGGGTTCACCCCATGTATCGTCTGATGATAATGCTATACTCGAGTTATAATTTAATAAAAGTAAAAAAGGTATACAAAAAATAACGAGCTTCTTAAAAAGTTTTAGCAACATGATATCCTCCTTTTTAAAAATAAATTCTAGCAAAACTTATCTACAATTTTCGACCTTATTTTCTAATTTATGTTAATATTGAGTCACATTATTGTAGCACCAGCATTACTGCCAGGAAATGTGAAAATAGTCCTATTTTTAATATGACCAACAGTCCGTATGTTGTTCGCCATCGCCAAGGAAATCAAAACTGCCTTTAAAAGATTTTAGCGGTTCCTGACTGAAAAGTCGGGAGCCGCTTCCTTTTTTACCCCTTTTATTTTCTACCGGGCATATTTTTCCAGTTCAGTCCATAAACATTTCTATATAGCGATCAATACCCCAAACAGGAGGAACACACCCATGAACGGCGTGGTCCGGGTCAGGCCCGGTATATACGGTCGCGGCTGGAATGAAGTGCTGCCGGTGCTGCCGCCCAACCTGGAGAAAATGATTGCCGGCCTGCCCGACCACATACTGGCCCGGCTGGAGGAAATCAGGCTGCGGCGGGACAGGCCCCTGGTAGTGGGGGCTGGAGGACAGGATTTTTTCCTGCGTTCGGACGGGCAATCCGGCTCCGTACCGGACAACGCTTACCTGACCAGCGGGGAAGACCTGGAAAGAGTGATTCATAATATCAGCGGTTCGTCGTTTTACGCTTTGGAGGAAGAGCTAAGGAACGGGTATATCACCCTGCCCGGCGGGCACAGGGTGGGCTTGACGGGCAAGGCGGTGCTGGAAGACGGGCGGGTGAAGACGCTTAAATACCTGTCCGGGCTGAACATCCGCATCAGCCGGGAAATTAAAGGGGCTGCCGCTGCGTTGCTGCCGCGCCTGCTGGACCAGGCGGCGGACAATATCCATCACACCGTCGTCTTTTCGCCGCCCTGCTGCGGCAAAACCACCCTGTTGCGGGACCTGGTGCGCTTGGCCAGCAATGGCGTGCCGCAGCTTAATTACCCTGGCCGGACGGTGGGCCTGGTGGACGAGCGTTCCGAGATAGCCGGTTGTTACCGGGGCGTACCGCAAATGGACGTGGGCGTGCGCACCGACGTGCTGGACGGATGCCCCAAGGCCCAGGGCATGATGATGCTGCTGCGGTCCATGTCTCCGGACATCATTGTTACCGACGAAATCGGCAAGATGGAAGATATCTCCGCCCTGGAGGAAGTTTTTAACGCCGGCGTACGCATCATCGTCACCATCCACGCTTCATCCCTGCGTGAATTGAACAACCGCCCCGCGCTGAAATACCTGCTGCAATTAAATATCATCCAGCGGTTTGTGCTGTTGGGACGCTCCCGGGGTGTGGGGACGGTGGAAAAGATTATTTATGGCCATGAGGCAACACCCCGGAGGTGAACCGTCATGTTTAAGTTAATGGGGGCTTTAATGCTGGTGTCGGCCAGCGGTTATGCCGGCTGGCACGTATCCAGGAGCTACGCCCGCCGGCCGGTGGAACTGAGGCAGTTCATCACCGCGCTGCAGATGCTGGAAACGGAAATCACCTACGCCGCCACTCCTTTACCCGATGCGCTGGCCGGGATCGCTGAAAGGGTGGATACCCGGGTCTCGTCATTTTTTGACCATGCGGCGAAGGAGCTGAAAACCGCCCGCGGTACATCGGCCAGGGAGGCTTGGAGCGCGGCGCTGCACAGATACCGGGCCGGCAGTACCCTTGACCGGGGCGACCTGGGGATTTTAAACAGTCTGGGCCATAACCTGGGCATTTCCGACCGTGACGACCAGGCCAAACACCTGCGCCTGACCCTGGAGCAGCTTAAAATGGCCCAGGCCCGGGCCGAGGAAACGGCGGCCAAGAACGTCAAGCTGTGGAACTACGTAGGGCTCTTGGGCGGGCTGATTATCGTACTGGCACTGTATTAAAAGAATAGGAGTCAGAATTCAGGAGTCAGGAGTCAGAATTAAAACACGTGGTTTTCATGGAATGCTCGAAATGCCATGGATATTGGGATACACCGAATCGGTGCGCATCATAATTAAAAAACTACTGAATTCTGACTCCTGACTTCTGACTACTGCATTTTGAAGGAGGCGTAACAATGGGTCAAAATATTGACTTGATCTTTAAGATCGCCGGTATCGGCATTATGGTGGCTGTGGCCAGCATGGTCCTGAAAAATTCGGGTAAGGAGGACTACGGCCTGGCAGTCACCCTGACCGGTATTGCCGTGGTGCTGGTAATGGTAATCCAGATGCTGGGCACCCTTTTCGACGAGGTAAAATCGGTATTTAAACTTTTTTAGGCGGGTGGCGGCATGGATATACTGCAAATTGCCGGTATCGCCCTGACCGGCGCGGTGCTGGCGATGGTCCTGAAATCTTATAAACCGCCCTTGGCCATGCTGCTGAGCATATTCGTCGGCGTCACCATATTCCTGCTGGTGCTGGCCAAAATAGGGGCGGTGGTGGATGTTTTGCGCCAATTGGCGGGACAGGCCGACATCAGCTCAGTATATCTGGGCACGCTGCTGAAAATTATCGGCATCGCGTACATAGCCGACTTTATCGCCCAGATCTGCCGTGACGCGGACCAGGGGGCCATCGCCGTCAAAGTGGAGTTGGCCGCCAAGGTGCTGGTGCTGGTGCTGGCGGTGCCCATCGTGGTAGCCGTGCTGCAGGCGCTGCTGCGGCTGGTGCCGTGACAAAGGGGGGATTAGCCTGTCTGCGGCTCGGAAAGTAACGAGGGTCCTCCTGGTATTATTCATTTTTTTAATCTCAAGTCCGGTCCCGGTCATGGCGGCTGAACAGGAACCCGCGACCGGGTGGGACAGCCGGGTCAACGACCTGGATATGGCGGAAATACAGCGTTTAGTAAACCGGATGGATATGGAGATCAAGGAAGCGCTGCCGGACACCGACATTAAATCGCTGGCGGCCGGATTGGCCCGGGGGGATATTCCAATGCAGCCCGGGGAAATTTTCAACCGGTCGCTGAAATACATTTTCCGGGAAGTGGTGGCCAACTCTTCCCTGCTGGCCAAGCTGGTGGTGCTGGCTATTATTTGCGCACTGCTGCATAACCTGACCGGCGCCTTCGAAAAGGGCACTACCGGGCAGCTCACCCACATGGTGGCTTTCATGGTGCTGGTGACCATAGCGGTGGGTTCCTTCGGACTGGCCATTCAACTGGGCCGGGAAGTGGTGGACAAGATGGTGGTGTTTATGCAGGCGCTGCTGCCCCTGTTGCTGACCTTACTGGTGGCGGTGGGCGGCATCACTTCGGCGGCTATATTTCATCCCCTGGTTTTTATCAGCATCACGGCTTTTGGAACCATCATCAAAAATGTGGTCCTGCCCCTGATTTTCTTCGCCGCCGTTTTGGAAATCGTCAGTGCCCTGTCCAGTGAATTTCAGGTTTCCAGGTTCGCGGGACTGCTAAAGGGGGTGGCCATGGGCCTGATGGGCTTTATGAGCACCATTTTCCTGGGGGTGATGGCTATCCAGGGAGTGGCGGGCGCGGTGAGCGACAGTCTGACTTACCGCACCGCCAAGTTTGCCACCGGCACCTTCATCCCCGTGGTGGGCGGAGTGTTCAGCGACGCCCTGGGGGCGATTATCGGCTCGTCATTGCTGATCAAAAACGCCGTCGGCATTGCCGGGGTGCTTATTATAGCTCTGATCGTGGTAATCCCGCTGGTCAAGATCATCACCATGGCCTTCATCTACAAGCTGGCCGGCGCCATTATCCAGCCCGTGGGCGAGGACAACATCAGCGACTGTTTAAACGCCCTGGGCAACAACCTGATTACCGTTTTTGCCGCCGTCGCCACGGTGGGCCTGCTGTTCTTTTTCACCATCGCCATCGTGGTGGGCATGGGCAACATCACGGTAATGCTGCACTAAAATTTTTTCCCGGAGGGCTGCCATGGACATACTGCGTCAATTAATTCAAACCATAGTGGTGATCGTCATCCTGGCGGTGTTTCTGGAAATGCTGCTGCCCCTGGGAGATATGCGCCGTTATGTAAAAATGGTGATGGGTTTGTTAATCATTGTGGCCGTACTGCAGACCGTCACCGGGGTTTGGGGCAGCGGCCTGATCCGGGAAATACCCGCCGTAACCGAATCCTTTGCCGGTTACAATGCGGTGCCGCTGGACGATATTATGGCGGCCGGACAATCTATATCAGAGGCCAACCGCCGGGAAGCGGCGCAGCAGTACAGCCGGGGCATCGAGCGGCAGGTGCTGTCCCTGGCGGCGCTAAACAACGATCTGCATGCGCTGGACGCCAGAGTAACGCTGCGGGAGGACACCAATGAAATTGACGGCATCACCGTCTTTTGCTCCGGCAGCGCAGTAAAGCCGCACACGCCGGCCGTTGCAGGCAACAACGGTTTGGAGGAATCGGACATCCAACCGGTAATCATCGGCGCTCCGGGTGAAGAAATACGTGACAGCGGCGCCGGGTCCAAACCGTCCGCGGCTGAAATGCGGGCCGCGGCCGATTTATCCGGCGTGGTGGCCAATTTCTACAACCTGCGCCCGGAGCAGGTGAAAATAGAGTTTCAATAACCATGGCGAGGTGATGATTATGAACCGGGGGGAGTTATTAAATCCCGGGCACAAAAAATTCTGGCTCCTGGTGGGCGCGGTGCTGCTGGGTATTACCCTGATGCTGTGGGGCGGTTCGGGCTCCGGTGATACGGCGGCGGAAAGGAACCAAACTCCCGCGGACGCGCAGTTATCCGGCCGGGAAAGCACGTATTTTCCCTCCACCGGCTCCATGATGACCGCGGAAGAGAGGGAGATAGCCGCCGAACTGCAGCGGATGCTTGAACAAATCGCCGGCGCCGGACGGGTTGAAGTAACTGTCCAACTGGCCACCTCCACTCACAGCGATTTCGCCGTCAACAGCGATACCGGCGTCAAGACAACCGTGGAAGAGGACCAGAACGGCGGCACCAGGGAAATAACGGAAAACACCGGCACCAGCACCGTGGTCATCACCGGCGAAGGCCAGGGGCTGGAAAAACCGGTCGTCAGCCGGGAGATAGCCCCGGAGGTGGCCGGGGTGCTGGTGGTGGCCGAAGGAGCCGGGGAGCCCGCGGTAAAAGCCGGTCTGTTCCGGGCGGTGCAGGTAGCTTTGGGCATCCAGCCGCACAAAATTGTGGTGATGAACATGAAAAGGGGTGATTAGTTTGATCAAGGTCATTAAAATCCGGCGCTCCGACATCGCTCTGGCCCTGCTGGCGCTGGCCGGGATTGCGTTTTGTGTTCTGGGGTTTGGCGGCCTGACGGAAAAGCTGGCCAACTGGCGTGACAATCCGGCCGCTTCCGTCACCTCGGACAAAGAGACCGACCTGGAGAGCAGCAAGCCTCTGGGCGGCGGCACACCGGTTGATTACACGCTGCAAGACGATCCCGTTCCGGTTGAAAACCGCTCCTCCGAACAACGCGGCAGCTCGGAATATTTTATGGAATACCGCATGGAAAGGGAACGGGCCCGGGGGATGGAGATGGAAACCATGCGCGAAGTGCTGGCTTCCCCGGACGCGGACGAAGAAATCCGCAAGACGGCTCATGAAAGGCTCCTTAGTCTCAGCAGCAGCATATCCAAGGAAATGGAGCTGGAAAGCCTGATCCGGGCCAAAGGTTACAGCGACGCCGCCGTTTTTCTGGACGGTCAGACAGTAACCGTGGTGGTTCAGGAAGGCGACGGCCCGGCCGCCGCCGACGACCAGAACGGTATCGTTGAAATGGTCTCTAAGAACACCGGCGTAGGCGAAGAAAACATCATCCTCATCACCAGACCCGGTGCACAACCCTAACCCAATTCAAGTTGGGGACGGCTCAAACCGTCCCCTTGTACACAATTTTTGGATACTTGCACATGTTGTACTGTATACATTATATTTTCACGATATATTGTATACTTGAAGTAAATACATTTAACTATTCATATAATGGTTATATAATACAGGTTGTTACAGCAACCTGTTTTTTTGTTAATGAGGAGAGATTATTATGCCGGCGGTTGGAATTACCGATACGACCCTGCGGGACGGCCACCAGAGTTTATGGGCCACCCGGATGCACACCGAAGATATGCTGCCCGTGATTGAAAAAATCGACGCGGTGGGGTACCATTCTCTTGAAGTTTGGGGCGGCGCTACCTTCGATGTCTGCCTGCGTTTTCTTAATGAAAATCCCTGGCAACGTTTAAAAACATTAAAACGGGTGATTCGACGAACGCCACTCCAGATGCTGCTGCGAGGACAATCGCTAGTTGGTTACCAGCATTATCCGGATGATGTGGTCGAAGCATTCGTTTCCAAGATGGTGGAAAACGGGATCGACATCATCCGGATTTTTGATGCCCTGAATGACATCCGCAACATGGAAACGGCCATCCGGACCGGCAAAAGAAACGGCGCCCACGTACAGGCGGCAGTGGTTTATACGGTGAGCCCGGTGCACACCACCGGGCATTACCTGGAAACAGCCGTCAAACTGGCTGAAATGGGAGCGGATTCCATCTGTGTCAAGGACATGGCCGGATTGCTCACCCCCCACCATGCTTACGAGCTGATTAAAAAGCTTAAGGAGAATCCGGGACTGCCGGTGCAGCTGCACAGCCACTACATCGGCGGGCTGGCCCTGGCCACTTACCTTAAGGCGGTGGAAGCCGGGGTGGATGTGATAGACACAGCCTCGGTGCCGCTGGCCTTCGGCGCATCCCAACCTCCGGTGGAAACCGTGGTCAGGGCGCTGGCCGATACCCAATACGACACCGGCCTGGATATCCGCCTGTTGTTTGAAATTGCCGATTACTTTGAACAACTGCGCCGGAACAAGGGCCTGGAGCGCGGGGTAACCCGCATCAGCGACATGAAGGTGTTTGAGCACCAGGTGCCCGGCGGAATGATAACAAACCTGGTGACCCAGCTTGAACAGCAAAAATCATTGCACCTGCTGCCCGCCGTACTGGAGGAAATACCCAGGGTGCGCAAGGAACTGGGCTACCCTCCGCTGGTGACGCCCACCAGCCAGATTGTAGGCACCCAGGCCGTGCTTAACGTGCTGACGGGTGAAAGATACAAACTTATTCCCGGTGAGGTAAAGGCTTATATCAAGGGTTTGTACGGGAATCCTCCGGCGCCGCTTGATTCACTGGTGGCCGGACGGGTGCTGGGTGACGGGGTACCGGTTACCTGCCGGCCCGCCGACCTGTTGGAACCCCGGATGGCTAAAGCCCGGGACGAGATCAAGCACCTGGCCGGTTCCGATGAAGACGTCATATCCTACGCTGTTTTGCCGCAAGTGTTTTTAAAATATAAGGAAGGCGGCAATCGCCCGGTCGAAGAAATCACCCCGGCCATAACCAAACCCGTCAATAAAGAGCGGGCCGTCACCGGCCCGTCAGAGGAGGACCATAATATGGATTTACAGCAAATCAAAGAACTGGTAAGCCTGATTAATCAAACCGATATCGCCGAACTGACCCTCAAGCAGGACGGCATCAATCTGGCCATCAGGAAATCCGGTGTTTCAGCGGGCGGCAGGGAAAATGACTACGGTGAGGATTTATCTGCTCCCGCCGCTGCCGCGGCCGGTTCAAAATCAGCCGCCGGCGCGCCTCCGGCAGCAGCGGCCGCCGGAGAAGACGAGGGACCCGGATATGAAATTAAATCACCCATGGTGGGTACGTTTTACAGCGCTCCCGCCCCGGACGCCTCACCCTTCGTTGAAGTGGGCACCCGGGTGGAAAAAGGGCAGACCCTGTGCATCATCGAAGCCATGAAACTGATGAATGAAATTGAAGCGGACGTATCCGGCACGGTGGTTAAAATCCTGGTGGAAAACAGTCAGCCCGTGGAATACGGCCAGCCGCTGCTGGTAATCAAACAGGACTAGGTGACTTGGAAATGTTCGGCAAAATACTTATCGCCAACCGGGGAGAAATAGCAATCCGCATTATCAGGGCTTGCCGGGAATTGAATATCAAGACGGCGGCCGTGTTTTCGGAAGCCGACCGCGACAGCCTGCACGTGCGCATGGCCGATGAAGCTGTGTGTATCGGACCGCCGCCTCCCGGCCGCAGCTACCTGAATATATCCAATATGATCAGCGCCGCTATGGTGACCGGGGCGGATGCCGTCCACCCCGGTTACGGTTTCCTGGCTGAAAATGACCGGTTTGCGGAATTGTGCGCCGCCAACGGATTGGTGTTCATCGGGCCTCCGGTAAAGGCCATGCGGTTGATGGGCAACAAAGTGCGGGCCCGTGAAACCATGCAGGCCTCCGGTGTTCCCGTGGTGCCGGGTTCGGAGGGGTTAACCGGCGATGCCGGTCAGGCGCTGCAGGTGGCCAAAACAATTGGCTTTCCGGTGTTGATTAAAGCTTCTTTCGGCGGCGGCGGTAAAGGTATGCGGGTGGCCCAGTGCGAAGAAGAACTGCTTAAAGGCATCATGACCGCCCGGACCGAAGCAGCCGCGGCTTTCGGCAGCGGCGAGATTTACCTGGAAAAATACGTGGAGGAACCCCGGCACATTGAGATCCAGGTGCTGGCGGATCGGCACGGGAACATTGTGCACCTGGGTGAGCGGGACTGCTCCATCCAGCGACGCAATCAGAAAATTATTGAAGAATCGCCGTCGGTGGCCGTGGACGCCAAACTGCGCACGCTCCTGGGGGAAACTGCCGTTAAAGCCGCCCAGGCCGTTGATTACTACAGCGCCGGCACGGTTGAATTTTTACTGGACAAACACGGCAATTATTACTTTATTGAAATGAACACCCGGATTCAGGTGGAACATCCGGTCACCGAAATGGTCACCGGGCTGGACCTGGTCAAGGAACAAATCCGCATTGCCGCAGGCGAAAAAATTGGTTTTGCCCAGGATGATATCCGTTTTAACGGTTGGGCTATTGAATGTCGCATCAACGCCGAAGACCCCGACCGAAATTTCGCCCCCAGCCCGGGTACGATAACAGCCTTTCAGTCTCCCGGCGGACCGGGGGTGCGCCTGGACAGCGCGCTGTTTGTTGGGTGGAAAGTGCCCCCGAACTACGATTCCATGCTGGGCAAACTGATTGTGTGGGGCCGGGACCGGGACGAAGCCGTGGCCAGAATGCTCAGGGCCTTGGAAGAACTGCGCCTGGAAGGCGTCAAAACCACGCTATCCTTTCACCGCCGTATCCTGCGCAACGCCTTTTACCGGCGCGGCGAAGTGTACACCAACTTCATCCAACGCCGCATCCTCGGGGGCGGTTAATTCAAGTGGGGAGGGTTTACCACAAAATACCGCAGTTAATTGCGGTATTTTTCCTAGTTTGGTATAATGTATTAAAATTCAAAAAGGAGGTTAAAGTGTGGAACAGCAGGAAATGAACGTGCGGGAAGAAAAGAACAACCTCGGCTCCATTCGCGTGGCGGATGAAGTAGTGCGCATCATTGCCGGGCTGGCCGCCACCGAAGTGTCCGGCGTTTCGGGTATGAGCGGCGGAGTTGTGGGCGGTATCGCAGAACGTTTGGGGCGAAAAAATCTGTCCACAGGCGTTAAAGTTGAAGTCGGCGAAACAGAGACCGCCGTCGATCTTTCCGTTATCGTTGATTACGGCTCCCGCATTCCCGACGTGGCAGCCAATATCCAGAGCGCAGTAAAAGCCTCCATTGAAAAAATGACCGGTCTTAAAGTCGTCGAAGTAAATGTGAACGTCCAGGGCGTGGCATTTGCAAACGAAACCGGTGAAGAAGAAACCAGAGTAAAATAATGCAAACTTGATAACGGGGGAAAATCGTTATGGGGCCGTTTGATCGTGGCATACTATTATTGTATACGTTTACGATTACACTGCTGCTTTTGGCTGCGGCAGCTTTTTTTGCCGGTTGGCGGGAGCCGTTCAATATATTGCTCAGGGAGGCGGCTTTGCCTGAACAACTGGAAATCCTTTGGATTCTAACCGGTCTGTTTGTGATGATCGGCGCCCGGTTATTTTGGAAAGGGTTAGTTGTCGAGCGTAAGAAACAGGCGGTGGTGCAAGACGGCGAGCTTGGTGACGTGCGAGTTTCCCTGCCGGCTATTGAGTCGCTGGCCGAAAAGGTTGTGTCACCCATCAAGGGAGTCAGAGACGTCCGGGCCAGGGTTGTATCAGCCCCCAAGGGAATTAATATGCAGATGAAAATAACAGTTGCACCGGATATCAACGTGCCTGAGCTGTCCAAAGACATTCAGCAGCAGGTCAGGGACAATATATTAAACGTGGCCGGCATCGCGGTCCACGAGGTGCGGGTGGCTGTGGAAAGCTTCACCAGCCGCAAAAACAGGGTGGAGTAGAGGTGGCCCGGCATGGACAAACAACTTTTCATGGAATGGCTTACCCTGCACCGGGGCAAAATAATTGGTGCGGCGACAGGATTGGCCCTGGGCGTTTCGGTGATCTTATTCGGTTTTTTTAAAACATTATTTGTAGCCGTGTGCGTGGTTTTAGGTTACCTGGCCGGTAAACAGCTGGACGACCGGGTGGATCTAAAGGAGAGGATTTTGCGCTTGCTGGGGGAAAGGTGACTATAGATACCATATGAGCAGGAGAAAAGCCAGGGAGTCCGCAATGCAGGTGCTTTACCAGGTGGACGTGGGAAAAATGGAAGTGGAAGACGCTTTTTTACACTTGCAGGAGAAATTCAATATCGAGAGTCAGGATTTGGATTTTGCCCGGCAGTTGGTGTCGGGCACTTTGGCCAATCTGCCTGAACTGGATAACGAAATCAGCCGTTTAAGCCGCGACTGGAAGCTGGAACGCATCGCCGCGGTGGACCGGAGCATCATGCGGATGGCCCTGTACGAGATTTTTTACGAAGCGGGAACACCTTACAATGTCTCCATCAACGAAGCGGTTGAAATAGCCAAAAAATATTGCGGCGGGCAATCAAGCAAATTTATCAACGGCATTTTAGGCAAAGTAGTGCAGGAAAAACAAACAAGCCGGGTGTAAAGGTACGGTTAATAGGGAAATTAAAAGAAGGAAGTCACAGCAATTTGTGGCTTCCTTTCTTTTTCATCTACAATAACGTCAAGCCGGTTTTCCAGCACAAGCTTTGTTGATATTGGTATTACTGATATCACGGGTTTCATTCAGTTTCGCCGGTTTCGTCATTGCTATTGGTTTCATTATTTTCACTGGCCTCGCCGGTATCTTCGCCGGTATCTTCACCGGTATCTTCAACGGTATCGCCGGTTTCATCCACGTTCTCTGAGCCGTCACCGCCGTTTTCTGCCGCCCTGGACAGTATGGCGGCCATTTCAGCTCTGGTGATGACGCTATTAGGGTTAAACTCGCCACCTGGCGTCCCCGAAATAATGCCCTGCTCTACAAGGGCTGTGATATATCCAAGATCCTCGGGCGCAATAAGTATGCCGTCGCTAAACGTAATGTTGGTGGTATCCGCAGGTTCAATGCCCATTGCCTTTGCCACCATCACTGCAGCCTCGGCCCTGGACGCTTGCACCTGGCTGTGGAACCGGTTGATGTTGACAATTTTCATTTTAGCTGCTTTGGCAGCGTCACCGGCAGCGTAATCAGGAATGTCGGTGCCGTCTTCATTAACGGTTGTTTCTTCATCATTACCGGAATCCTCTTCAGTGTTTTCTTCGTTATCCTGATCCTGCTCCCCGCCTGTATCTGCGGTGTTTTCATCAGTGGCGGTTCCTTCTTCCCCATCAGTAAGAGTTTCATCATCAGTCAACAGGTTTGCCAACCGTACCGCAAAGATCATGGCCTCCAGGTTGCTTACCGGCTCATTGGGTTTAAAAGTACCGTCAGCATACCCGTTTACCAGACCCAACTGCTGTACCTTTTCGATATCACTGCTTGCCCAATGCCCTTTGGTATCCTTGTATTCATCAGCTTTCTTGGCACCCTTGTCCTGTTTGGTTTCAGCTTTGCCAACCTGTGCGCCGGCTGATGAAGCCGCGTCTTTACTTTCTGCTTTATCTGGCTTTCCCTGGATCTCCTTGCCCTGATTCTTATCGGCTTTAATTTTTGACCCGCCGTCGGTAGCCTTGGATTTACCTGAATTGCCCTGACCGGCAATAACGGGACTGGATACCAGGCAAATGGATACCATAAGCGAAATCAGCAGTAACGAAAACTTTTTAAACATTATACTACCCCCTTTTCCGTCATAAGTAGATAATTATAGCTACTATATTTTATAAATCTTTTGCCGGCGCGGTACAATGACCCGATGGTCCCCCATAGGTAGGTCGAAAGTCCTAATTTTCTTTCTATCACAAACCATTGCGGATTCAATTTCCAATCATTACACAGGCGCATCCGCAAATCCGAAAAGGTTTCCAAGCCGATAAAGGCGAAAAATTGAGATGTATCTCACCGACCACACTTTACGGGCTTTTATTTAACCCCCCCTACTTTTTTGCCTTTACCATGTTTACCACCCAAGGAAGGAAACCAATGTTTAAAAACAAAAAAGACATTAGTTACCCACAGGTATGAAACAGGCAATTTCAATTTCGGCTTCTCTGTCCACAGTATCTGCACTCCCGGCGGAATAAATTTCAATCACTGATCTATTTTGCCCGCTTTCGTTCCTACCCCTGTTAAGGTATAATTTGCTTGCGCTTTTAAAAATTTGTTCATTATTTCGTTCATTAAAACACATTGCAGAAGGAATCATATGCTTGGCCTAGAAATATAAAAATAAGTGTGTCTTCGCAAAAATCTCACAGGGGAGGGGAAAAGTTTAACAATGTTCAAAATCTTAGAGAAAAAAGAATTCTCGCCCATCATCAAAGAATTTGTCATTGAAGCGCCTAAAGTGGCCAAAAGCTGCAAAGCCGGTCAATTCATCATCCTTCGCATCCACCAGGAAGGAGAGCGCATTCCGCTGACCATTGCCGATTACGACCGGGAAAAAGGCACTATCACCATTGTATTTCAGGAAGTGGGTAAATCCACCACCCAACTGGGCCAAATGAAAGCGGGCGACACCATCCTGGATTTTGTCGGCCCCCTGGGCGAACCTTCGCATATTGAAAAGTTTGACGGTCCCGTGGTGGTTGTAGGCGGCGGCGTGGGCATCGCTCCCGTGCATCCCATCGCCCGCGACCTTAAGGCGGCGGGCAACCATGTCATCGGCATCATCGGTTCCCGCACCGGCGAACTCCTTTTCTGGGAAGACAAAATGCGCGAAGCCTGTTCTGAACTGCTGGTCACCACCGACGACGGCAGTTATGTACGCAAAGGCTTTGTAACCGATGTTCTGAAGGAAGTCATCGAAGCCAAGGGTAAGGAAAATATTCCCATGGTGCTGGCCATCGGACCACAGCCCATGATGAGAGCCGTTTGCAACCTGACCAAGGAATACGGTGTTAAAACCATTGTCAGCCTGAACGCGGTAATGGTGGACGGCACCGGCATGTGCGGCTGCTGCCGGGTTTCCATCGCCGGCGCCACCAAGTTTGTTTGTGTGGACGGCCCCGAGTTTGACGGCCACGATGTGGACTGGTTTGAACTTGGCCGCCGCGGCGGCATATTTAAGGACAAAGAGCAACAAGCCATGGAACACCATCAATGCCAGTGCGGTTCCGGATGTGGAGGTGCTAAATAATGACCGAGGAGAAAAAGCCGAAAAAAGAAATTAAGCCGACTAAGAACCCCATGCCGGCGCAGGATCCTGTTGTAAGGGCTAAAAACTTCAGCGAAGTAGCCACCGGCTATACCAAAGAGATGGTTATCGACGAGGCCAAACGCTGCCTGCAGTGTAAAAAGGAGCCCTGCCGTCAGGGCTGCCCCGTTGAAGTGAATATTCCCGATTTTATCGCCCTGGCCGCCGAAGGAGATTTTGCGGGCGCCATCGCTAAAATTAAGGAAAAGAACGCCCTGCCCGCGGTTTGCGGCCGGGTCTGCCCCCAGGAGAACCAGTGTGAGAAATACTGTACCCTGGGCAAAAAGCACGAGCCGGTTGGCATCGGCCGGATTGAGCGTTTCTGTGCCGACTATGAATTGTCCACCGGAGTCAAGGTACCCGAAGTGGCTCCCCCGACCGGTAAAAAAGTGGCCATTGTGGGTTCCGGCCCCTCGGGTCTCACCTGCGCCGCCGACCTGGCCAAGCTGGGCCACAAGGTGGTTATGTTCGAAGCCCTGCACGTGGCCGGCGGCGTGCTGATGTACGGCATTCCCGAATTCAGGCTGCCCAAAGCGGTGGTGCAGGCTGAAGTGGAGAACCTGAAGAAGCTGGGTGTGGAAATTGAGGTTAACTCCGTGGTAGGCAAGTTCACCACCGTCGACGCCCTGATGGAAGAGCAGGGCTTTGACGCTGTATTCATCGGCACCGGCGCCGGCCTGCCCTACTTTATGAATATCCCCGGCGAAAACGCCTGCGGCGTATACTCGGCCAACGAATTTTTAACCCGCACCAACCTGATGAAGGCTTACCAGTTCCCCGACTGGGACACGCCCATTAAACTGGGTAAAAAGGTAGCCGTCCTGGGCGGCGGCAACGTGGCCATGGACGCGGCCCGTACCGCACTGCGCCTGGGCGCGGAGGAATCCTGGATTGTTTACCGCCGTTCCCACGACGAACTGCCGGCCCGTAAAGAAGAAGCCGAACACGCCGAGGAAGAGGGCGTCAAGTTCGCATTCCTGACCTCCCCGACAGAAATAGTACAAAACGAAGACGGCTGGGTAACCGGCATGAAGTGCCTGAAGTACGAGCTCGGCGAGCCTGACGCTTCCGGACGGCGCAGCCCGATTCCCATTGAGGGTTCTGAATTCTTAATGGATGTCGACACTGTGGTTGTAGCCATCGGCCAGGGTCCCAACCCGCTGGTGCCCAGGACCACCAAAGGCCTGGAACTGACCAAGCGCGGCAACATTGTGGCCGACGAAAAAGCCGCCACCTCCAAGCCCGGCGTATATGCCGGCGGTGACGTGGTTACCGGCGCGGCCACCGTTATTCTGGCCATGGGCGCGGGCCGTACCGCAGCCAACTCCATCCATGAATATCTGAGCAGCAAATAAATTTTTTCAGCAAGGGAAATCCCTTTCACTTTTTAGGTTAGAAGTTGAAATTTAGAGGTTGAACGTTAGATGAGTGTTTTTTCAGTAAGTGATTTAACAGGCTATATTAAAGGTTTGCTGGAAGGCGACAGTAAACTGGCCAACCTTTGGGTCAAAGGCGAGATATCAAACTACAAGCAGGCTGTTTCAGGCCATGTTTACTTTACCTTAAAGGACAGCAATTCCAGTATCCGGACGGTGATGTTCCGTTCCCGGGCCAGGCTGCTGAGATTCAGCCCGGAAAACGGCATGGCGGTACGGGTACGCGGATACGTGACGGTCTTTGAAAGAGACGGACAGTACCAGCTTTATGCCGAGGAAATCGAGCCCGACGGGGCGGGGGCGCTTTACGCCGCTTTTGAAAACCTTAAACAGAAGCTGGCCGGAGAAGGACTTTTCGACCCCGAACGCAAGCAAAAGCTGCCCCGTTTTCCCGGTACTATCGGCATTATAACCTCGCCCACCGGAGCCGCGGTCAGGGATATCCTGAATATTCTGCGCCGCCGCTGGCCCATGGCCCGGATTATCCTGGCCCCGGTGGCGGTACAGGGCGACAGCGCCCCCGCCGAGGTGGCCCGGGCTATAGCGCTCTTTAACCGCACTGAAAATATAGACCTTTTGATTGTAGGCCGTGGCGGAGGCTCCCTGGAAGAACTCTGGGCCTTTAATACCGAGCTGGTGGCCAGGAGCATTGCCGCCTCACGGCTCCCTGTAATATCAGCCGTAGGGCACGAGACTGATTTCACCATTGCCGATATGGTGGCCGACCTGAGGGCGCCTACCCCGTCGGCGGCGGCGGAAATAGCGGTGCCCGATCGCGCTGAAATTAAGAGAAACATCATGATGCTTCGGGTCAGGCTGAACCGAAGCATCAAACACAAAACAGGCTTGTTCCGGCAGCGCTTGGATCACTGCATAGCCAGCCGGGCCATGGCCAGCCCGGTGGCTGCGATCTGTGACCGGCGGCGCCAGGTTCTGGACTGGCATGATAAGCAAATCAGGCGTTACGCCGGTGAAAGACTGCGCGCCGAACAAAGCCGGCTGGCTTTACTGGCCGGACGGTTAAACGCCCTAAGCCCTTTGTCTACCCTTTCCAGAGGTTACAGTTATACCACCGGTCCCGACGGCAAGGTTTTACATAACGCTGACCGGGTTAAACCCGGCCAGATGGTGGAGGTGCACCTGCACCGGGGCATGTTGGAGTGCCGGGTTGAGAATACTGTAACTGATTGCGAACAGAAATGAGTGACCTGAAAACCAAGGCAGTTTAAATTATAAATAATGAACAGGAGGAGATTTATTATGGCTGCATCCCTTATTGACGGCAAGGCCATTGCGGCAACCATCAGGGAAGAAGTCAAGGCGGAAGTCGCCAGCCTTAGAGAAAAGGGTATCGCACCCAAGCTTAACGTGCTGCTGGTGGGCGATGATCCGGCGTCGGTGGTTTATGCCCGGTCCAAAGAAAAAGCCTGCAGCAACGTGGGCATCGATTTTGAGCTGGTCACCATGCCCGGTTCCACTCCGGTGGAAGAAGTGCTGGCTACCATTGACAGCTGGAACAAAGATCCCAAAATCCACGGCATCATGATCGAACTGCCGCTGCCCAAGGGCATGGACAAAAAAGTAGTGTTGGAAGCCGTGGACCCGAAAAAAGACGTGGACGGCTCGCACCCCATCAACAGGGGTTACATTTTGAGCGGCGGCGAAGGCCTTTTCCCGGCCACTCCGCAAAGCTGCATTGAGGTAATGCTGCGTTCAGGTTTCGAAATCAAGGGCAAAAACGCTGTTATCGTGGGCCGCGGCGAAACCGTCGGCAAGCCGCTGGTATTCATGATGCTGAACCAGAACGCCACCGTAACCGTCTGCCACACCAAGACCCAGGATCTCGGTTACCACACCAAACAGGCCGATATCATTATCGCCGCCGTGGGCCGGGCTAAAATGGTTACCGCCGACATGATCAAGCCGGGCGCCATTGTGGTGGACGCCGGCATCAACCCCGCCGAGGGCGGCGGTATCTGCGGAGACGTTGATTTTGAAAACGCCAAGGAAGTGGCCGGCGCCATCAGCCCCGTACCGGGCGGCGTGGGCAGCCTGACCACGGTGCTGATCCAGAAAAACGTACTGAAAGCCATTAAACTGCAAGGGCTGGCGTAAAGGCAGTAGTCAGGAGTCAGTAGTCAGGAGTCAGAATAAAAATTATTATTTCTATATCAAGGCTGCTGTTCTCCTAATGTATGGAAAGTGTTAATTTGTCAGGAGCAGGTATGGATAAAAAAATTCTGAATACTGACTCCTGACTCCTGAATTCTTAAAGATGAGGTGAATATAGTGAGCGAGATTTACGATCTCTCTTTTCGCAAGGTAGTGGCGATATCCGCTTCCGACGCGCCGACTCCGGGCGGCGGCAGTGTTTCAGCCCTGGTGGGCACCCTGGGTGTGGCCATGACGGCTATGGTGGGCAACCTTACTGTGGGAAAGCCCAAGTTCAAGGATGTGGAACCTGAAGTCAAAGAAATCACCGGCGCCGCCTATTTTATCATCAACAAGCTGGAAAAACTGGTGGCGGCTGATATAGCGGCTTTCGGCAAGTTCATGGACGTGTACCGCCTGCCCAAGAACACCGAAGAGGAAAAAGCCAAGCGTGAAGAACAAATGCAAAAGGCGCTGAAGACGGCTACCGACACCCCGATGGAAATAGCCAGAACGTTGCTGGAGGCATTGGTGATCACCGATAAGCTTTCTAAAATCGGCAACACCATGGCTATCAGCGACGCCGGTGTGGCTGCCTACGTATGCGAAGCCGCCCTGAACGGAGTGCTTCTTAGCGCGGACATTAACATCCCGATGGTTAAGGACGAAGAATACGTCAAAAATATCATAGCGGAAAAAGAGCAGCTGGTGGCAAAGGCCAAAGAATTAAAAGACAAGGCCGTGGCAGTTGTGCAGGAGAGGATGAAGTAGGTCCGGACATTATATGGGGGCTGATTCAGCCCCATTTTTTTGTTCCCTACAGTCAGGTGGTTCACCAAGTTTATAAAGGGGTAGTCTATTAATCACATAGCGCCTTAAAAGATGATGTTTCAAGTTTGACGGTCATGTTTTCATAATTAATTCTTGAAAGTTGGCATCAATCTTGCTATAATTTAGCATTAATTATCTTTTTTTAGTAGATTTTGGTTAAATGAAAGAAGGTGCAGCATGATTGGACAGGTGGGGTGAATGATTGCCATCTCATGAAAAAGCAAATTTCTTTCATTTTAAACTATATAAATAATGGGATTATTGCTATCGATCGTAATGGGACAGTGACCATATGTAATACAGCAGCACAAAAAATGCTGGAACTAGACGATAATATCATTGGCCGGCCAATTATTTCCGTGATTCCAATTACCAAATTAATTGAAGTTATGAATACGGGTCAAAGTGATTATGGAATCCGTTTTATATTTAATAATAAAGTGTTTTTAACCAACCGCACACCTATTTTGGATCATGATCATATTATCGGGTCAGTAGCTATTTTTCAAGATATTACAGAATTGGTTGAAATATCTGACAAGTTGCAATATTACGAAAAAATTAACCAGGAGCTGGAAGTTATTATCGCCTCATCGTATGACGGAATATGTATCACCGATGGTGAAGGTTGTATTTTAAAAGTCAATGACGCGCATCAACGGGTAACTAATCTTACTTCGGACCACTTTTTAGGAAAAAAGATTGATTCCTTACATGAAGAGGGTTATTTTCTTTCCGAACCTATCGCCAAGGTGGCCCGTAAAACAAAGAAAATCGTAACAGATATTCAAGTTACCAAAAGCGGTAAAGAAATAATGGTTACTTCTTCACCGGTGCTCAATAAAAACGGGGAAGTAATTAGAGTGGTAACAAATGCCAGAGACATGTCGGAAATCATCAGTTTAAAAGAACAATTCAGCCGGTCCCTTGAATTGAGCAACCACCTTAAGTCAGAGTTTAATAAAATGCTGCAAGGCGAATTGCATTCCAATGAAATGATTACCTGTCACCCGCAGATGCATAATATTCTGGAGCTGACCAGACGCGTGGCCAATAGCGAAGTTACAGTTTTGCTTCAGGGAGAATCCGGAGTTGGTAAAGAGGTTTTCGCTAAATTAATTCACATCTGGAGTCAAAGAAACGGGGCTTTTATTAAAGTTAATTGCAGTGCCATACCGGGGCAGCTTTTAGAATCCGAGTTATTCGGTTATGCGCCCGGGGCTTTCACCGGCGCCCAAAAGGGAGGAAAACCAGGTTTATTCGAACTGGCTGATGAAGGCACCCTGTTTCTTGACGAAATCGAGGACTTGCCCTTGGAGTTACAAGGAAAGTTTCTGAGAGTACTGCAGGACGGGGAATTCATCCGCCTGGGAGGAACCAAAGAAATAAAAGTGAACGTACGTTTAATTGCAGCCAGTAATAAAGAGTTGGCCCAAATGGTTACCGAGGGCAGGTTCAGGAAAGATCTTTATTATCGCTTAAATGTGGTGCCAATTTTAATCCCTCCATTAAGAGAAAGAGCAGAGGATATACCATTATTAGTCGTTCACTTCTTGAAGAAGTTTAACGAGAAATATAATGCCAATAAAACTATTTCACCAGGTTTATTGCAGAAATTTATCAACTCAAGCTGGCCGGGCAATATACGTGAACTGAAAAATACTCTGGAACGCCTGGTTATTACAAGTAACAGCAATATTATCAGCGACGATGTTTTAGCTTTAACCAAGCAAACTATTGCCCCCTGTAATCAACATCCCGGGGCAGGGGGCAATTGCTTACCGGAGCCTCCAGATGAAAAGGAATTCATACCGCAGTTAAAGGAAGCATTGGCCCAGACCGAAAAAGATCTTTTAATTAAAGCCCTGAAAAACTTTAATAACTCACGCAGTATTGGAAAGGCCTTGGGAATTTCCCATACGGCAGTGTTAAAAAAAATAAAGAAATACAATTTGTAGCTCTGGAAATCTGAGGTTCCAATTGGAAACATAGGTTTCCGGAGCTATGGCCTTTTTGTAAATAATAATTTCCAAAAACGGTATGTGCTTTGTTGCTCTTTGCAAAGACATACTGTCTTTTTTTGCACTTTATAGGTGAAATACCTTGAATAACCCTAGGCCCTATTTGCCTGGCATGAAATCTGCTTCCTTACAAAATATTCATAAAATACATTCGTGCTTGGTTTACCATCACAGCGAAAGGAGGTTATGTGCCATATTTTTTTATATTTCCCATTTTTTGATATTGCGTTAATCATTCAGATCAGAATCCCAGCGCGCATAATACAGTCTCTTAAGGAGGGTCAAAATGAACGAAGAATATAAAGTTGTTGGCAAGCCTTTACCTCGAATAGACGCTTTACCCAAAGTTCTCGGTCAAGCATCCTATGCCGCCGATTTAATCCTACCCGGGATGCTGCACGGTAAAGTTTTACGCAGTCCCCATGCTCATGCCCGTATTTTGTCCATTGACACCAGTCGCGCCGAAAAGCTGCCCGGAGTGCGCGCCGTTGTAACTGGAAAAGACTTTCCCGGCATCAAATTTGGATTGATGCCTCAGACCAGGGACCAGCTGCCGTTAGCTACTGACAAAGTGAGGCATTACGGCGAAGGGTTGGCCGGGGTGGCGGCTATTGACGAGGATATTGCTGAAGAAGCCCTGGGTTTGATTAAAGTCGAATATGAAGAATTGCCCCCAGTCCTTGACCCTGTCGCAGCAATGAGTGAAGACGCCTCTTTGGTGCATGACAATATGCCAAGAAACATCGCCGCCAGTTGTAAATTTCACTTTGGTGATGCCGATCAGGGTTTTAGCGAAGCTGATTATATCAGGGAAGAAACCTTCAGTTCCCAAAGGGTAAATATCGGCTTTATTGAACCCCATGCAGTTCTGGCCAACATCGGTTCCGGCGGCCGCATTATATTACAGGCCTCGAAACAAAGTCCCTATGTTACATGGAGACATATGGCCCGTGCGCTGGGAGTGCATCCCAGTCAAATCCGCATTATTCAGGATCATTATACCGGCGGTGGTTTTTCCGGCAAGCATGACCCATTTGATTTAGACTTTGCCGCAGTGCGTTTAGCCCAAAAAACAGGCCGGCCGGTGCGAATTGTTGTCAAACAAGATGAGGTTTTGGCGGCTTATCGTCAACGGCATAGCAAAATCATCCGTTTGAAACTAGGAATAAAAAAGGACGGCACCCTGGTAGCAGGTGACTGTCACCTGATTGCCGAGGGCGGTGCGTACGCTTGTGTCGGCCCGTTCAATATTTACATTTTCGGTGCATTTCTAAATGTGCCTTATCGTCTGCCCAATATAAAATTCGAGGCACACCGTGTTTATACCACCAAGCCGCCATGCGGCGCAGTACGCGGGCAGTCTATTCCCATCGCCCGGTATGCTTTTGAATCCTTGCTGGACATGATTGCCGACGACCTGGCTCTGGACAAAATTGATATTCGTTTGAAAAATGTTTTACGCACCGGAGAGATTACAGCCAATGGCATGCCCATAACTTCCTGCGGTTTGGAAGAGAGCCTGAATAAAGTCAAAGAGATGCTTAACTGGGAAGAGCGCAAAAATCAGCGCCTGCCAGGTGTTGGTATCGGATTCAGTTGTGGCGCTCACCCGTCCGGGGTCCGGCTGGGTGGCCACTTTGGTTCCACAGCGCTGGTAAAAGTTATGGAAGACGGCATGGTCAGCCTTATTCAAGGAGCTACCGAAATTGGTCAGGGTGCCGACACGGTGCTTGCTCAAATGGTCGCCGAAGTACTCGGCCTGGACCTGCAGGATGTGCAGGTTACGGGCGAAGACAGCGATGTTACCGCTCTTGATTCGGGGATGTTCGGGGACCGCGGCACGTTTTGGACAGGCAACGCGGTTAAGGCCGCGGCCGAGGATGCCAGACGGCAGCTGGCGGACATAGCGGCAAAAAAATTAGGGGTTGAGGCCAAAGATCTGGTTTTTGAAAATCACCGTATTTTTCCCGCCGCCGACCCTGCGCTTGGAATACGCTTTATAGACGCCACGCGGAAGGCGTTTTACGAAAAAGGAGAACCTATTTACGGCCGGGGCAGTTTTTCAGCTCCCGGTATAGACGTTGTTGATATGCAAACCGGCAAGGGCAACCTGACTCCGGCCATATCGTTTATAGCACAGGCTGTGGAAGTGCAAGTGGATAAAGAAACAGGCCGTGTCAAGGTGCTGCGCTCAATAGCCGTGGATGATTGCGGTCAGCCCATCAACCCTTTGACTTTGGACGGTCAAATCGATGGCGGTATGGTTTTTGCCTTGGGTCAGAGCCTTTATGAAGAATGCCGGTGGGATGAAAAGGGACGGCCGGTGAACAGTTCCTTTGCCGATTACAAAATACCTGGCACCCTGGATACCTTTTTTCAGATGGATACTTCCCACGTATTTGTGCCCGATCCCAGCGGTCCCTTTGGGGCCAAGGGAGCAGGGGAGGCCAGCACGGCGGGCACCCTTGGCGCTGTGGCAAACGCCGTTGCGGACGCCGCCGGGGTAAGAATAAAAGAGCTGCCGATAACACCGGACAGGATTATTAACGCCCTGGGCAAGGAGGAAAAATAACATGCTGTATCGTCTGCCTAAGTTTGATTACGCCTGTCCCGACAATTTGACCGAAGCCCTGGCGCTACTAAATCAGCCGGGCACCCACATTCTGGCCGGAGGCACCGACATTTTGGTCCGAATGAAAGAACGAAAAACGGAGCCGCGCTTGCTTTTAAGTCTACGTCAATTAACCGAATTAAAAGGAATTGCCAATGAGCCGGACGGAGGATTATCCATCGGGCCTGCCACATCACATGCCGCTATTATGTCAACCTTAGAAAATACAGAAGTCTATGGGCTTCTCTCCCGGGCCTGCGGACAGATCGGCACACCGCAGGTGCGCAACCAGGGGACTGTGGGAGGCAACCTGGCCAATGCCAACCCTTCCGCCGACAGTTCCCCCGCACTGCTGGCACTGGACGCCAGCGTTGAATTAATCAGCGCATCCGGTAAACGAACCGTGCCGCTGGACCAGTTCTTTACCGGACCATTTCAAACAGTCCTGGCGCCTGACGAACTTATGGCGAGCATTATTATTCCATCCTGGGCCGGCACCACTATTACGGGTTATCAATTTTTAACCAAGCATACGGCGGTTGATGAAACGCTGGTCAGCGTCGCCATAGTAATTGAGATGGACGAAAACTACAGCGATTGCCGGAAAGTACGGATCGCCTTGTGTTCAGTGGCTCCCACGCCAATCCGAGCCACGGCGGCGGAGAAAATGCTTACGGGTAACGCCCTGACCGATGATGTAATAGCGGCCGCCGCCCGGGCCGCAGCGGATGAAGCAAAACCGCGCTCCCGCGCCGCTTACCGGCGCCGGATGATAGAGGTCCTCACCCGCCGGGCACTTACCGAAGCACGGACCTCAATTGCAATGAAAGGAGCCTAAAAATGAAAAAAACAATTGCCCTACTGATCAACGGGGTGGAATACTTCGTGGAGACAGACAGCCGGAGGACTTTGTTGGAGGTTTTGCGTGAACAATTGGGGCTAACCGGAACCAAAACGGGATGTGACCGTGGCGACTGTGGTGCCTGTACCGTGCTGGTTGACGGTAAAGCGATTAATTCCTGCCTGGTTTTGGCGGTAGAGGTGGCCGGCAGGGAAATCACCACCATTGAGGGGTTGGCCCAAGGAGAACAAATTCACCCTCTGCAAGAATCATTTGTGGAAAACGGCGCAGTACAGTGCGGCTTTTGCACACCGGGGATGATTATGTCAGCCAAGGCTTTGCTGGATAAAAGGCCCAACCCCGCAGAGCAGGAAATCAGGGTTGCTTTAAGCGGCAATCTGTGCCGCTGCACCGGTTATTCTTCCATCACCAAGGCAGTATTGGGCGCGGCGGCCAAAATGGCGGTCATTGATGAACAACCGGAAAAGTAATTATTTGAGGTGAATCCCATGTTAGAGGGTTATGTACCATACCCGGAGCAGGATGTCAAATACTACCGTGCCAAAGGATACTGGAAAGATATCACCATTGGCGATACGCTGGTTCAGGCAGCCGCACGCTTACCCTTCCGCGAAGCACTGGTGGGAACTTCTCCGGTACTGGGTGAAGTAAGGGATACCTATGCGGAACTTCTGGCCAAAGTGGACAGGCTGGCTCTGCATTTGTTGCGCCTGGGGGTGAAACCCGGAGAACGGGCTCTTTTTCAGTTGCCCAATATCCCGGAATTCATTTACCTTTATTACGCCCTCCAGCAGATTGGAGCCATTCCGGTCATGTCCCAGGCCGCCTTCCGCCGGCGCGAAATGGATTACCTATGTGAGCATACGGAAGCAACTGTATATGCTTGCCAGGATCATTTCCGGAATTTTGATTATACTGTGCTGGCCAGTGAATTACAAACCAACTCGCCATCCCTGCGTATTGTTTTAATTGCTGGAAATCATGTAGGACCGGGTCAGGTTTCTATGGGCGAACTCCTGACCACTCCGGTTAAAGATGAGGAAATGCAAAGACACCTGCTGGTTAAAATGCGCCCCAACCCGGATGACGTAGCGGTCTTTCAACTCTCGGGCGGCACCACTGGTCTGCCCAAGGTAATCCCCCGTACTCATAATGCTTATCTTTGCTGCTCCGAAGCCGCCGCCAAAGTAGGATGCTTCAACAAAGATACCGTTTTCCTAGCGGCCACCCCCCTGCCCCATAATTTTACCATTACCTCACCTGGAATTCATGGGGCGGTTTTATACGGCAGCAAGATAGTATTGCCCGTAAGTCCTGCTCCGGATAAAATTTTTCAGCTGGTCGAACAGGAAAAGGTTACTTATATGCCAGGGGTGCCCGCCATGTTAATATCCTGGATGAATTATCCGGAATTAAGCCGCTTTGATACCAGTTCATTACAGGTGATCATCAGCGGCGGCTCAAAACTAAATGAAAAAGTAGCCGGTGAAGTGGAATCGCGACTTGGTGTTAAATTACAACAGACTTTGGGCATGGCGGAAGGACTGAACACTTTTACCAGGCTCGACGATCCTGTTGAAGTGTTCACCAGGACAGTAGGACGTCCCCTGCTGCAGGACGATGAAATCCGGATCGTAGATGATCACGGTGACGATGTCCCCGCGGGAGAGATGGGCGAACTTTGGACCCGCGGACCATATACGATTCGTGGTTATTACCGGGCCGAAGAACACAACCGCCGGGCATTTTCTCCGGACGGTTTCTATAAGACAGGTGACATGGTCAGCCTCGACCCATCCGGCAACCTGATTGTTGAAGGCCGCAAAAAGGATCTAATCAACCGGGGCGGAGAAAAAATCAGCGCTGAAGAAATAGAAAACCTTATTCTCTCCCACCCCAAGATAGTAAACACGGCAGTGGTATCCATGCCTGACCCGGTCCTGGGGGAAAAACTATGCGCCTATGTGCAACTAAAACCCGAAACGAAACTCGAACTCAGCGAATTAAGAAGCTTTTTAACCTCCAAACAAATTGCTCCCTTTAAACTCCCGGAGAGAATGGAAGTTATTGACGAATTCCCATTGACCGCGGTGGGCAAGATTTCCAAGAAATATCTGCGGGAAGACATTGCCGCCAAATTGATCGCCGAAACCAATATTAATTAGGCAGATCGATGGCCTACCCACCTGAATCCATAATCGCAGGGGATGGCATTTCATGTCATCACCCTGTGATATAGCGATACATTTGTTATACCGCATGGGATGCAATCAACAAAATAAATTTTTAAAATTTTCTAATAAGGAGGCTTTTTTATGAAAAAAAGAATGCAACCGTTAGTTATTGCATTGGCATTGGGGTTTGTGCTCTTGTCCATTGGCGGTTGCGGAGGATCAACCGTTCAAGATACAGCCGGCAACAGTGCTCCGCCTGATGAACAAGGTTCAAAGAACATAAAACTAAGATTTGCGGCTTTTCATCCCGCCGAGAGCGGGCAAGGGAAAATCGGTCAGGAATTTGCCGATGATATCAAAAGAATAACGGACGGTCAGGTTGAAATAGAGTATTATCCCGGCGGCATGTTACTGGGCCCGGATAAAATATATGATGGAGTGGTCCAGGGAATTGCCGATATTGGTCTTTCAAACTTAAGTTATACTTTCGGCAGGTTTACTCAGTCAGAGGTACTCGACCTCCCCTTGGGTTTTCCAAACGCCTGGGTGGCAAACCATGTGGCGGTTGATTTTTACAATGAATTTAAACCAAAGGAATTCGATGATACCCATATGCTTATAATGCATACTTCAGCGCCCAATAATATCATTACCATCTCAAAACAGGTCAAAACACCAGCAGATCTGAAGGGCCTTAAATTAAGAGGTACCGGCTATATAGCAAAGTTAGTGGATGCGTTGGGGGCTTCACCGGTTTCGATAGCTGCGGCTGAAGCGTATGATAGCTTGTCCAAGCACATCATAGATGGTGTTGTACTCCCCTATGAAACGGTTAAAACCTTCAGATTTGGAGAAGTAACCAAAAATGCAACTGAGATTTGGCCTTTGGGGCAGGTTTATACCTTCTATATTGTAATGAACAAAGACAAGTGGAATCAGCTTACCCCTGATTTGCAAAAAACAATCACCGAATATATGCAAGAAGACTTTCACCAAAAAATAACCAACATGTGGAATAAAATTGATATCGATGGAATCAAATATGTCAATGAAGCTGGGTATGACATCACTGAGCTGAACCAGGCGGAAGTGACCGAATGGAAGCAGTTGTCAAATAAGGTAATAGAAGAATATGTTAACAATATGGCGGCCAAAGGCTATACCGAAGAAGAAGTCAATAGATGGATTGGCTTTATCCAGGAAAGGATCACGTACTGGACCCAACAACAAATAGAACAAGGAGTTAAATCCTCGACCGGTCCTGATGAGGTTCGCATAAATCTTTAAGATCCTGCTTTACAATAAGGTTCCTGCATTGGAACCTTATTTTTTTTATATTATGCGCACTTTATGTTCATTCAAAAAGTAACAATCTATAAATTTTAACAGTAAGCCAGTGCACTTTTGCTGCTAAAACAATTAAAAAGGTTGGACCGTTTTGAAGGCCGGTATATAATAAAAACAAAAAACACCGGAGGTTGGAAAAAAACTATTGATGAGCGACATTAAGAGCATAGCTTTTGAAGAAGCCCTGGAAAGGCTGGAGGTACTGGTCAACAAATTGGAAGAAGGCAACCTGCCTCTGGAAGAATCATTGCAGTTGTTTGCCGAGGGCATCCAGCTTACCAGGCAGTGTTCCAAAAAACTGGAACAGGCTGAAAAACAGATCGGCATCCTGGTGGAAGACAGTGAAGGCAACCCGGCGATCAAGGAAGAGGATTTTTAATCATGAATTTCAGGGTTGAATTGGCTGAACGGGCAAAATTGGTCAACGGGGCGCTGGAAAAATTTCTGCCGTCTGTGGACGCTTACCCGCCATCGATTCACCAGGCTGTCCGGTACAGTGTATTCGCCGGCGGCAAAAGGCTGCGTCCAATCCTGGTCATGGCCGGGGCCGAAGCTGTGGGCGGCAGTGCTGAATCCGTAATGCCCGCCGCCTGCGCTGTTGAACTGCTGCATACCTATTCCCTGGTCCATGACGACCTGCCGGTCATGGACAATGACGACCTGCGCCGGGGTCAACCCACCTGTCACAAGGTCTTTGGTGAAGCAATGGCCATTCTGGCGGGCGATGCCCTTTTGACTTCATGTTTCGGTATTTTGGCCCAACTGCCGCAAAACGGGAGCATCTCTCCGGAACGCGTGATACGGGTAATTTCCGAACTGACGGAAGCGGCCGGCACCCGGGGTTTGATCGGCGGCCAGGTGGTCGACCTGACTTCCGAAGGCGACACTGTCGATGAAGAAATCCTCCAGTACATTCACACCCATAAAACCGGGGCCCTAATCAGGGTCTCGGTACGCGCCGGAGCCATCCTGTCCGGCGCATCCGGGGAGCAACTGCATCAACTTACCGGTTATGCTGAAAACCTGGGCCTGGCTTTTCAAATTGTGGACGATATTCTTGACGTGGTGGGGGATGAGCAGGTAATCGGCAAGCCTGTGGGCAGCGACCAGCGGAATCAAAAGGCCACCTACCCCGCGTTGTTCGGCCTGGAGGCCTCCAGACAAAAAGCCGCGGAAGCCGCCGCAAGGGCGCTGTCATCCCTGGACGGCTTCGGCGCCGAAGCCGGTTTTCTGCGCCGGCTCATGCACTTCATCATAAACCGCGACAAATAGCTCTATGCAACTTAAATTTTAATTAAGCATCGTAATAAGGCTTATGAACAAACGCGGATAAGTGCGGGTATATAAAATGAAAGCCAGTACTGAAAACACCATTTAGGGGTCATAATTGATTATATGAGGTCATTATAGACATTTGCCGCCCGTTTGGCGGCATGCTATAATTTCACTGATCATAATTTTATTGTGCAAGTGACATAGTATCCTAGTCGGGAACCCTTTTTTGAAGGCGGGCCTAAAAATCCGCAAAGGGCACATCAATGAAGTTCCTGGTGCCGGCTGCTGACGCCCAGTTGGGGGTCGGTACTGGGAGTTAAGGGGGCGGGGCGACCCGCAATGGCATGTGGGCGTTGACCCTGCCCCCGCGGAGACCCGTGTGCGTGGGAGTAGTAATACGACTATGGCTCGGGTATAAACCTGCATGTGGGGAAAGCTGCGTGCAGAGTAGCCTGCCTTGAGTGGTGGCGGTGGAGGTCCATGATGCGGCTTACAGGGTAAGGGCCCTTGCCCTGTACGAAGCGGGTTTAAACCGTCATTGCAAAAGAGGCTAAAAAAAGGTCATCCTGCAGAGGAAAACTCCTAGGCTGTCCGGTTGAAACCGGGGCGATACGGGGATTATAGTGTGGATCTAAGTGGTAATCCAGCCACGGAATCGGTGACGTTCCGGGATTCCGTTTAAAGGGAAACCGCCGGTATGGCGACAGCCGGTACGGAATTGGGAAAACCTGCTGGACCTAAGCCACAACATTTACCCGTATCGTTGTCACTTGTATGCATACATAATATCCGGGTATGCAAATCATGGAGTGGAGCATTAGTTGAAGAATAATAAGTCCACTGTTTCCGGCAAGTACATAATATTTGTCGGTTTTATTTCTTTTATTATGGCCGCGCTGTTTTTCCTGTTGTCTGAATTTCTTGCCCGCGCTTTAAACAGCCTCATATTATCTTTTATCTTCCTGTTAATAATTATCTTTTTCGGCATTGCCGCGGACCTGGTGGGCACATCGGTGACGGCGGCCAATGAAAGACCTTTCCATGCCAAAGCCTCCAAACGGGTTAAGGGCGCCCGGGAGAGCATTCTCTTAATCCGCAACGCGGACCGGGTGGCCAATATTTGCAACGATGTGGTGGGGGACATCGCCGGCACTGTCAGCGGCGCTCTGGGCATTGCCCTGGTACTGCAGATTATTCAAATGTGGGAGGAATTAAACCTGTCCACATTGAACATGTTGTTTACGGCGCTTATCGCCGCCCTTACCGTGGGCGGCAAGGCCTTCGGCAAGAAGCTGGCGCTCAGCCGTCCCAATGACGTTATTTTCTTTGTCGGTCGCTTAATGGCGACATTTAACGGAATAACCGGTATCAGGGCGGCAAAAAAATAGATATAATAATAGCAATACCGAGCAATGAAGGTGATGGATTGGGCGGTTATCTGGAACAAATCAATTCCCCGCAGGATTTGCATAATTTTAATATTACGCAACTGGAACAACTGGCCGCGGAGATAAGAAAAACCATTATCAATACCGTGGCCGTTAACGGCGGACACCTGGCGCCCAACCTTGGCGTTGTTGAATTGACAATGGCCCTGCACCGGGTTTTTCAGACCCCCCGGGATAAAATTATCTGGGATGTGGGTCATCAGAGTTATGTGCACAAACTGCTTACCGGCAGGCGTAAAGAATTCCATACCCTGCGCCAGTACGGAGGTTTAAGCGGATTTCCGCGTCCTGACGAAAGCGAGCACGACGCTTTTACCACCGGCCACAGCAGCACTTCAATATCCGCGGCCCTGGGCCTGGCCCTGGCCAGGGATCTCATGGGCGATACCAATTCAGTGGTGGCGGTAATCGGGGACGGCGCCATGACAGGCGGTATGGCCTTTGAAGCTATGAACCACGCCGGGCACTTGAAAACCGACCTGATTGTGGTGCTCAATGATAATGAAATGAGTATTTCCCATAACGTGGGCGCCATGTCCGGGTACCTGACCAGGATCAGGACCGATCCCAAGTATTCCAAGGGCAAGGATGAATTCGAACAGCTAATGAAGCGCATCCCTTCCATCGGTTCCACCGTGTTAAAGTTTGCCGAGCGGTTTAAGGACAGTCTGAAATATTTTCTGGTGCCGGGTGTAATTTTCGAAGAACTGGGTTTTACTTACCTGGGACCAATCAACGGACATAATATCCGGTCCATGATTAACACCCTTGAACAGGCCAAAACCCTTGGCGGGCCGGTGTTGGTGCATGTAATTACCGAGAAGGGCAAGGGATACGCCCCGGCCGTGGAAAAAGCGGACATGTTTCACGGTATCGGGCCCTTTGACGTGCAATCCGGCACTTGTATCAAAAGCACCGACACCAGCACTTACACCGAAGTGTTCGGGCGTACACTGGTGCGTCTGGCGGAGCAGGACCACCGGATTGTGGCCATCACCGCGGCCATGTGCAGCGGCACCGGCCTGACCGACTTCGCCCGTCTTTTCCCGGGCCGTTTTTTCGACGTAGGTATTGCGGAACAGCATGCCGTTACTATGGCGGCGGGGCTGGCCAAAACCGGACTCAAACCGGTGGTGGCTGTGTATTCAACCTTTTTGCAGCGGGCTTATGACCAGATTATCCACGACGTTTGTTTGCAAAACCTGCCGGTGGTATTTGCCGTCGACCGGGCGGGAATCGTGGGTGACGACGGTCCCACCCATCACGGGCTGTTTGATCTGTCGTTTCTCCGTTCGATACCCAACATCAACATCCTAGCCCCCGCCAATGAAAAAGAAGTCCAGGATATGCTATACACCGCTTTAAATACCGAAGGACCATGCGCGCTGCGTTACCCGCGGGGAACAGGCCTCGGCGCGGCGCTGGGACAGCAGTGGACCGAAATTCCCCTGGGCCGGGCGGAAGTCCTCACCGAGGGCGGGGACATTACCATTCTGGCGGTGGGCAATATGGTGCCGGTTGCTGTCAAAGCCGCTGAAATATTAAAGGACGCCGGCATACCGGCAACTGTAATTAACGCCAGGTTTGTAAAACCCCTGGATGAGGAATGCATTATCCGGCACGCCGGTTACACCGGACGGCTGATCACAGTGGAAGAAAACGTATTGGCAGGCGGATTTGGCTCCGCGGTTTTAGAGCTGCTTGGCAGAACACCCGCCAGGACAATGCCGCATAAGGAACCGATAGACGTTAAATGTCTGGGTATTCCCGATGTTTTTGTAGAGCACGGCAGCCAGCCGCTGCTGCGTGAAAAATACGGATTGTCACCGGATTATATTGCCGATGTCGCCCTGGGCATGGTAAAGCCGCATAAAAAAAGAAGCGCCAAAATAGTCAAACTGGGCGGGGGTTCTTGATTTGGGCGGCAAAATCAGGCTCGACCTGTTGCTGGTGCAAAAGGGCTATTTTGCCAGCCGGGAAAAAGCCCGGGGGGCTGTCATGGCCGGAGATATTAAAGTAAACGGCAGCGTGGTCACTAAACCGGGTCAGCAGATTGACGAGCAAAATCCGGTCATCACAGTCAGGGAAAAAATGCCTTACGTCAGCCGGGGCGGTTATAAACTGGCCCGGGCATTGCAATCCTTCAATATTGACTTGCAAAACCGGGTGGTCCTGGACGTGGGCGCCTCCACCGGGGGATTTACCGACTGCGCCCTGCAAAACGGCGCGGCTATTGTTTATGCCGTCGATGTCGGGTATGGTCAAATGGCCTGGCAGCTGCGTACCGACCCGCGGGTGGTGGTGTTGGAACGCACCAACATCCGGAGCCTGGAGAAAAATATTTTTACCTTGGGCATACCGGATTTTGTAACCATTGATGTTTCATTTATTTCCCTGACGCTGACACTGCCCCGGGTGGATTACCTGCTGGGCTATTACGAAGGAGTTTCCCTGGTTAAACCCCAGTTTGAGGCGGGCCGGGAGCTGGTGGGCAAAAAAGGTGTGGTCAGGGATCCCGCCGTGCATAAGCAAGTGTTGGTTAAAGTGGCGCAGACAATTGCCGGCTGCGGCGCTGCAGTGCTGGGTGCGGACTTTTCACCGGTAAAAGGTCCCGAGGGAAATATCGAATATTTAATTCATTTCAGAAAAACAGACCAGTCAGCCGGTGGAATACCGGTTCTGGAAACCGGCGGCAAGGGAGCCGGCAGACTGGACGAATTGTTTAACCGGGTGGTGGAAACAGCCCACCAAATTGACAATTGGCCTTATAAACCGCCGCCTGGCACATAAAACCGGCAGATGAGTCTGGACGACAGGCGCTAGAGTGGAACGGCACGAAACGGGGGAAGTAGCATTTGAAGACCATCGGTCTGATATCCAACCTGGACAAAGACAGAATTATCGGCCTGCTGGAAGAAATACGAGCCTGGCTCACAGAACGCGGTGTGGACATGCTCGTAGACGACGAGTGCGCGCAAAGGATAAACTGGTCTTACGAAGTTTGCCCGCGTAAAGAATTGGTCAGCCGGTCGGACTGTTTGATGATCCTCGGCGGTGACGGTACATTGTTAAACAGCGCCCGTCTGGCTGCTCCTTCCAAAGTCCCGGTGTTCGGAGTCAACATGGGCCGGCTGGGGTTCCTTACCGAGGTGGACGTGCCGAATTTGTTCAAGGCGCTCACCCTGCTTCTGGACGGGGAGTATTACATAGAAGAAAGAATGATGCTGGAGGCCAGTGTAATCAGGGACAAAAAAGCCTCCCTGCCTTTAATGGGGTTAAATGACGCCGTCATCACCAAGGGGGGCTTTGCCCGTTTAATCAGGCTGGACACCACGGTGGACCGGCGGCATTTCAACACTTACCACGCCGACGGGGTGATTATTGCCACTCCCACCGGTTCAACAGCTTATTCGCTTTCAGCCGGAGGACCGCTGGTGGTGCCTGAACTGGATTTGCTCCTTTTCACGCCTATCTGTCCCCACGCGCTGTGGGCCAGACCGCTGGTCATCCCTCCGGACAGTGAAGTCCAGGTCACCCTGCAATCCGGCCAGGCGGAGGTAATGCTTACGGTGGACGGGCAGTTGGGCATGCATTTGCAAAATGGAGATATTGTCAGGGTAAAAAAATCACAATGCCGGGCCAGGTTTATTAAACTAAATAACCAAACTTTTTTTGATATCCTCAGGGAAAAATTTAAAGAAGGTGCTATTAAAAGGGAGATTGGGTGAAATGTTTTTTTTGCCGGCCCGGTTCGCAGGCGTTAAGGGCAACGCCGTTTTATTGGCACAAAGCTTTGTGGCCCAAGCGTTGTATGACGGCTGCCTGGCAGTAGACGCAACAGCGGGCAACGGCAGCGACACCTTGTTTCTGGCCGGCCGGGTGGGCGCCGGCGGAAAAGTTTATTCCTTTGATATTCAACTCGCCGCCCTGGATGCAACTGCCATGCGGCTTGAAGAAGCCGGGCTGCGGGACCGGGTGATATTAATCCGGTCGGGGCATGAATCCATGGATTTGCACCTGACCGGACCGGCGGACGTTTTTTTATTCAACCTCGGCTACCTGCCCGGAGGCGATCATGCCGTATGCACCCGGCCGGACACCACCGTAACCGCTCTTAGCATCGCGGTTAAGCTGCTTAAACCGGGCGGACGGATTGCCGTGGCCGTATACACGGGCCACGCCGGCGCCGCGGAGGAAAGCAGTGCCGTGCTGGATCTGGCAGGCAACCTGGACCCGCGTGTTTTCGGCGTCCTCCAGGTGCAATTCGCCAACCGGCCCGGACACGCCCCTTACCTGATTCTAATCGAAAGGGCGATTGCCAAAAATGAAGAATTGGCGCTGCAAACAGATTGTTGAAATCATCAAGGAAAAAGATATCGGTACTCAGGACGAACTGGTCCAGGAACTGATTAAAGCCGGATTTAAAGTCACCCAAGCTACCATTTCACGGGATATCAAAGAGCTGGGCTTGATTAAAGTGCCCGGCGCCAACGGGACATCACGTTACGCATTGCCAGGCGACACGGTAAACCTAAAAAACGACGACCGCATTAAACGCCTGTTCAAAAGCTCGGTGGTTTCCATCGACAGCAGCGAGAACCTGGTGATTATTAAAACTTTGCCCGGAGAAGCGCAAGGAGTGGCTTCAGCCATAGACAACGCCGAGTGGCCGGAAATTATCGGCACCGTGGCCGGTGACGATACCATATTGGCGGTAATTAAACCCAAAAAGATCACCCCCGCGGTAATGCGAAAATTTATCTCTTTAGCCGGGAGGTAAGCTGGCGGTGCTGGTTTCTCTGTACATAGAAAATTTTGGCCTGGTGGACAGGCTGGAACTGGAATTAAGCTCCGGACTAAACGTGCTGACCGGTGAAACAGGAGCGGGCAAAACCATCCTGGTGGGGGCGCTGAATGTATCATTGGGCGGAAGGTGCCGGACCGACCTGATCAGGATCGGCCGGGACCGGGCCCTGGTACAATCCGGCTTCGACATCACCAACAATGAACTGCTGGCCCGGAAATTAGATGCATATGGCCTGGCGTCCGGCGACACCGGAGAGGAATTGTTGATTCTGACCCGTGAACTGCACCGGCAGGGCCGCAACCTTTGCCGGGTCAACGGGCGCATTGTCAACCTGAGCGTCTTTCAGGAGCTTGCCGGACATCTCGTTGACATGCACGGGCAGCACGAACAGCAGTCCCTGTTGGCGCCGGAAAAGCAACTTTTATTGCTGGACAGGTACGGCGGCACGGAATTAACGTCCCTGGCGGAGCTTACGAGACAAGCATTCCGGGAATGGAGTTCCGCCATCGCCAAGCGCGACGCAATCAGTTCCGGCAACCGGGAGAGACAGCAGCGGGCAGACACGCTAATGTTTCAAATCAAGGAAATTGATGCCGCTTCCCTGGCCGGCGAAGATGAAACGGAGCTGCATAAAAAAAGAAACAGGTTGGCCAATGCGGAAAAAATCGGTTTCCTGGCCCAATCGGTGCTGGAAAAAATCTACCAGGGCACGGACCATCGCCCGGCGGCAGTTGACCTGCTTGGGGAGGCCGGTCAGGATATGGATGAGCTTTGCCGTTTTGTTCCCGAACTGAAAAGCTGTCTGGATAACTTGCATTCCGCCCTTTATCAAGTGGAAGAAACAGCCCGGGAGGTCGCCGCATGCCGGGAAAGTATGGAAATTAACCCGGAAGAATTGAATTACCTTGAAGACAGACTGGCGCTGATTGAACGTTTAAAAAGGAAATATGCCGACAGCCTGGCCGGTATTTTGGCCTACCGCGACAGCGCGGCGGCGGAATTGGAGGCATTATTGGATGCTGAGACAGACGCCGCCGGAATCCAGGCCAGGGTGATTGAAAAAGAGAAAATCTACCACGATCTGGCGGGCCGAACCAGCCGTTTAAGGGAAAAAACCGCCCGGCAGCTGGAAAGGGAAATAAAAAAACAGTTAAAAGAACTGGCCATGCCGCAAGTTAACTTTACCGTTGATTTAACCCGCGGAGAGCCTTCGTCCAACGGCAGCGACAAAATACAGTTTTTATTTTCCCCCAATCCGGGCGAACCGCTGCGGCCGCTGGCCAGGACCGCTTCCGGCGGTGAATTATCCAGGGTTATGCTGGCGATCAGAACCATCCTGGCCCTGGCGGACGACACCGCAACCATTGTATTTGACGAAATTGACGCCGGTATCGGCGGACAAACCATCCACGCCGTAGCTGAAAAACTTGACCGGTTAAGCCGGCAAAGGCAAATTATCAGCATCACCCACGCCGCTGCTGTGGCGGCCTGCGCGGCCACCCACTACCTGGTACAAAAAAAGACCGCAGCCGGCCGCACAGTTACCGGCGTACAAAAGCTGACCGGCGAAGCCCGGGTGAAGGAGCTTAACCGCATGCTGGGCGGAGGTGACCACGGAGAGCTACTCTCTGGTTATATAAATAAACTCATAAAATAGAATGTTGAAAAACAAGCACAGGCGTTTTTGTTTTCCTTGGTGAACGACATATGGAGCGCCGGTTAACAACTAAGGAAAACAAAAACGCTCTTTTTAAACTGTATTGTCCGCGTAATAAGCGGGTTTTTTTATTTTTCAGTGCACGGTTTTTTATTCTCCGGAGCTTTTTCAATATGTTACAACAGGGCGCCGGACAGCATAACCTGTGTACATGCCAATGTACGGCACAACAGGGCGGAATAAATACGCCGTCCGAAGGCCAATTTAATAATGATAAATCCCGCGGGCACCGAATCCTCACAATAAAAAAGGAGTCAGAAGTCAGGAGTCAGGAGTCAGAATAAAAAAATAAGTAATATTTAGCAGTCAGAATTTAAATTCTGACTCCTGAATTCTGACTCCTGTATACTTCAGTTTTAAGGAGGTGTGCCCCCTGAAACCAGGCAACATATCCAGCCGTTTCGGAGCAGTTTTTATTGTAGTATTTGCTTTAACCACATCACTTATGTGTGTATATTCAGCATGGCATAATTTTCTGCCGTGCCGTCAGTTAGTCAAAGTAGGTGATGAAATTACCACCGGCAGGGAACTGCCGGAGCCTATCAGCAGAAATATTACTCTGCACCTGCGCTCGGCAAATGATTCCTTTTCAGCCGGCGGCAACAATTATCGGGAATTAACTTTTACGCCGGGTAAAGCAGCCCCGGTGGCACTCAAACCGGGCCGTTTGGAAATGCAAATAAGATTGTTCGGTTTTGTGCCCCTGCACCGGATGACAGTCAATGTGGTTACCCCGCCCAGGGTCATCCCGGGCGGCCATTCCATCGGTATTTTGACACACTCCGACGGGGTGGTTGTAGTTGGTGAAGCCCCGGTTTTAAAAGACGGTGAAAAATATTTTCCAGCTCGAATTGCAGGCATATCCATAGGCGACATCATCATGGAAGCTAACGGAGTGAAAATACAAAGCGAAAGCCAACTCCAGGAAATAATTGATCAAAGCGGCAGTAAAGACAAGTACATTATACTGTTAGTTAAACATGGAGACAAAACCGTTAAAAAGAAGGTAAAACCCGTATTGTGCGACAAAACAGGCCGGTTTCGGGTTGGTTTATTTATTAAAGGCGCCGCGGCTGGAGTGGGAACAATGACTTTTTATGAACCTCAAAGCGGTATCTACGGGGCGCTGGGTCACATTATAGCGGATACTGCCAGGGGCCGGACCATCAATCTGCAAAACGGGAGAATTGTGGACGCGTCGGTTAAAGACCTGCACCCGGGCCGAAAGGGTCAACCCGGGGAGAAACTGGGCATCTTTAAAGGCAATAACGATATCATCGGCAGTATTGAAAAGAACACCCCGCACGGTATATTCGGTCACCTGGATCAAGATTTGGTAAATTCCTTTTATACCAGACCAATTCCCGTGGCCATGAAGTATCAAATCCAGGCGGGTCCGGCGGAAATATTGACTGTCCTGCGGGGGAACAAACTAGAAAAGTTCAGCATCCATATTGAAAAAGTTATAACCGGTGATAATCAAGGAAAAGATATGATCATCAGGGTTACGGATCCCGCCTTGCTGAACCGCTCCGGAGGCATCATTCAGGGCATGAGCGGCAGTCCGATTATACAAAACGGCAGGCTTGCCGGAGCTGTGACCCATGTCTTTATCAACGACCCCACCCAGGGCTACGGAGTAGCGGCTGAAAATATGTTAACGGAAGTAAATTTAATCTATTCCAAGAAAAATGAAAATATAGCCAGTTAAATTAGTTTTTTACGACACCATAAAGTTATAATTTAACAATTTTGGCAAAAATAATTAAAGGAGTAATCATGCCTCCGTCGAAAGAATGTAATATAGAGAATATATACCAGTAAATATTTAGGAGGCGGGAATTTTCATGAAAACTGTAACAAAGGTGGTAATAGCTGATGATAACAAAGAATTTTGTGAACTTTTAAAAGATTTCCTACAGCAGGAAGATGATTTAAAAATCACCGGTGTAGCTTTCAATGGTTTCGAAGCGCTGGAAATTGTAAAAGAACAGGCACCAGATGTTTTAGTGCTTGATGTAATTATGCCGCATCTTGACGGCATTGGGGTCTTGGAAAAGTTAAGCGAAAATGCAACAAACCATCGGCCAAAAGTGATTATTCTAACGGCTTTTGGACAGGAAAGCATCACCCAGAAGGCTGTAGAGCTCGGAGCGGATTATTATATATTGAAACCCTTTGATTTTTCCGTGCTGGCAACCAGAATTAAGCAACTTACAGGCGGCTTCAAGCCTGCCCAGTACATTTCGGTGTCCAAGCCCAAAAGCCTTGATGTGGCGGTAACCAATATAATCCATGAGATGGGCGTCCCGGCTCATATTAAAGGATATCACTACTTGCGGGATGCGATACTGGAAGTAATTGAGGATGTCAATCTTTTGGGTGCGGTAACCAAAGAATTATATCCGGCTATCGCCCAGAAATACCAAACCACTCCCAGTCGTGTGGAACGGGCCATCAGACATGCCATTGAATTGGCCTGGGACCGGGGCAATGTGGAAATGATGACCAAATTCTTCGGGTATACCATTAACCTTGAACGCGGTAAACCGACCAATTCTGAATTTATAGCCATGGTGGCCGACAAACTAAGGATCGAATCCAAGGTAAGTTAAATCAATTTAAAAGGCATTAGTTTTAAAAACATTTTTATCGTGGCACTTTGGATTTAATTAAACCTGGCTAAAAAGTCAGGTTTTTTTAATAACTAAGGCAGCACAAAATCTTAATCTTCTTGACGCCTATAAACAAAAATTGTAAAATGTTAAAGTTAAGTTAAGGCGGGTGATGGAAATGAAAGCCACAGTGATTAAAGGACCGGTTAAACTGGATAAAAGAACCAAGAATTTGGTTAAAAGAATTCAACCCGGCGACATAGCTGTGATTGACCACGCCGACCTCGATGAGGTGGCCGCCTTCGCGTTGGTTGAGGCCAAGGTGAAAGCGGTAATTAACGTGTCACCTTCCATGAGTGAGAAATACCCGAACGAAGGTCCCTTACGCCTGGTTGAAGCCGGAATTAAACTGCTGGATTGTTTCTGTCCCGAGCTTTTCACGCTGCTTCAGGAAGGACAGGAAATAGAAATAAGGGGCAACACGGTTAACCTGCAGGGTCGTGAGTTGGCAGCCGGACAAGAGCTCACCGCCGTTGATATCAAAGAGCATATGAATGCCACAAAAGCCAACCTGGAAGCGGAATTGTCCAGATTTATCGAAAACACAATGGAATATGCCCGCAACGAAATCGGCCTGATTTGCAATGAGTTTGAGATCCCGATGGTTAAAACCATTTTCAAGGGCCGGCATGCTTTAATAGTGGTGCGTGGTAAAAATTATAAAGAAGATTTAAAGGCCATTAAGCCTTATATTGATGACATGAAGCCGGTGCTGGTGGGAGTGGACGGCGGAGCGGACGCCCTGGCGGAATTCGGGCTGCGGGCAGACGTTGTCGTAGGGGACATGGACAGCGTCAGCGACAGCGTACTGATGAGCGGATCCGAACTGGTGGTACATGCCTATCCCAACGGTAAGGCGCCGGGCATGGAACGGCTCAATCAAATGGGTTTGCCGGGGGTTGTTTTCGCCGCTCCGGGCACCAGTGAAGACATTGCCATGTTAATGGCCTATGAACTGGGCGCTGAGTTAATCGTTGCGGTGGGCACGCATTCCAACATGATCGACTTCCTGGAAAAAGGACGCAAAGGTATGGCCAGCACTTTCCTGGTCCGGGCCAAGGTAGGTCCCATCCTTGTGGACGCCAAAGGGGTAAGCAGACTGTACAAAAGTAAGCCAAAGGTAAAGGACCTGGCTCCCATATTCATAGCCGCCTTGCTCCCGGTGGCCGCGGTGGCTGTAATCTCGCCTTCAACCCGTGAACTGCTGCGCCTGTTGATCATTCAATTTAGAATTTTAACGGGGATTTAGGAGAATTGGCATGATTATTGACTACAAATATCATATCGCGTCTCTGGTGGCTGTTTTTCTGGCTTTGGGGATAGGAATATTAATCGGCAGCACCATGCTTGGCAACGACGCCTTAATTGAATACCAGAAACAGGTTACCGACCGGCTGGAAACTCAACTGCAGTCCATGCGGGAAACCAACGTGTCCATTCAAGCAAAGGCCAGTGCCCTGGAAGTGGACTCGGGGATTCATAAACAATTTGAAAAAGAAATCCTTCCTGTTCTGGCGGCGGGACGTCTGGAGGGTCAACAATTTGCCCTGATAACCCTGAACACATTTGGTTTTCCGCCGGAAATCACGCGTATTATCAACGACGCCGGCGGGCAGGTTACCTCGGTTACTTCCATTAATAATTTTTACGAGCACCCGGATACTCTTAACGAGCTCAGCGCCTCAATGGGCTGGGAAGAAACTGCTCCCGAAAAACAAATCAGCAAATTTGCCGCCGAGGTTGCCGCAGGCATCAATAACGGTGACAGGGGAGATTTTTTTAAAACCTTGACCGAGCGCGAGATTCTGAAAACGTCGGGAGATTACGGCGTACCGGTGGACGGATTGATTATTGTCGGCGGCTGTTATGGCGAAAATAAACGGGATCTGCAGCTTGACCTGTTTACCATAGATTACTTCCGGGACTTGAATATTCCCGTGGTTTGTGTGGAAGAGACGGACGTCAGCTTTTCTTATATCAAAGATTACCAGCGCAAATTCGTCAGCACCATTGACAATATAGATACCGCGCCGGGCCAACTGGCCCTGGTGCTGGCTTTAAGCGGACAGCCGGGCAATTACGGGGTTAAATCAACTGCCCAAATGCTGTTACCCGAGTTAAACATGAATTAAAGAGGAAACACTTACTTAAAGCAAAAAATACAGAGGGTGTTGGTTATGGCTTATAACAGAGTGGCCGCCATAGTCCCGGCGCACAACGAAGCCGAATTTATCCATCAAACAATAACAGCACTGGCCGGTATCCCGGCCATCACGGAAGTGCTGGTTGTGGACGACGCGTCCACGGATAACACAGCCGCGTTGGCCGCCCGGGCGGGAGCCAGGGTAATAACCCTGGAAAAAAACATGGGTAAGGGAGAGGCCGTAAATACCGGCGTGCAATCGGCCTCGGCTGACGTTTACCTGTTCCTGGACGGCGATCTGGGCGCTTCGGCATCTGATGCCGTGCATTTGCTGATGCCGGTACTCACGGGGCAGGCGGACATGACAGTGGCCCAGTTTCCGCCGCCGCGCCGCAAGGGCGGTTTTGGACTGGTTAAGGGACTGGCCCGCTGGGGAATTCTTGCTTTTACCGGACAGGTTATGAAATCGCCGCTCTCGGGACAAAGGGCCATGACCCGCGCAGTGCTGGAAAGCGTTTACCCCTTCGCTTCAGGATACGGTGTGGAGGTGGGGATGACCATCAAGGCGGCCCGGCTGGGATACCGGGTGCTTGAAGTTCCGGTGCAGATGACCCATGACGAGACCGGCCGCGATTTAAAAGGATTCCGTCACCGGGGCAGACAGTTCTGGCATATCACCAGGACCCTTTTACGGGTGGCGGTACTAAAATAAAGAATTCAGGAGTCAGGATTCAGTAGTCAGAATAAATACTACTTACAGGATCGCATAAAAGCGTTTCCATGCATGAACAGTATAGTTACTTTAAGCATTATTCTTTTTTACTCCTGAATTCTGACTACTTTTTTTCGAGGTGATGCAAGTGGCTCCGGAAACAATTTTCGCCGCCGCCGGGTTGGGGCTGGCTTTGATTATTACCCTGCCGGTGCGCGACAAAGTGCTGGCCATGATTGTGCAGGGCGGTTTCACCCGTCCCAATTTTAAAGGTATGGATATCCCGCTGTCGGCAGGGGTTATTTTTTTTATCTCCGCGCTGCCGGTCTCGTTCCTTCTGCTGGTTGCGGCTCCTTCCGCCGTCGGGGACACGCTGCGGCTCTATCTTTTTGCCATGGCCGCGGCAACCTGTTTGGGATTGATTGACGATTTCTGGGGTGCCAGGGACACATCGGGTCTGCTTGGTCACTTCAGGGCGCTGCTGGCAGGCAGATTGACCACCGGCGCCGTCAAGGCTCTTGGCGGGGGAGTGTTGGGGCTTTTGCTGGGCGCGCAGCTTTTCCCGGCTCAATTATGGAAAATAGTAGACAGTTCGCTAATGATCGCTTTATCCATCAACCTGTTAAACCTGTTTGATTTGCGGCCCGGCCGGGCGGGCAAAATCTTTGTGCTGCTGTGCCTGGGATTGCTGCCGTTTGTTTTCGGTCGGCCTGAAATGGTGCCCGTTGCCATGGTCCTTGGTGCTTTACTGGCATTTTTGCCCGCGGATTTAAAAGCCGGGGCCATGATGGGCGACGCCGGTTCCAACACTTTGGGCGTTGTCATCGGCATCACTGCCGCCGCCACGCTCGACGGTTATTACCGGGCCGCGTATCTGGCGCTGGTGCTGCTGGTGCATGTGATTACTGAAAAATATTCTTTGACCCGCATTATTTCAGCCAACCCGGTACTCAACTACCTGGACATGCTGGGCCGGGAAAAAGAACCCGGCAAGCAGTAAGTTATTTTCTCTTGCCATTTTTACATTCTGACTCCTGAATCCTGACTCCTGAATACTTAATGTGCTATTATAAAAGCATCAAGTTTTGCCAAAGGTGGTGTACCATTGATTAACGAGGAGCGTCTGGTATCCGGTTTTATGGACCTGGTCAGGGTGGACAGCGAAAGCGGCCGCGAGGGGAAAATAGCTGAAGACCTTGAACACAAGCTCACCGGGTTGGGTTTGGAGGTAGTTATAGATAACGCCGCCGGTAAAACCGGTACGGAAACCGGCAATCTGATTGCCAGGATGAATGGCGGCGCCGGCGGACCCACATTGATGTTCTGCGCCCATATGGATACCATAGCGCCCGGGTGCGGCATCAATCCGGTGCTGGAAAACGGTATCATCCGTTCGATCGGCGAAACCGTGCTGGGAGCCGACGACAAGGCCGGCATCGCCGCGATTATTGAAGCGATCACCATACTGCGGGAAAAAAAGCTGCCCCACGGCAGCCTGGAACTGGTATTCACCATCTGCGAGGAAACCGGACTCTCCGGCGCCAAAAACCTTGATTTTTCACTGCTTTCCGCCGATATGGGTTTTGTCCTGGACTGCGACGGCCCTCCAGGTACAATCATTAACATGGGGCCGTCCCAGGACAAAATTAAGGCTGAAGTGTTGGGCAAGGCGGCCCATGCCGGGATCAACCCCGAGCAAGGAATTAACGCCATCCAGGTGGCGTCCCGCGCTATAGCCCGGATGCAGTTGGGACGCATTGACGAGGAAACCACCGCCAACATCGGACTGATTACCGGCGGCGTAGCCATAAACGTGGTACCGGACAGAGTTACCCTGCAAGGTGAAACAAGAAGCCTGCAGGATGAGAAGCGCATGCGGCAAACCCGGGCGATCTGCGATATCCTGCAGGAAACAACCCGGGAATCCGGCGGCAGACTGCTTCTGGATGTGAACACCATCTATCCGGCCATGTACGTTTCTGAAGATGCACCGGTGATTAAACTGGCGGCACGGGCGGCGAAACAGATGGGACTGGCCCCGCAGATCCGCAGCACCGGCGGCGGGAGCGATACACATATATTCAATGAGCACGGCATTCCCTGCGTCAACCTGGGGATCGCCATGCAAAAAGTGCATACCACGGACGAATTTATCAGGGTGGAAGACCTGTCCGCCGTGGCTTCCTATGTGCTGGCTATTATCCAAGAAGCAGCGGAAAAAGTATAAAAAGCAAAGTGGTGGTACCTTCCGCTCACTGACTCGGCCTTATATTTGTATGAGCTCACTCGGCTCCGGGCGGCTGCATAACTCGGCCCTTCGGGCCTATACGTTGGGGACATTCCCGTCCTAAAAGGAATACCCGAACTCCAGCGGGTGTGTCCCCTGACAGCTTTTTTCGCCGCTTTTCCTTCGCCTCGTTTGCTCTTTGAATGGGCCTCCTATGTTCGCTTCAGGTACCACCCCTTTACTTCACTCACAAAAAAGTACAGGCAAGGAGTTTTGCCGTTGATCAGGATCAGACAGGGTCAGGTAACGAAAATACTAATGCAAAGAAAAGGCCTCACCGAATTGCTTGTCGCCGTCCCCGGCGAGGGCGAGCAAAAAGCATATAACTATGACGGGCTTACCGGGCCGGTGGAAACCGGAGACACCGTTGTTTTAAACACCACCGCGGTGGCCAGGGGGTTGGGCACCGGCGGCACTCATTTTGTGATGGCCAATTTAACCAGGCCGGAAAAAGACGCCGGCGCAGCCGGTCATATCATGAAACTGCGCTACAGCCCCGCCCAGGTTAAAGTACTGGCGGCCGAGGAACCGGAAAGTCCCTGGGCGGAAAGCATCAGCAATATGGAAACACTGGCCGGTACACCGGTGATCACCGGTGAACTGCACAGCATGCTGGCGCCGGCGGCCGCCGGTGTCAAGGCGTATTCCGGCGGAAAAACCAGAGTGGTTTATCTGATGACGGACGGAGCGGCCCTGCCGCTATATCTCAGTAACCTGGTCCACCAACTCAAGGAATGCGGATTGTTGGATGCCGCCGTTACCTGCGGCCATGCATTCGGCGGCGAATTTGAGGCGGTCAATATTTATTCCGCCCTGCTCACCGCTGTGGCCGCCGCCGGGGCGGATGTGATTATCGCGGCGATGGGGCCCGGTATTGTTGGCACCTCGTCCCGGTACGGGTTCACCGGAGTGGAACAGGGTGAAATGGTCAATGCCGTCAACATTCTGGGTGGCAGACCTGTGGCCATCCCCAGGATTAGTTTTGCCGACCCCAGGGACAGGCACCGGGGTCTAAGCCACCATACCGCCACCGCCCTGGGTAAAATAGCGCTTACTCCATGCACCGTGGTGCTTCCCGAACTGGATAACCCGTCCTGGTCCCGGATCATTCTGCAGCAGATGGCCGAAGCCTGGCCGGCCGATAAACACTCAGTGGTTTGGGAGGACGGCCGCCCGGCATTAAAGGAACTGGAAAACAGGGGTGTAAAAGTTTCCTCCATGGGCCGCACGCCGGAACAGGATCCGGCTTTTTTTCTGGCGGCCGGAGCAGCGGGGATATATGCCGCAAGTTTGGCGGCAACCCTGAAATAATACCGGTCCCAGCGCTGTACGTTCCTAATGCAGCCGGGAGCGGATGAATTCCAAAAGAGTAATGCGGGAACCGGACAGCGGAGCCAGCATCAACAGCACTTCCCTGGTTTTGCCGCTGCAATAAAGTCCGTTTCTGGTTACATATAAGCGCATAATCATTCTCCTTTTTATGGCAAACTGGACATAGTAATATTTACCATAAAGTATGCCGGTCACATTATTGTTATAACCAAGCGGAGGTAAAACATTGGCTGTACCGATTGTAAAAATGACAGTTAACGCCAGCGGGGCGGCGGCAGCCGGCGCCGGGGGCGACGTGGTGGTCATTGTTGACGTCATTGATATGTCCACCACCCTGGAAGCTGCGCTGGACGAGGGCGCGCTGGCCGTTTTCGGCGCCGCTCCGGACCGGGCGGCGCCGCCGGTGGCTGTCAACCCGGCCGGGATAGGAAAGACAGCCGGCAAATTGGCCGTTGAAAATGGAGCCGGTGTGGTGCTGGTGGGGGAACCGCGGGTGGGAGACGATCAAGAGCGGTTGGCCAACATGTCCAAAACGGTTGACGGATTAAAACAGGCGGGAGCAGCCGTTGAAGCCGTGCTGCCCAATTTGGGGGCGGAAACGGTTAAGCTTTATAACCCGCGGGGTAAAGTGCTGATCGCCGCCACCGGCACCGGCGGGGTGGCCTTTGACGCGGCAATGACGGCGGGCGCGCCGGCAGTAATCACCGGCACCGTGGCCAGAACCAGGCATAAAAAAGGCCATGCTCCGGCCCGGGCCGCCGCGCAGCGGGCCGTTTCCCTGGCCAGGGAAACAGGCGCCGGCATCACGGTGGTGGCTGCCAGCGGCAACTCCCTGGAGGATATCCTGGCCGCGGAATTCATCACCAGGCTGATCTTAGAAAAATTATTCAACCTCTAGAAAAAGGGTCTAACCGGCAAGTTACCGCTCATATAAATTAGAGATGAACATACTCTATTAAACGTGATTAAAGGGAGCGGTGACCATGACAAACCTGCGCCGGTTATGTTCCGCTTCCCTCCGGCAGGGTTGGCCGCTGTACCTGGCAGTAACCGGCATTTTGGGTCTGGGCATATTGGCGGGTTCCCTCGGGGCAAATTCGCTGCATGCTGATCAATCGGCGGAATTGCACCGTTATCTGCAGACTTTTCTTGCACAAATTTCGGAAATTGACCTGGATCGAGCGCAAATGGCCAGAAGCGCCTTATATGACAACCTGCTGGCGGGCGCGATTATGTATATCCTGGGCTTAACGATTATTTGCCTGCCGCTGGTGCTGGCTTTTATTTTTATCCGTGGTTTCGTGTTGGGATTTACTGTCGGATTTTTAGCTACGGAGCATGAACTGCAGGGAATCTTTGTGATACTGGTATCCATGCTGCCGCACAACATCTTTTTTGTGCCCGCTTTAATCATCGGCGGCACTGCTTCACTTTCCTTTTCCATTCTGTTAATCAGAAGGTTTTTTAATTCACACACGCCGGTTTGGCCCGGATTTATAAGCTATACTTTGATCATGGCCGGCGTGATGGCGGTATTTTTGATCGCGGCCTTGACCGAGGCTTATATCACACCCGAACTAACCCGTTTTTCCGCTGCCCTGTTTGCCGGGTGGTGAAGAAAGCCGTTTCTTTTTGTCGATAGCGATTGTTAGCAGGAATTGCCGCGTAATTTGTGGAAAAAAAGATTAAATTCGGAGGTAATGAAATGGACAGGCATATCAGAGACTTTGTCAACTACCTGGCCGTGGAAAGAGGATTGGCCGCCAACACGGTGATATCCTATGCTCTGGATCTAAAGCAATTTAAGCATTTTTGTCTGCGGCGCCAGATCAGGGACATTAAATCCCTGGACCGGAACACGGTGATGAATTACATTCTGGACTTGAAGAAAAACGGGCGTTCCTCCGCCACTGTCGCCAGACAGATGGCGGCTTTGAAAGTTTTCAGCCGTTTCCTGGTTGACGAGGGCCGGCTGGAAAAGGAACCCACCGAAAACATGGAATCGCCGGGCGTCAAGAAAAAACTGCCCGCCGTGCTGGCCCAGGAGGAAGTGGCCAGGCTGCTGGAACAACCACGGGTGGGGAATACCCCCGGCATCCGCGATAAAGCCATGCTGGAACTGATGTACGCCACCGGCATGCGGGTATCCGAACTGCTGTCCCTGGATGTAAACCACGTGGACTGTGAACACGGCTATGTGCGCTGCATGGGTAAAGGCTCCCGGGAGCGCATCGTGCCCATGGGCGGCACCGCTGCTTTGTTCATTTCGGAATACCTGCGGCGCGGCAGGGCAAAAATAAAAACCGGCGCCACCCAAAAAGCACTTTTTCTGAACATGCGCGGCAAACGGCTTACCAGGCAGGGTTTCTGGAAAATACTTAAAAAACACGCCCGGGCGGCGGGCATTACTATCGAAATTACGCCGCACACTCTGCGCCACTCCTTTGCCACGCACCTGTTGGAAAACGGCGCCGATCTGCGCTCGGTACAAGAAATGCTGGGCCACGCCGACATTTCCACCACCCAGATTTACACCCACCTCACCGACTCCAGGTTGAGGGACGAGTTTGTTAAATACCACCCCAGGGCTTGACGCATATGAGGAGGATGCCCATTGAAAATGCCGCTTAGAAAAGTTACCATTATCGTTTTGGACAGCGCGGGGATTGGTTCCCTTCCGGACGCAGGACTATACGGCGATCACGGGTGCAATACCCTGGGCAACTGCTCGCTGGCCGTGGGCGGCCTGAACCTGTCGCACCTGGGCGAACTTGGGCTGGGCCTGCTTACCAGCCTGGCCGGCGTGCCGGCGGTGGACAAGCCACTGGCAAACTACGGAAAAATGGCGGAACGCTCACCGGGCAAGGATACCACCACCGGACACTGGGAACTGGCCGGCATCATCCTGGAAAAACCTTTTCCGGTCTACCCGGACGGTTTTCCGCCTGAGATCATCGAACCGTTCAAACAGCGGATCGGCAGGGATATCCTGGGCAATAAAGCGGCCTCGGGCACCGGTATTATCGAAGAGCTCGGTGCGGAGCACATGCGGACGGGATATCCCATCGTTTACACTTCGGCCGACAGTGTATTCCAAATTGCCGCCCACGAGGAAGTAATCCCGCTGGAAGAACTCTACCGGATGTGCGGCATAGCGCGGGAACTGCTCACCGGCAAGCACGAAGTGGGCAGGGTTATCGCCCGGCCCTTTGTGGGTACACCCGGAGCTTTTGAACGTACTGCCAACCGCCACGATTACTCTGTAAAACCGCCGGCCCGCACCGTCCTGGACCTGCTTGTAGAGCACGGTTTTGAAGTGGTGGGAGTCGGTAAAATCCATGATATCTTTGCCGGCGAAGGCATTTCCAGGGCTGTTCACACTAAAAACAACACAGACGGGGTAGACCAAACCCTGGCCCTGATGAAGGAAGACTTCAGTGGTTTATTGTTCACCAACCTGGTTGACTTTGACCAGAAATACGGCCACCGCAACGACCCCCGGGGTTACGCAGGCGCGCTGGAGGAATTTGACCGGAGACTGCCGGAAATAATGGCTGCCCTTGGCGAGAGGGACGTATTGTTGATCACCGCCGATCACGGCACTGACCCCACCACCCCAGGCACTGATCATACCAGGGAATACGTGCCCCTTTTGGTTTACGGACCCGGCCTTAAGCAGGGCGTGGACCTGGGGGTGCGGGACAGCTTCAGCGATGTGGCGGCCACAGTGGCCCGGTTATTTGGTTTGGCATTTCCAACCGGCGTAAGTTTCGCGGCGGATATCCTTCCGGATGGTGACGCATAATGCACATGTATGATTTAATCCTGAAAAAAAGAAACGGCGGCGAGTTGTCAGCCTCCGAAATCGATTTTTTCATCTCTGGCTATACCCGGGATGAGATACCGGACTACCAGGCGGCGGCGCTATTGATGGCCATTTATTTTCAAGGTATGAACAGCCGGGAAACCGCCGCTCTGACCATGGCCATGGTCAATTCCGGGACCCAAATCGACCTTTCGGAAATACCGGGGACAAAGGTGGACAAGCACAGCACCGGCGGGGTGGGGGACAAAACCACCCTGATTCTGGGCCCGCTGGCGGCCGCCGCCGGAGTACCCGTAGCCAAAATGAGCGGTCGTGGTTTGGGGCATACCGGCGGCACCATCGACAAACTGGAATCCATCCCGGGCTTCAACACCGCCCTGGAACCCGCCGCGTTTATACGGCAGGTCAGGGGAATCAACATTGCCCTGATGGCGCAAACCGGCGCGCTGGCCCCGGCCGACAAGAAGCTTTACGCCCTTAGGGACGTCACCGCCACCGTAGACAGCATCCCGCTGATCGCATCCAGCGTGACAGCCAAGAAAATCGCTTCCGGGGCAAACGCCATCCTGCTGGACGTCAAGTGCGGCAGCGGCGCGTTCATGAAAACCCGCGCCGAAGCCGCGGCGCTGGCCGGGGCCATGGTGGACATCGGCCGCCGGGTGGGCCGGGAGATGCTGGCCGTGGTGACCGATATGAGCCGTCCCCTGGGCCGTTTCGTGGGCAACGCCCTGGAGGTGCGCGAAGCCCTGGACACCCTGCGGGGGCAAGGGCCGGACGACCTGCGGGAATTATGCCTGACCCTGGGCTCGCACATGCTGGTACTGGGCAAAGTGGAAAGTTCCTATGCCCCTGCCCGGGCCAGGCTGAAAAAGATACTGCAAAACGGTGCAGCGCTGCGCAAGTTTCAGGCGCTGGTAGAGGCCCAGGGAGGGGATCCGGGGGTTATTAATAACCCGGACAAATTACCGGACGCTTCCATCAAACAGGAAACCCCGTCGCCCCGGGCCGGATACGTGGTCTCCATCGACGCCATGCAGGTGGGCCGCGGGGCCATGCTGCTGGGCGCCGGCCGGATGACCAAGGATGACACGATCGATCATGCCGCCGGCCTGGAGCTGAAAAAAAAGCCCGGGGAGCCCGTCAAAGAAGGGGAACCCCTGGCAATTTTACATACCAACCGGGAGAATACGCTGGCTGACGCAGCGGCGGCAATAACCGGGGCGTTCATCATCAGCGACGCTCCTCCCGCCCCGGCCCCGCTGATCCTGGAAACAGTAGAGTAAAAACCATTGATGATTTAACGGAGAGGCTGTTTTTTGGAAAATTCGTCCGTTTATCAGATCCTGTTAGTGATCTCTATCCTGTTGATGCTGATTCTTTTATTTTTAATTGACCAAAAAAAGAAGAAAAAACAGATTCACTATGCCGTGATGGCTATAGTAATCAGCCTGCTGATCTGGAATATTTCCGTGTTATGTCATATTACCTTTACAGGGACGCAGTGGCTATTGGCTGTCTGTGAAAGAATGTACTTTATCGGCATTATCTTTGTTTCGCTTTCAATTTTATTCACCGGTTTGATTTTTGCCAAAACCAGGATCAAGTTCTCCTGGAAGTACGCCTTGCTGTTTGTTGTTCCGGTTATTTCCCTGGTAGTCTTATTCACCAATCCCTACCATCATTTTTTTTATACCACATTCAACCTGATTCCATCCCGGCAGGATTACGGATTTTATTTTGCCGTCCATACAATATATTGTTATCTCTGCATCGGAATCGGCCTTTTTTATCTTCTATATTTTTCCGTCAAAAACTTCGGTTTTTTTTCCAGGCAGGCCCTGGTGATTTTTTCCGGCATTTTCATCTCTTTGATTGTAGACTCGTTCAGCACATTTTCTATCTTTGACTGGTCTGCGGCTATCGAAAACATCGTTTTTGCTGTCGCCGTTATTTTTTTTATCGTAGCCATCGTTAAACTGGATTTTTTGAAGGTCATCCCTATTGCTTTGCAAAGAGTTGTTGATCTCATTTCCGACGGCTATGTCGTTTTCAACGAAGATTACGAAATCATTGATTTCAATAAAGCGTTCGCGGAGGCATGCGCCGGGGTGGCCAGAAAAACCGGCATTATTGAGATACTCAAAAAAGGCTGCAAAAATTTTGACGAAGAACAATTTATTCATTCAGTCAATAAAGCGGTCCGGGAACAGGTAAAAGTAAGCATTGAAATGCAGCGTCTGGCCGACAATAGTATGAACTATTACCTGGCGGAAATCACTCCGATTATTGTAAAGGACAATCATATCGCAACCATCATGCTCATTAAGAATATTACGGAACATAAAAAGAATTTGGAAGAAGTTATTCGGCTGAATAAAGAATTGCAGAGCCTGGCCACGAGAGACTGGCTGACCCAGGCTTATAACCGCTATTTCTTTGACGAGAGACTGCAGCAGGAAATTGACCGGGTCAACAAACTGCAAACCTATGGGCCGGCAACATTTAAAGCCGTGAATAATTTCGGCTTAATCATGTTCGATATCGATTTCTTCAAAACCTATAACGATCTGAACGGTCATCAGGCAGGAGATGAACTGCTGCAAACCATTGTCAACGTCGTGAAAGAAATTCTTTTCCCCACCGATATCCTGTGCCGGTACGGCGGGGAAGAATTTGCGGTAATCTGCTGCCAGACCTCGGCCGAAGGGATCGAAATCGCCGCGGAAAAGATCAGGAAAACGGTGGAAGAGTATGCATTCAAATACCAGAGCGCCCAGCCAAACGGCAATTTGACCGTCAGTGTCGGAGCTGCCCACTGCTCGGCAGTCTGCCTCAAAAAAGACGATTTGATTAAAATAGCTGACAAGAACCTTTACCTGGCCAAAAACACCGGCAAGAACAAGGTTGTGTTTATCAGCACGATGGGCGCTAAAATTCATTCACCACAATAATCCTCTTTTAAACAACCGGCCTGTTTTATGTGCGGAATCAGCTGTTCCGCCAGGCGCCTCCGCCCCGCCGCCAGCATGCGGGCCACCATCGGTTCGTCCAGTCCGGCAACCTCGCCAACTTCAGCATAGCTCAGCCCCAACACATCCCGCAGGACCACCACCAGCCTTTCTCCGGCCGGAAGCTGCAGCAGCGCCCCCTGGATTAGCAAGTCCCGCCGGGATTGGCCGGAAGGCCGGCCGCCGGCCGGCGTCATTCTGTCCCGGGCCGTTGCACCTTCCCCTGCGTATTGCCTGAGCATTACTTTCAGAACCGGGTACAGATTTTCTTCAACGCCGGCGGCGCTGATAGTCCTCTTCACCAAGCCGGCGGCCTCCCGGTGGTCCCCGGTCATCCTGAAACCGGCGGTATATAGAAGGCCAAATACCTTTTCCAAAGCACTTTCATTACCGAAGGGCCCGGTTGATCCGGTCAATTCCACTGCCAAATTTTCACCCACCCTGTTCCCGTTGCATTATTTTCATTGCCAGTCACTGGGCGGCATTGATCTCCCATTCCACCCGGGGCAGCCTTTCTCCCAGGCTGCTCAATTTGAGCGCCACTTTTTCCTCTTCGGGCAGGGGAAAGGTAATTTTAATGGAGGCCGGATCCGGCCACTCCAGCCGCATTTGTTCCCTCCAGAAGCCCTCGTCCTTTAAACGAAAATCAGGACGATAATAAAAGGCGGGCTGCTCCTGATCCTGCTGAAATTTGAAATATAAGGCCAGCTGCGTCTCCTCCCTGGCTACCTTCTCCAGAGTGAAGGATACCGGTCCCTGTCTGAAAACCTTGCTGATATTCATCTCTCCCTGTTGGGGCCAGGCAAATTCCACCGTCTGCTCCTCCTCCGGCCAGCGGTAAAGGTACAGAGGAGGCAGGGTCAGTTTTAAATCCCTGGCCGACGGCTCCACCGGCCCAAAATGGAAGGACCCTTTGATCCCCCCCGTCACCGGGTCGGTCTGGGTGCGGGTTGTTTCAACGATGATCCTTTTACCGTTGGTCATGTCGGTAAGATCAGCCCAAAAGTCGGGCGGGAAGGCCCCGGCCGGGTCAATCATGGAAGACGGGGGCGGACTGCTGAACCGTCCCTCGGCGCTGACCGGTCCGTTGGGACCCATTTGGGCCTGCATGGGCGGGTTGAGCCCGACCCCGACGCCGGCCACGGTGGAGTCCTCCGGCCAGCGGATCCGGAAAAAGAAGATGCTTTCGGAAAGACCCAGCACCGCCTTGTCCAAGGCCAGTTCGGCCGGACCAGCCGCAGTCTTCAGGCCGGGATAGACTTCCCGGGTCTTTTCAGCCACCCTGCCGGGGTCCACCGGGATCTCAAAGCTGGCCTGTTCCGGTATTTCATCGGTGCTGAAATTGAGTATGATCTTATCGGCGTCGATGTTCACCGGGTCCAGGTCGTAAACAAACTGACGGCCCTTAAACCCCCGGCCGCCCCGGGCATCGTATTGAACTCCCCGGTCGTCGGTCATCTCGATCTGCAAGAAGGTTTCACTGTCCAGCCCCGGGTCCACCCGGTAAAAGACGCTGGTCCGGGCCGTGTCCACCAGGATCCGCTCCACGGTGATGACGTGGGGGCCCAGCTTTTTGGCCTGCCTGACCTCAGTGAAAAGACCCAGGTCACTAGCCTGGTTGAAGGAAGGGTCCCGCAGGGCCGCGTTCCGTCCCACCTGATAGGAGGCCCAGGCGATGGTGGATACGGTCATGACCAGCGCCACCGCCAACGCAAAGACCAACTGATGAAGTTTGCTGGAAAAATACTTTTTGGTTTTTGCGGGGGCCTGCTCCCGGGTCAGCTCCGGCAAGGCCGGCTGCCGGTAAACCTCCAGCATCTCCCGGCAGCGGGGGCATCCCGGCAGGTGTCTTTCTACCAGCTCCAGGGTGGCGCCGCTGGCCTCCCCGTCGGAGTACAAGGGGAGAAGATCCCTGATCAGTTCACACTCACTGTTACTCATTAACCTCACCTTTTATCAGATCACTGTAAATAAGCCTGTATTTCTGTTTGGCCCGGAAAAGCGTAACCCGGGCGGTGGAGGGAGATTTGTTGAGCACCCGGCCTATTTCTGCATAGGAAAATCCCTCTATTTCCCTCAGGACAATCACCGCCCGGTATTCCACAGACAAACGCTTCAAGGCCAGTTTGGCCAGCTGCCAGTTTTCCGCCGCCTCCAGGGCCAGGGCCGGGTCGCCTTCCCTTCCCCCGCCCGTTATTTCCGGGTCCATGGGTACGTCCCGGCGCCTGACCTGGCGACGGATATGCATGTTATACACGTTAAAGGCAATGCCAAATAGCCAGGTGGAAAGGGCTGATTCCCCCCGGAAGCCGTCAAGGGAAAGAACTACCCGGTAAAAGGTCTCCTGGGTGAGTTCCTCCGCCAGGTCATAGTTTCCGCCCATCCTATACAGGTAGCGAAACACCGGGACCCTGTACCGTTCATAGATTTTTTCCAAAGCAGACATGGCCATGTTTTAAAAACGCTCCTAAATCTTTAGTTTATCGGGAGCGCCAAATGTTACATAACAATTAAATTTTTATATAAAAAATATGACCGCTCCGGTTGCCCCGGTGATGTTGTATTTTCCATCCACTTCTTTTCCGAATAACTTTTTTTTTGCTTCACATAATATTTTGAACAGGACTAAACAGGGGGGAAATTAATTATGCATTACATATTGGTTATATTACTGGGATTGTCAATTTGCTTTTTCCCTGCGGGAACATCGCCGGCGACTGCCGCGCAAGAGGAGGGCTCCACCACCGGGCTGGAGACTACCGCCGAATCGGCGGTGCTTATGGACGCGGGCACCGGCACGGTGCTGTGGTCCAAGGAACCGGATAAAGAATTACCCATGGCCAGTGTAACCAAGATCATGACCCAGCTGATAGCCAATGAAGCACTGGAAAAAGGCGAGATCAGCCTGCAGGATAAGGTTACAGTCACAGAAAACGCTGCAAATATGGGCGGATCCCAAGTATTTCTGGAACCGGGTGAAGAAATGAGCATGAAGGAAATGCTCATCTCCGTGGCAGTGGGCTCGGCCAATGACGCCAGCGTGGCGGTGGCCGAACACATAGCTGGTTCGGAGCAAGCGTTTGTGGAACTGATGAACAAGCGCGTCAGGGAACTGGGCCTCAAGCATACCCGGTTTGCCAACTGTAACGGTCTGCCCGGCGAAGAACCGCATTACACCTCGGCCTACGATATGGCGGTAATACTCCGTGAGGCGCTAAATCACCCAGTTTTCAAGGAGCATTCATCCATTTACAGGTATGACTTGCGGGGCGGTGATTTCGTGCTTTGGAATACCAACAAACTCCTCAAATGGTACCGGGGTGTCGATGCCGGCAAAACCGGCTGGACAGACGAAGCAAAATACTGCCTGGCTTCCACCGCGGAAAGAGACGGGCTGCGCCTGATTACCGTCGTACTTGGCACCCCCGAGGTGAGAAGCCATTTTCGGGAATCCATAAAAATATATAATTACGGTTTTGCCCGCTTTGAGGCGGTTAACTTCGCCAAAAAAGACGCTAAAACAAGTACCGTCATGGTCAGCAAAGGCGCCGTCGACCAGGTTGGCGTGGTTTCCGGCGCCGACATCGCCATGGCCGTGCCGAAAGGGAAAAAAGACGAATACTCAGGCCGGGCGGTATTGCCCGGGGATGTGACGGCGCCGGTGAAAAAAGGACAACAGGTAGGGGAATTTATCGTGACCCAGGGGAACAAGGAAGTATTGAAAGTGCCGCTTTTGGCGCAATATGATGTCAGGCGCGCCTCAGTGCTGCAGCAGATGTACAAAGTATTGGACCGGGCACTGACCGGATAACCGGGGTTAGGCGTTTTTGTTTCCTTTGCTCACTCTGATTCCACGCCGGACAACTCCAAGGCTTGCTGCGGAGCGCAACCGGGCCGCCCCAAATTCGACGTCCTGATCTCAGTTGGGGCTGGCGCGCACGTCCTATGCGCGCCTCCCGGTTGCGCTCCCGCGCTGCGCCGGGAGTTGTTCACCGGCGCTCCATATGTCGTTCGCCAAGGAAACAAAAAACGCCTGTGATGGTATCGGCATATTTGATTACCAATTGAATATATGGTAGAATCTAACAAATAACGGCCTGGACTTTAACCCCATGGCCGGTTAACCGGGGTGACGAAGCATTGAACTATACAATTAAAAAAGCAAACAACTGCCTGGTGGTTGTGCCGGCAGGCGAAATTGACATGAGCGTTACCGATGCCCTGCGCCGTGACGTGGACCGGGCTCTGGAGCAAAACGGAGTTTCTAATATCGTATTTGACCTGGCCGGGGTCAGTTTTGTAGACAGTTCCGGCCTGGGAGTAATCCTGGGCCGCTACAAAAAGGCTGCCGCGGCGGGCGGCCGGGTTTTTTTAACCGGCGCCGGCCCCCAGGTCAGAAGGGTGCTGGAACTGTCGGGTTTGCTTACCCTAATGGAGGAACATCCGTCAGTGGAACACGCACTCAGTAAAATCAGCTAAAAATATTACGACTTGCCATAAGGGGGCTGATAAAAAATGAACAGGGCAGTAATCGAGTTTTCCAGTCAGGCCGAAAACGTGGCTTTCGCCAGGGTGACGGTGGCCGCCTTCGTATCCCAGATTGACTTCACCCTGCCGGACCTTGAAGAAATTAAGGTGGCTGTTTCCGAAGCGGTGTCCAACGCCATCATTCACGGTTATGAAAATAACCCGAACAAAGTGGTTCGCCTGGAGATCAGCATTGCCGACGAATATATGGAACTGGTGGTAACAGACAGCGGCAAGGGTATCGAGGATATCCAAAAAGCTCTGGAACCTGCCTATTCAACCGACCCGGAAAGGATGGGACTGGGGTTTTCATTCATGCGGTCGTTTATGGATAAATTCAGCGTACAGTCCGAACCGGGGAAGGGCACCCGGGTGATTATGAGCAGAAGGGCTGGGGCGCCCCGCCGGGCGGCAGTAACGGAACAATAGGGGGTACAGTTAAATGAGCGGTAAATTAACGGATATGAACCTGCCCCGGTTCCCCCTGCTCAAAGACGCGGAAATGAAAGATTTACTGGCCCGCGCCCAAAAAGGGGACGCTCACGCCAGGGAACGCCTGATTAACTGCAACCTCAAGCTGGTTTTCAACCTGGTCAAGCGTTTTCACAACCGGGGTTACGAATTGGAGGACCTGTTTCAAATCGGTTGTATCGGCCTGATGAAAGCCATTGACAAGTTCAATCTCAATTTTAACGTGCGTTTTTCAACCTACGCCGTACCAATGATCGTGGGTGAGATAAGGCGTTTTTTAAGAGACGACAATCCGGTCAAGGTGAGCAGGTCGATAAAAGAGACTGCTTACAAGGTACAGCAGGGCAGGGAGGTCCTGACCGCAAAACTGGGCCGTGAACCGTCCATTAATGAAATTGCTTCAGAAATAGGGATTTCCCGTGAGGACGTGGTATCCGCCCTGGAAGCGCTGCAGCCGCCCGCCTCAATATATGAAACGCTGCACCAGGACGATGGCGATCCCATTTACCTGTTGGATCAATTAAGCGAAGACGACGGAGCCATGCTGCCCCATCTGGATAATATCGCAGTTAAAGAGATCCTCAAACAGCTTCCCGACCGCGACAGAATGATCCTGCTGTGGAGGTTTTTCGCCGATCAAACCCAGGGGGAGATAGCCGCCAAACTGGGCCTTTCCCAGGTGCAGGTATCCCGCCTGGAAAGACAAGCCCTGAAAAAACTGCGGGAGATGATGGAGATATCCAATTAGTCTTAACGCTGCATAAAATTCCGCTCAGGACAAATAATACAATTGCCGCAAGATATTCAACAAAGGAGGGCTTAATATATGAACATTAAGGTTATGGAAATGGTGGGAGAATCGGCGGACGGTTGGCGCAGCGCCGTTCAATCGGCAATCAACGAAGCCAGCAAATCTACAAGCAATATCGTAGGCGTGGAAGTAGTGAATTTTACAGCCAACGTGGAAAACGGCAAAGTAGTCGAATACAAAGCCAATCTTAAAATAGCCCACAAAAGTTAAAACTTGTTTGCATAATCCAAAGTTGTAGGGACACCTTAAGCGGTGTCTTTACTTTTATTCGGAGGCTGCATATGTCCGTTAACGCACCCGTGAATATAATCGCTGTCACCGACGGAGACAAGGTGGCGCGTAAGACAGTGGAGACGGCGGCGCACAACGTGGGAGCCAGGTGTATTTCCGCCTCGGCCGGAAACCCCACCCCGCTGACCGGGGAACAAATTGTTGATTTGATTAAAAAAGCCGCCCACGACCCGGTGGTTGTAATGCTGGACGACCGGGGCCATGAGGGACAGGGACGCGGAGAATCAGCGCTGGCTTACCTGGCCGGGCACCCCGATATTAATATCCTGGGGGTGCTGGCAGTAGCGTCCAACAGCGGTTTTGACGAAGGAGCCCACGTTAATTTTTCCATCGACCGCCAGGGTAAACTGGTGGACGGGCCAGTGGACAAATTTGGCCGCTCCGGTGCGCTGGTGGGAGACGAACTGAGCGGTGATACGGTGGAACTGCTTAATAAATTAAACCTGCCGGTGGTCATCGGCATCGGCGATGTGGGCAAAATGGACGGCGCCGACGACTTCACCACCGGCGCGCCGTTAACCACCAAAGCGCTGCGCGAAATATTAAAAAGGAGTGGATGCGCAAATGAACCCGGCGGCCATTGAGCACCAAACAAGGCTGAGTAAGGATCTGGCCACCAACAGGGACTTGCTGGATGAGAAGCTTTCCTTTGACAAAAACTTTGATATCGTCAGGCGCGAAATGCACATTGGCGGCCGCAAGATATTGATGGTCTTCGTGGACGCCTTTGCCAACGCCGACCTGATGACTGAAATATTACGCAACATGACGGCTCTGAACCGGGAAGACCTGTCCGTGGATGCTTTCCGGAAATTGTTCGATCACCACATTAATTACATTGAAGTGGAAGAGACCGGTCACCTTGAGAAACTGATTGAAAAAATGCTCTCCGGACCGTTGGCGCTGCTGATTGACGGATCTGATCAGGCCATCCTGCTGGATGTGCGCAATTACCCGGTGCGCAGCCCCGCCGAGCCCGACCTGGAAAAGGTGGTGCGCGGCTCCCGGGACGGCTTTACCGAAACGCTGGTCTTCAACACCGCCCTGATTCGCAGGCGCATCAGGGACCCCAAGCTGCGCATGGAGTATATCCAGGCGGGCAACCGTTCCAAGACCGATATTGTGATTTCCTATATCGAAGATATCGCCAACAAAGACTTGGTTGATAACATCCGGGAGAGAATATCCTCCATTAACCTGGACGGCCTGCCCATGGCCGAAAAGGCCGTGGAGGAACTGATTACGCCGGGCAGCTACTGGAACCCCCTGCCCCGGGTACGCTACACCGAGCGCCCGGATGTGGCGGCCATCCACCTGCTGGAAGGGCACGTGCTGGTGATGGTGGACACTTCGCCCAGCATCATGATTGCGCCGGCCACTTATTTCCACCATCTGCAGCACGCCGAGGAATACCGGCAGAGCCCCGCCGCCGGTGTGTATTTAAGATGGGTCAGGTTCGCCGGGGTGGCGTTATCCATTTTTCTGCTGCCTTTGTGGCTTTTGGTGACACTGCAACCGCAGATTTTGCCCCCGGCCCTGAAATTTATCGGGCCGGAAAAAGTGGGGGCCATACCAATTTTTATCCAGTTTCTAATTGCCGAACTGGCGGTGGACATGGTGCGCATGGCCACAATCCACACCCCCACGGCGCTGGCCACCGCCCTTGGCTTGATTGCCGCCCTGTTAATCGGCGACATTGCGGTAACCGTGGGCCTGTTTAACGCCGAGGTGGTCATGTACACCGCCGCCGCCGTGGTGGGTACCTTTATGACGCCCAGCTATGAGTTGGGTCTGGCCAACCGGCTGATCCGTCTGTTCCTGCTGATTATGGTGGGTTTGTTCGCCCTGCCGGGTTTCATCGCCGGGCTGGCGCTGACCCTGGCCCTGTTGGTTTTCACCCGCTCCTTCGGAGTACCTTACATGTGGCCGCTGATTCCGTTCAACGGCAAGGCCATGAAATCCATCCTGGTGCGCCGTCCCGTGCCCACCTCCAATATCAGGCCCAGCATCCTCAAACCCCGTGACCCCAGCCGGCAGGCCACACCCGCGCCGGCCCGCAAGCCCGGCCGGGACACTGCCGGGGAAAATAAAGAGAAGAAATAACTGTTGACAAACCGCACAGGGTTTTAGTTTCCTTGGCGTTGGAATGAGCAAAGGTAACAAAACGCCTTTACATCGGAAGCAATTTACTTTCAGTATAACAATTTTTTTTCCGGTCATACTATATTGGTATGAGCGGCAGTAAATGAACGGGGGCTAATCAGCATGTCAATAAAAGTGGGTATCCCAAGGGCCCTGCTTTATTACTATTACCATCCCCAGTGGGTTACATTTTTGCGCCGGCTGGGGCTGGAAACCATATTATCGAGGGAAACCACCCGCGGTTTACTGGAGCAAGGCCTCAAATCAACGGTGGACGAAGCCTGCCTGCCTGTCAAACTGGCGGTGGGCCATGTACTGGACCTGCGCGGACGGGCCGACTATATCTTTCTGCCCCGCATCGTGAGCACCGCCCGCAAAGAATACATTTGCCCCAAGTTCCTCGGTCTTCCCGATATGGTGCGGCATACCATCGACGACCTGCCGCTCATTATAGATTGCAGTATCAACCTTTACCACAAAGGCAGCAGCCCTGCTGATTTTTATTTCCGGGTGGGCAGGTATTTCACCCGCAACCCGGCCAAAATCATCATGGCTTATCAAGCTTCCGTAACGGCACTGGACAAACACCGCTCGGACATGCAGTCGGACGGCCTGCCGGCTGGGCGGGAGCATACCGTCAACGGCTCCGGCGATGGCAGCGGAATTACCATCGCCGTCATCGGCCATCCTTATGTTATCTACGATAATTACATCAGCATGAATATGATTAAACGGCTGCGAAAAAGCGGCGTCCGGGTACTTACAGCGGATTGCCTGCCTGAAACGCTGGTCAGGGAGGAAGCTTCCAGGCTACCTAAAAAACTGTTCTGGACCATCAACCAGCGCATGGTGGGAGCGGCATATCATTTTTTCAGCCGGGAAGATGTGCACGGGTTAATCCACGTGGCCTCCTTCGGCTGCGGTCCCGATTCCATCACCGGGGAACTGATTGAAAGATGCGCCCGTGACGGCTCCCGCAAACCACTGTTAAGCCTGACCATAGACGAACATACCGGGGAAGCCGGCATGGTCACCCGGCTGGAAGCCTTTTTGGACATGGTGCGCTGGCGGCGCAACCTGAACAATGTGGCGGCTACTTTTTAAAAAGGAAGTTCGAAAAGTCCGCGCGAGATCCACTTCGAATTTCACTTTGATTAATTTCCTTGCCATATATATGGCAAGGGCTATCATGCTCCTTTTCGAACACTCACTTTAATTTGATTGGAGCGATACCCCTTTGCGCGTCACTTATCCCCACATGGGCCGCATGTGGATATGCATCAAGGGCTTGCTGGAATACCTGGGCGTGGATGTGGTGATTCCACCGCAGTCCAGTAAAAAAACGATGCAGTTGGGCGTCAAGCACGGACCCGAATTTGCCTGCCTGCCCCTGAAACTGAACCTGGGCAACTTTATGGAAGCGGCTGAAATGGGCGCAGACACCGTGGTAATGGCAGGCGGGTGCGGCCCCTGCCGCTTCGGTTATTACGCTCAGGTGGAACACGCTATTTTAAGCGACCTGGGTTACCGGTACCAACTGGTGGTGCTTGAACCGCCTGAAAAACATATCGCCGAACTAATCGGCAAAATACGGTATATCACCCAAAACCGTTCCTGGTTTAAAGTCATTAAAGGCATCCGCCTGGGCTACCTGAAAGCAAGCGCGGTAGACCAGGTGGAACAACGGGCATATTACTCCCGGCCCCGGGAGCTCAGGGCGGGTGAAACCGACCGCGCCCTTAACAAAGCCCTGGCCCCGATTATCGCCGCCCGGACCCCCGAGGAAATGCCCGCCGCCCTGGCTGCGGCGCTGGAAATAATGGACGGCGTGGAAGTCGACAGGCACCGGCCGGTGGTGCGGATCGGTCTGGTGGGCGAAATTTTTACCCTCCTGGAACCATTCGCCAACCTGGAGATCGAGCGCAAGCTCGGCAACATGGGAGTGGAAGTGGACCGTTCAATTCATTTGAGCGAATGGATCAACGACCACCTGTTTATGGGCCTGATAAAAAATGCACGCAGCAGCAAACCGGCCAAGGAAAAGGGACTGGCCTACCTGGGCCACATGGTGGGGGGGCACGGTTTGGAGACGGTCGGCAGCACCGTTATATACGCCGAGCAGGGCTTCGACGGCGTAATCCAGCTGCTGCCGTTCACCTGTATGCCGGAAATAGTAGCGCAAAGCATTTTGCCCCAGGTCAGTTCCGATCTGGGCATCCCGGTGATGACGATGATTGTTGACGAACAATCCGGCGAAGCGGGTATGGTTACAAGGTTGGAGGCATTTGTGGATTTGCTGAAGAGGAAAGGGGACACACCTGCTGAAGCCTAGGTATTCCTTTGGGGACAGGAATGTCCCCAACGTATGAAAGGGGAGGTAACTGCCTGAATGTATGTATATCTTGGCATTGATGTCGGCTCGGTGAGCACCAACCTGGTGGCCACCGGCGAAGACGGCACCATCAAACACAGTATTTATATGCGCACCAGCGGCAGGCCCATTAAAACAGTACAAAAAGGGCTTAAACTGATGCAAAAGGCGCTGGCGCCCGATACAAGGGTGGCCGGTGTGGGCACCACCGGCAGCGGGAGGCAGCTGGCCGGTGTAATGACCGGCGCCGATGTGATCAAAAACGAGATTACCACCCATGCCATCGCCGCTTCAAATGTGGTACCGGGCGTACGGACCATTCTGGAGATCGGCGGGCAGGACTCAAAGATCATCATCCTGCGCAACGGGGTGGTATCCGATTTCGCCATGAACACCGTCTGCGCCGCGGGTACCGGTTCTTTTCTGGACCAACAAGCCTCGCGGCTAAATCTGGGTATCGAGGAATTCGGACCACTGGCGCTGCAGTCCAGGGTGCCGGTGCAGATAGCCGGCCGCTGCGCCGTGTTTGCCGAAAGCGATATGATCCACAAACAGCAGATGGGCTATAACATCCCGGATATATTGGCCGGGCTCTGCGAAGCGCTGGTACGCAATTACCTGAATAACGTCGGCAAAGGCAAGGAAATATTGGCGCCGGTGGTTTTCCAGGGCGGAGTGGCGGCAAACGCGGGTATGAAATGGGCCTTCGAAAAGGCGCTTGGTTTGGAAGTAACCGTACCGCCTTATTTTAATGTTATGGGAGCCCTTGGCGCGGCTATGCTGGCCCGGGAAAGCACCAACCGCAGGAAGACCGGTTTTAGAGGATTTCAGGTTGCCGAGAGCGATTTTTACAGCGGCGGGTTTGCCTGTGAAGGCTGTCCCAACATATGTGAAGTGGTGGAAATAAAAGAAGGCGGTCAGGTGATTGCCCGTTGGGGCGATCGCTGCGGACGCTGGAGCAACACGCCGGAACAAGAAGAAAAAATCAGTTAGTCCCACACCAAACTCTACAATCAGACATTTTCAGGGAGAAATAGCCAATCTGCCTTGCGCAAAATAACCTCTTGGTCTAAAATGGACTCATGGTTTTTATTAACCGTTTAGCTTAGGAGGAGTGTGAGAAGAGATGAGTGAAGTTAAAATTCTGCTCACGGAAAAGGAAATCCCTGAAAAATGGTACAATGTAATGGCGGACATGCCCAATTTGCCCAAACCGCCGCTGCATCCCGCCACCAAACAGCCTGTTGGCCCCGATGACCTGTCGGTTATTTTCCCCATGGAACTGATCAAACAGGAAGTAAGCCAGGAACGGTGGATTGAAATCCCGGACGAGGTGCGGGAAATTTACCGGCTATGGCGCCCGTCGCCCATGTACAGGGCCCGCCGTTTGGAAAAGGCTCTGGATACCCCGGCTAAAATTTATTTTAAGTATGAAGGCGTCAGCCCGGCCGGCAGTCACAAGCTTAACACCGCCGTGGCCCAGGCGTACTACAATAAACAAGAGGGCATCATGCGCCTGTCCACCGAAACCGGCGCCGGCCAGTGGGGCATCGCCCTGAGCCAAGCCTGCAACTTTTTCGGCATGGAATGCCGGGTTTTCATGGTCAGGGTCAGTTATAATCAAAAACCATATCGCCGCACCATGATGGAAATATATGGCGGCAGCGTGCTGCCCAGCCCCAGCACTGAAACCGAATACGGCCGCAAAATTCTGGCTGCCGACCCGGACACCCCGGGCAGCCTGGGCATCGCCATCAGTGAAGCGGTGGAAATTGCGGCCCAACGTGATGATACAAATTACGCCCTGGGCAGCGTGTTGAACCACGTAATCCTGCACCAGACCGTTATCGGCCTGGAAGCCCGGGAACAAATGGCCAAAGCGGGTGATTACCCCGACGTGGTGATCGGCTGCTGCGGCGGAGGCAGCAACTTCAGCGGCATCGCTTTTCCGTTTGTTTATGACAAACTGGTCAACGGGGCCAAAGTCCGTCTGGTGGGCGTGGAACCCTCGGCCTGCCCCACTTTGACCCGCGGTAAATTCGCCTACGATTACGGGGACACCGCGGGACTAACTCCCATGGTCCATATGTACACCCTGGGCGCGGAATTCATGCCGCCCGGCATACACGCCGGCGGGCTGCGTTACCACGGCGATTCTCCGCTGCTCTGTCAACTGGTGCACGACGGCATTATTGAAGCGGCAGCCATCGACCAGACTTCGGTTTTTGAGGCGGCCAGGTTGTTTGCCAGAAGCGAAGGCATCATCCCGGCGCCGGAATCATCCCACGCCATCCAACATGCCATCAGAGAAGCAGTGGACGCCAGGGAAGCGGGTGAATCCCGCACTATCCTGTTCAATCTCAGCGGCCACGGATTGCTGGACATGCCCTCATACGAGGCGTACCTGACCGGCAAACTGGACGACTATCCGCTGCCCGAGGACATCCTGGCCAAGTCCTTGCAGAACCTGCCCGGCGTGTAAAGCTAACCCGATCATATTAAACGGGATCGGGCTCCAAGCTTAAATTTTGGAGTCTGGTCCCTTCATTTTTAATTTGACTTGCTGTTTTAGCCATGGTTAAATTAAACGAAAGTAAAACACTTGCTGGTTGTTTCAGTTATTTTCAGTCTGGAATTGGAGGAACCGGAGCATGAAACTGCATGGCACAATGAAAATTAACCCCAACGGGCACCTGGAAATCGGCGGCTGCGACACCACCGAACTGGCCAAGCAATTCGGCACCCCGCTTTACGTCCTGGACGAAACTTGTTTTCGCCAAAACTGCCGCCATTACTACCGGGCTTTTACCGAACAACATGACGGCATTGTAATATACGCCGGCAAAACTTTGCTGACCCTGGCCGTATGCCATATGATCGCCCAGGAGGGGCTCGGCCTGGATGTGGTTTCCGGCGGAGAATTGCACACCGCCTGGAAAGCCCGTTTCCCCATGGACAGAGTATACTTCCACGGCAACAATAAATCTGAACAGGAACTGCGCATGGCCCTGGAATTAAAAGTGGGCCGTTTTATGGTTGACAACACCCATGAGCTTGAAGCATTGGGCCGGTTGGCCCGGGAAGCAGGGACTGTCGCCGATGTCATTTTGCGCCTGACACCCGGTGTGGAAGCGCATACCCACGAATACATCAAAACCGGTCAGGTCGACAGTAAATTCGGCCTGGTCATCGAAAACGGCCAGGCGCTGGAAGCGCTAAAACTGGCGCTGTCCACCGGAGGTGTGCGTTTAAGGGGCCTGCACTGTCATATCGGTTCCCAGATCTTCGAGTTGGAGTCATACAGCCACGCCGCCGAAGTAATGATGCTTTTTGCCGCCGGGGCGCACCGGGGAACCGGCTGGGCGCCGGAGGAACTCAACCTGGGCGGCGGGCTGGGCATCTATTATGCCCGGGGCGACGAACCGCAATCTATAGAGCGTTATGCCGGTATGGTGGTGGCGGCAGTGCGCCGCCTGGCCGGCGAGTACGGCCTGCCGGCGCCGAAGGTGCTGGTTGAACCCGGCCGTTCCATCAGCGGGCCTGCCGGTTCCACATTATATACAGTGGGCGCAGTGAAGGAAATCCCCGGTATCCGCAAATACGTCGCGGTGGACGGCGGCATGGGAGACAACCCGCGTCCGGCCATGTACCAGTCGCGATACGAGGCGCTGCTGGCCAACCGGGCGGCGGAAGAGCCCGGGGAACTGGTTTCCATTGCCGGCAGGTGCTGCGAATCCGGTGATATGTTAATTTGGGATATCAAGCTGCCGTCGCCGCAGCCCGGCGATATACTGGCTGTTTCCGCCACCGGCGCGTATAATTACTCCATGTCCATGAATTACAACCGGCTGCCCCGGCCTGCCATGGTGCTGGTGAAAGAGGGCAACGCCGATATTATCGTGGCCGGGGAAACATATGACGACCTGCTCCGGAACGACAGGGTCCCGGATCGTTTACTGGAAAAACAGAAAGTGGTCAAACTGGCCCGTTAAAGCCCGGGGTCAGGCTTAAGCCCGGGGTCAGACTTAAACAAGTTTAAATACTAAATAAAATTTAAACTTGTTTAAGTCTGACCCCTTGGACATAGAATACGGAGGTATAAACAAAGGTGGAGATTATTACCACCCACACCAACACGGATATGGACGGGCTGGCCGCCATGGTGGCGGCGCTGAGATTATACCCGGACGCCAGGCCGGTACTGCCCGGTAAGCTTTCCCGCAACGTGGAAGAATTCGTTTCCTTGCATAAAGATGCTCTGAACCTGTACAGCATCAAACAAATTGAACTGGACCGGGTGACCAGGGTCATCGTTGTAGACACCAAAAGCCCCCGCAGGTTGGGCAAAATTGCCGAGATCCTGGATAAAACCGGGCTGGATATACATATCTATGATCATCATCCCTGGGTGGAAGGGGACATCAGGGGTTCGCTGGAGATGGTGGCCCCCGTCGGTGCATCCACCACCTTGCTGGTGGAAAGGATCAGGGAAAACAATATTGAATTGACCCCTTTGGAAGCTTCCATCCTTTGTCTCGGGATATACGGCGACACCGGCTCCCTGGTGTTTACCAGCACCACCCCCAGGGACGTGGACGCTGTCTCCTACCTGCTTAAACAGGGCGCGAACCTGGCGGTGGTGGCTGATTTTCTGGGCCGCCCCATGACCAATGAACAAAAATCCCTGCTCAAGAACCTTTTAATCAACGCCGACCGGCACCAGATCAACGGAGCAAAGGTACTCATTGCCAGGGCCAGGACTGAGGAATTTGTCGTCGGATTGGCCCTGATCGCCCACACCATTTCCGAAATTGAAAAGCTGGACGTAGTCTTTGTGGTGGCGGAAATGGAAGACCGGGTGCACATAGTGGCCCGCAGCAGCATCCCCCAGGCCAATGTGGGCGACATCCTCAAACACTTTAAAGGCGGCGGTCACGCCGCCGCCGCATCGGCCACGGTAAAAAAGGCGGGCCTGGACGACGTAATCTGGGAGCTTTTGGACGAAGTTTATAAAAAAATCCGTCCGCCCCTTTGCGCGGCGGACATCATGTCATCGCCGGTGAAAACAGTGGCGCCGGAAATGACCATCGACGAAGCCGGACATATTATGCTGCGCTACGGTCACTCCGGGCTGCCGGTGGCCAAGAACGAAAAAATGATGGGCGTCATTTCCCGCCGGGACGCGGAAAAAGCGCTGCACCACGGCCTGGGCCACGCCCCGGTCAAGGGGTTTATGACCGTTAAAGTGGTATGCGTCCCCAGCGACATGCCCGTTTCAGAAGTGCAGGAACTGATGATCAGCCATGACATCGGCCGGGTGCCGGTGGTGGAAAACGACAAGCTGGTGGGTATTGTATCGCGCACCGACGTATTAAGGACCCTGCACGGTGAAGTACAGAGCCGGCACCGGATCACGTATAATAGTGTGCCGCAGATATCCCAGCACCGGAACATCAAACAGCTGATGTACCATAATTTAACGCCCAAGGTGCTTGACGTCCTTGACGAAGCGGGGCGTATCGCCGACGAAATGGGCTATAAGGTATACACCGCCGGCGGCTTGGTCCGGGACGTGATGATGGGCCAGGAGAATTCGGACGTGGACCTGGTGGTGGAAGGGGAAGGCATCCTGCTGGCCGAGGAACTGGGGAAAAATCACCTGGCCAAGGTTAGATCCCACTGGAAATTCGGCACCGCGGAAGTGGTTTATTCAGAGGAATTCAAGGTGGACGTAGCCACCGCCAGAGTGGAATTTTACGCCTACCCCGCCGCCCTGCCGCAGGTGGAGAGCTCTTCCCTGCACCAGGACCTCTACCGGCGCGACTTTACCATCAACGCCATGGCCGCTTCCCTGAACCTCGATAATTTCGGGGAACTGGTGGATTTCTTCGGCGGCCGGGAAGACCTGAACCAGGGGCTGGTCAGGGTCCTGCACAACCTCAGTTTTATCGAGGATCCCACCCGGATTCTCAGGGCGGTGCGTTTTGAACAGCGCTACGGATTTAATATCGAGCCGCAGACCTTGAAATTGCTGAATGAAGCAGTGCGCCAGGGCGTACTGGGCAAAGTGACCCCGGAGCGCATCTGGGAGGAGTTAAAGCATATACTGGTGGAAAGGGAAGCGGCAAAAATGCTGCTGCGCCTGGAAAAACTCCAGGTATGGCCATTCCTTTTCCCCGGCATTAACTACTGGGAAATAGACCCGGTGTTAAAAGAGCTGCATCAGGCCATGGAAATTATCAACGAATGGGGCCTGATGGGGCCGGCCGAAAAATGGCTGCCCTATATTATCGCCATCCTGCACTGGTCCGATGCCGAATCAGCCGGTAAAATATGCCAGCAGTACAATTTAAGCAAAAGGCAGACCGAAAAGGTGCTGGCGGCATTGGAGGGCTGGCGGCAGGCGGTATCCCTGATCTGGAAAGCGCCCCTGGACATCAAAATCAGCAGCCTGGCCAAGGTGCTGCTTAAAATGCCCCGGGAGTCTTACCCCATGCTAATGGCCATCCTTGAGGAAGACTGGATTAAAGTCCGGTTCCGCCAGTTATTGGTGACCATCACGGAAAATAAGCCCCGGATCAACGGCAAGTATATCAAAGAACTTGGTTACCGGCCCGGCCCTGTTTACCGCCAGGCGCTGGAAGCGCTGTGGCACGAAAGGCTGGACGGCAACGTGGCGACCGAAGAGGAAGAAAAGGCATTTATACGCGATTACCTGACCCGGGCGGATGAAGGAGGGAAAAATGTTTAATTTACCAGATCTGACCGAGCTGATTTTGTTGCTGCCGGCAATCTTGATCGGGTTGACCTTTCATGAATTCGCCCACGGCTGGGTGGCTGACCGGCTGGGCGATCGGACCGCCCGGAACCAGGGGCGGCTGACATTAAACCCCATCGCCCATATCGACCCGCTGGGATTTTTAATGCTGATCCTGTTCCGGTTCGGCTGGGCCAAACCAGTCCCCGTCAACCCCTATAACCTGCGCACGGACCCCGCCAAGGGCATGCTGCTGGTTTCACTGGCCGGTCCCGCAGCCAACCTGCTGGTGGCTCTGGCGGCGGCCCTGCTGTGGCGCCTGGGTATCCATGAAATGATGCCCTATGGTGGAGATCTGTTTATAAATATTATGCAAATCAACGTAATACTTGCCATATTTAATCTGATACCGGTGCCCCCCCTGGACGGCTCGAAAATACTGGCCGGACTTTTTCCCAGCCAGGCCCGGCTTATTTATAGCTTGGAAACTTACGGCATGGTAATTCTGCTTCTGCTGCTGCTTACCGGATTCATCAGCCATATCCTGTGGCCGGTGGTCAGATTCGTAGTTCTTATATTTTATCAGATAGGCGGAGTGCCTTTTTAGCTGTCAAGACCATTACCTGCATTGAATATGATACTGTTCGCCGAAAGGAGCTTCATATATGGATAAGAAGGGCAGAATACTAAGCGGGATGCGGCCCACCGGGCGCCTGCACATCGGACATTTAAGCGTGTTGGAAAACTGGGCCAATTTGCAGGATTCCTACCAATGCTTCTTTTTTGTGGCGGATCTGCACGCGTTGACCACATCCTTTGACGAAACCGAAAACATCCGGGAGAATATCAGGCAGATGCTGGCTGACTGGCTGGCGGCGGGGATCGACCCCGAAAAAAGCGTCATCTTTCGCCAATCGGAAATCCCCCAACACGCCGAACTGCATTTGCTGTTTTCCATGATCACGCCATTAAGCTGGCTGGAGCGGGTGCCAACTTATAAGGACAGCGTCATCCAGCACCGGGAAAAAGGCAAAGACATTACAACCTACGGCTTTTTAGGTTACCCGCTGCTGCAGGCCGCGGACATCCTGATTTACCGGGCCAACGCGGTACCGGTGGGCGAAGATCAGCTGCCTCACCTGGAATTATGCCGCGAGGTGGCCAGGCGTTTCAACCACATTTACGGCCCGGTCTTTCCGGAGCCCCTGGCCCTGCTGGCCAAAGTCGCCTTGCTGCCCGGAGTGGACGGACGCAAAATGAGCAAAAGTTACGCCAATTTCATCGAGTTGGCGGCCACCGCCAAAGAATTGCAGTCCGGAGTAAACTCCATGGTCACCGACCCGGCCAGGATCCGCAAAACCGACCCCGGACATCCCGAAGTATGCGTGGTGCACAAATACCACAGCATTTACCGGGCGGACGAGCTTTCCGGACTGGAAGCCGAATGCAAGGCCGGAAACATCGGCTGCGTAGCTTGTAAAAAGCTTTTAGCCGGCACCCTGGAGCAATTCATGGCGCCGATCAGGGAAAAAAGAGAGTCTATTATCAGCGACCGGAGCTATATCGACGATATTCTGGCGGAGGGCACCAAAAGAGCGTCCGAAGAAGCTGCAAAGACCATGGACCTGGTATGGCCCCAAATATTTAAGGATCAATAAAAATTGGAGGTGACCAATGATGATCTGCGAAAAATGCGGGGAAGAAATCGAAGCGGGAGAAGAAATGCTATGGAACGGCAAGACGTTATGCGAAGATTGCTACATTGTCGCCGTTTCGCCACCCAAAACCTGCGACGTGGCAGCGGTGCACAGTGCCGTCACGCACCGTAAACTGGCAGGCCAAAGCGGTACGGAAGGGTTAACCGAACTGCAGAAAAATATCTATAATTTCGTAAAAGAAAAGGGTAAAGTAACCCGCCCCGATATTGCCAGGCATTTCAACTTGGAAGAATCGGAACTGGACCGGAATTTCGCCGTCCTCCGTCACTGTGAGCTGCTTTCGGGCACCAAGGAGGGCAACAACATATACATCAGGGTTATGAATTAAACTATAAGCGGATGAACACTCACTGGAATTGTTGCGGGCCGTTTGTATATTTTACCGGCTGCCTTGGCAGAATAAGGTCCGGGGTGCAGCATGTGGTTCGCGGCAATAATCGCAGTTTCCTTATTATTGTTGGTGATTATTATAATATCGCCAGTCACGGTGGAAATTAAATACACCTACTGCAAGCTGAACGCCTCCCAGCCCGGCACACACCAAGAATATGTGCCTGATCGGGGCGTTCGTTTTTCTCTGCTCTGGGGACTTGTAAGACTGCGCCTGAAGCTCTCTTATTTCAAGCTGGCGCAACGGGCGTTTAAGCCGGTGCTCAAACTAAGGACCACTTTTCCCAAACCTGCCGGGCCGAAGCTGGCCGAAGAAAAAACAAGGATCACAACCGGCCGCGCCATTGAGCTGTGCAAACTGGCGCTTAAAATGTACCGGGTCACCAAGCCCGCGTCCCGGTACCTGCTGGCCAAAACCAAACTGCGTCATTTTAAATGGAGCACCGGGCTGGGCTTGCCGGAAGCCGGGCAAACCGGCATAGCGGCGGGATTGTTATGGATCACTAAAGGCAACGCCGTTTCTTTGTTGTACCGGGCTCTTGACCGGCCTGCGCCCGGGCCGGAACTTGAAGTAATGCCGGTTTTTAACGGTCAATCGCTGCGGGTTCATTTCGATTGCATATTTAGCCTCAGGAGCGGTCATATTATTTATACGGGATTGCTGGCAGGCTGGTACTACTTGCTCAACAGACGGAAATTTAACATGTAATGAAAGACAACATTTTAAAAACGATTAAAAACGAGGGTGATCAAATGGACGAGCAACAGCACCCAATAGAAGGATTAATGAGAACCGCCATGGAAAGCATTCAGGAAATGGTGTCTGTAAACTCTGTGGTCGGTGAACCGGTGGAAACTCCGGACGGCAGTGTAATTATACCGGTTTCCAGAGTTTCCTGCGGTTTCGGGGCCGGGGGCAGCGAGTTTGAGATGACCGGTAAAGACAACGACGGTAACGAAAACGGGCAAACGTCCCCTGCTTTCGGCGGGGGCAGCGGCGCCGGCATGTCGGTGAAACCCGTCGGTTTTCTGGTGGCCGGCAACGGCCATGTGCGCATGCTCCCGGTGGACGGCAACGCACTGCTGGACCGGTTGATGGACCTGACCCCGGAGCTGCTCAGCCAAATCCAGTGCATGTTTGATAAGAAAAAAGACAGGAATCCTGATCTAAACTAATTCGGCAGTAAAGTTTTAGGTAATAAATTTTTAACCAAGCACGCGCACCGCCTCAGGCTATGCAGCGTGCTTTATATTTTCTTACATATTAGCTCCGGGTTGATCATACCATTTATTAGTAATTTTTTTGGAGGATATTGGTATGGTCAACTACATCTGGCTGGGTATGATGGCTATCGGCGTTCTGGTGGCGGGCTTCAACGGGCATATCGAAGTAGTGACCAAGGCGGCCCTGGAAGGAGCGCAAATCGGCGTCCAGACCTCTTTGGACCTGATCGCCATTATCACTTTCTGGCTGGGGATCATGAAATTGGCCGAGGCGGCGGGACTGGTCCGGGCCCTGGCCCGTCTCGTACAGCCCGTTACCGCCTTTCTTTTTCCCAGCGTGCCCAAAGAACATCCGGCCATGGGCGCCATAGTGATGAACCTGAGCGCCAACATCCTGGGTCTGGGCAACGCGGCCACGCCCATGGGCCTGATCGCCATGCAGGAACTGCAAAAGCTTAACCGGGGCGACCCCAAAACAGCCACCGACGCCATGTGCACCTTTCTGGCTCTGAACACTTCCTGCATCACATTAATCCCCACCACCATCATCGGCATCAGGCTGATTTACGGCTCCGCGGATCCGACTGAGATAGTCGGCACCACCGTTTTCGCCACCGCCGCCGGCATGACGATGGCCATTTGCGCGGACAGGCTGCTGCGCTATATTTATTCCCGGGGGAGGTAGACCATGTTTGGCATAGTTTCCGATTTGTCACGCTGGGCCATACCGGTTGCTTTACTGCTGGTGCCTTTGATTGCCGCCGCCAGGAAGGTTAATGTCTTTGAAACCTTTGTGGAAGGCGCTGAAGCAGGTTTTGCCACCGCTGTAAAGACAATTCCCTACCTGGTGGCCATGCTGGTGGCGATCAGCGTTTTCAGGGCTTCCGGCGCGCTGGACTATATGGTGCAGTTGCTCACACCCGTACTGAGCGCCATCGGCATGCCGGCCGAGGTTTTGCCCCACGCCATTATGAGGCCCATGTCCGGCGGCGCCGCACTGGGCATCGCCACGGACGTGGTTAAAAGCAACGGTCCCGACAGCTTTGTCGGCCGCCTGGTTTCCACCATGCAGGGCAGTTCCGACACCACGTTTTACGTCCTGACCCTTTACTTCGGCTCGGTGGGCATCAGCCGCTACCGCTACTCTATATTTTCCGGCCTGACTGCCGACTTCACCACCCTGATTGCCTCTATTTACGTCTGTCATAAAATATTTTAGCCGGGGTCAGACTTAAACTAATTAACTTAACTTTCGTACTTGCAGATTAATAGTCGCACTTTGAAATAACTGAGTAAAGCATAAAAAAACTGCTGCATCATTCCTTAACTATTTACTCCAATGCGAAAGTTAACCAGCGTAGAAATTGTTGCAATAAACTTATAATACGCCACAAATATCCTATTAACTAAACCACCGCCTACTAAAAGTAGGCGGGTTAAAGCATAAATGTTGCTCCTTACCAACATCTGTTCCAACAGGTCGTTCTGGTCTGCGCGAGAGGAATGGTCGAGTTGTGTCGGCGAAGAGCTCGGCGCTCCGGCATACCCTGGCGGCTTCACCGCTGCTCTTTGCCGTGAGCCCTCTTTATTTGAGGTTGGCTGCTGTCGTTGCTCTTTGCGCGAACGCATCGGGTTCCTCTCTCCTTTGGGTTCGGTCCTTCCGGGTTCGGGCGTCCCCTACTACCGTAATATGACCTCGGCTGACTCCTGCAGGTTCAGCGTCGCCTCCCGACGACGGTTACCAAGTTATTTGGCGTTCCCTGCAGGCCTCCCCAGATAAGAACGTCATCTTTCCGCTCATGTACCCGCCCAAGTTTACTGCCTCAGCTCTTGGCGGCTTTGGATTTTGTCATGCCTAGCTGACTCGTCCGACTGAAACAGCCTCAAATTGGGTTCGTGTACCTCGGGTCAAGCGTTTGCCTCCGGCTTCCTTCAGATTCTGTCTCGCGACGGACACCCTTGCCTTTGGCTAACGGTAGGCGCTCGCCAGCCCCCGCTCGGGACTTCCACCCTATAGATGACGCCCATGCTGGGCGTACTATGTAAAACCGCCAGATGCGCGCAATCTGGCGGTTTTAGTCTAATTATCTTGCTTTTATTCGGAATCCCGTATATACTATGGTTATATGAAGAATTATCCAATTTCGAGGGCATGACATGAGTATATAACCGCTAAAGAGGCTGCCGTAAAATGGGGTATATCTGAACGTCGCGTGCAGGTTCTTTGTGAGCAAGGACGTATTGAGGGTGTTCAGAGCGTGAGCTATCCCAAAAGATGTTGAAAAGCCGAAGGATAACAGAAAATATCGCAAGGAGAATTAGCGATGATGAAGTTAAAGCAAGTAACGGTTAATAAATATAAGAGTTTTCTCACGGAGCAAACAGTTTTTATTGAGGATGGGGTAACTCGCTTGGTGGGCAAGAACGAATCTGGAAAAACTGCGTTTTTGGAAGCTCTTGCTAAATACAATTATTTTGATAAGAGTGATGAAAAGTTTAAGTATGACAAAACGCATGACTATCCTCGCAACGAATTAAAGGCATACGAACAACAAAATCCAGATAACGGTTGTGTTGTTGTTTCTTGCGTGTTTCAAATAAGCGATGCCTTGCTTAAAGAAATACAAGAGAATGTCGGTAAAAGCACATTTAATCAAAAGACAGTTGAAATCAAGCACAAATATAATGGCGGACGAACATTTGCCGTTACCGCAAACACAAAAGCATTTATCTCGCATTTTCTTTCACAATATACGATTACCTCCGAAAAAATTAAAGCCCTTGAAAAGGCCAAAGACATTAAAGAACTATATGATGCTTTAAGTGCTGACGCAGAACTTAAAACCGTCGCAGATACATTGAAAAAAGATTATATTGATAAGGCTTTTTCTGGCTTTAAGAATGATGTTGTTAGTGGCTATATTGCTCAAACTTATATTGAGCCTAATATCCCTCAATTTTGGTACTTTGATGAGTATTATGCACTCCCTGGCCAAATAAGCCTCACACGTTTTAACAATAAATCAGTTGATGCAAACTTTACCAAAGAACAACTAGATATTGCAACGGCACTATTTTCGTTGGCGGGAATTGACGTATCAAAGCTGCTAACAGATAGTAATCACGAAGCCTTTATTTCCGAATTAGAAGCGACATCAAACAGTATTACAGATAAGTTTCTGGAATATTGGTCTACAAATAGCAATTTAGAAATCCAATTTGAAATCCAAACTGTTGGCAATGATAAGCTACTTAATATTCGCATCAGAAATACTAAACATAGGGTAACACTACCTTTGAAAAACAGAAGTAAAGGTTTTGTTTGGTTTTTCTCTTTCTTGGTTTGGTTTAGCAGGATTGAAAATAAGGACAACATTGTCATTTTACTTGATGAGCCGGGGCTTAACTTACACGCCGATGCTCAAAACGATTTATTAAAGTACATAGATAAGGAACTTGTGCCTAAATATCAGATAATTTACACAACACATTCTCCCTTTATGATTGCCCCTGCAAAGTTGCACGAGGTGAGAACGGTATACGATTCAAATGATGCAAAAGTCGGCAGCCTCATATCTGATGCATTAGAGGAAAAGGATAAGGCTACTCTTTTTCCTTTGCAAGCCGCGCTTGGCTATGACATCGCACAAAATCTTTATATTTCTCCTAAAAACCTTTTGGTTGAGGGAGTTGCTGATTTGGTTTTTCTGACACTCATTTCTGAAAAGCTCCGCTCTATTGGGAAAACATCTCTAAATGACGATACTACCATTGTCCCCGTTGGTGGGTTGGATAAGGTTGCCACATTCATTTCTCTTTTGAGTAGCAACAAGTTGAAAATAGCTTGTCTGTTAGACACGTTTACAGACCAAAAAGGAAAACGCCGCATAAGTGATTTAATTCAAGAAAAAATTATTAAAGACAATCATGTAATCTTCTTTGATGAGTTTACACCGAGTGTAAATCCATCTGAAATTGAGGACATGTTTAATACCGATGAATATTTAGCTCTTTTCAATGGTGAGTTTTCTGAATATGCAGATATTGAAAGCAAGGAAATAGACAAAAAGGGTTCAATCGTAAAACAAATAAATAAAATCATCGGCAAGGATAGATTTAATCATTACCGTCCCGCCAACTATTTATCAAGAAATCCTGCTTTGATGGACAGCTTATCTGCTGACACGTTGGACAAGTTTGCGAGTGCCTTTGAGAAGATAAATAAGGCACTTAAATAGTGGTGCCCGTGGTGCCCAAATGGTGCCCCACCCTACAAAACAACTTTGCAAAGAGATATAACACACTAAAACATGAATACGAAAAAATGCTTGTTTTAAGCCCTTTTAAGGGGGAAAGATATAAGAATGAATGGGCATTTATAAGCAAAAACAGCCCCAATACGTTCCTCGAAATCGAGTAGACCGTTTGTAGCGGTCTCGTGAGTTCGAATCCCACTCTCTTCGCCAGATTGCTTATTAACCAAGGGATAGAAGTTGTTATTATCGGAGGCTGATGGTAAAATACTGATAAAGATTGGGAAAGAGGTCAAAGAAAATGGCTTTAGCAACCGAAAACCTAAAAGAGCAAAGAAGATTAGCTCGCATACATGAACTTGCTGCGCCAATCCATGCTAAGGCCCAGAAAGCTGGCCTGACTGAACATCAAATCCGGCGCGATGTCAAAAAAGCATTAAAGGAATTGTATGGTAAAGATAAAAGTAGTAATTGATACAAATATCCTTGTACCTGCTTTGTATTCACACACTCCTATTTTTAAGTTCATATCATCTGGTAATTTAATTCCTCTATGGAATGAATTTACCAAAAAAGAAGCCTATGCTATTATTGATAGGCTTGCACCAATATATATTAAAAACGGGATTTACACAAAAAATGATATTTACCGTGTTCATCTTTTATGTGATGAGATTCTTGCACTGGTTAATTACCTACCTGAAATGCCGGATGATTGGCCGCAACAGAGCCAAGATCGCAATGATGACCCGTTTTTGTGGTTAGCTTATGTTGGAAATGCAGAATATATTATAACTTACGACCGTATCCATTTACTTAACATGAAGTCATTTAGGAATATACCAATTAATAAGCCAAGGATGTTTTTTACTTGGGCAAAAATCAATAGACCGATAGCGTAAACACCTTTTTACTGGAAGGTGTTTTTGATTGTAGTCCTGGCTCTGTTTCTTTCTGTAGAATGAGCAATAATTAATATTTTTTCGGATCTTTGCAGGAATAAAATAAATTAATAGTATTAGTTCAGAAATTCTACATTAAATTCATCCAGGATAATCAGCAGCCCCCAAAAAACAAGTGCCAGGAACAAATTGTTTTTCCAGTTCAGCATTTGATTTAATATCGGCCTGATAAATTTTGAAAGAAGACTACCGCCATAAAGATTACAATCATCAATTTTTTTATAAACGATGTTTTCATCGGCCAAAAGATTAAGCCCCTTGGCGGCTGTGGCAGGATTGACATCAAAGATATCCGCCAGTTGATACTGGGAATAAACCCGCTCGTCGTCTTTAAGATTTTCACTGAGGATCTCTGCCTCCAGCCATTCCGCTATCTGCAAATAAATCGGCTTGACGCTGTCCGGATCGAGAATCACTGTCCTCACCTCCTGAGCTAGTACATTAGTTATGTATGTATTACACTATTAATGTATATTTTAATGCACCGTCGTTTTTTTTTGTAAAGAGTTTATCACAAAGGTTTGGCATCTCTTTGCAATACGTATTATACGTGTTATAATAAAGACCTGAAGACCAAACAATCCAATCCATTCTAAAACAAGCGGGTTTGAAATAAACCCCAGTTTGTGAATGATTTAAAATACAAGGGGGTATCTTAATGAAATTAATTTATCCTGCATGTTTTTACCCTGCAGAAAAAGGCGGCTACACAATAATTTTCCCTGATTTACCGGGATGCGTAACCGAAGGCGATACACTGTCCGAAGCTGTAGACATGGCTATTGACGCAGCTTCGGGTTGGTTATTATTTTTAGCGGAAGAAAATAAACAGTTACCTGATGCCTCAGACATCAAAAATGTCGTTCCAAACGAATACGAAGACGGCTTTGTTAGTCTAATCAGTGTTGACTTAGATGAGTATTCAAAAAAAATTGGTAACAAAGCCATTAAGAAAACTTTGACTATACCTCAGTGGCTAAATACTATCGCGGAAGAAAGGAATGTTAACTTCTCTCAGATATTACAGGACGCCTTAAAATCCCATCTTGGAATCAAGCAGCCTTAGAGGCTGCTTCTTTACGATTAAAACACTTACTGTCCAAACCTCTAATAACTTTAACAACGCTCTCTTTTCTTGCATGAATAAGTGTTTTTTTGCTTTTGCCAAGATTAGTGGTAAAATCTTTGCAGGTGATGATATGGAGCGGTTACAGAAGTACATGGCCCGGGCCGGCGTGGCATCGCGCCGGCAAAGCGAGGAGCTTATCGCCAGAGGTTTGGTAAAGGTTAACGGCCAAACAATCAGCACGCCGGGGTTTTTAATCGACCCGTCGTCCGACCGGGTGGAGGTAAACGGCAAAATGCTGGAAAAGCCCGAGGACCTGGTGTACATCCTGCTTTATAAACCTGTGGGCTATGTCTCCACCGTCAGCGACCCGGAGGGGCGCCGTAAGGTGACCGACCTTTTGCACGGGGTCAAACAGCGGGTTTACCCGGTGGGACGGCTGGATTACGACTCCGAGGGCCTGCTTTTGCTGACCAACGACGGCCGGCTGACCTACGCCCTGACCCACCCAAGCCATGAAGTGCCCAAAACATACCGGGCCTGGGTGTCGGGTGTTCCCGGACCGGACAAGCTAAAGGCGCTGGCCCGGGGGGTTGAACTGGAAGACGGGCGCACCGCCCCTGCCGGGGTATCCCTGGTGGGTACCAATAACGGCTCGGGAATCTTACAGATTACCATCCACGAAGGACGAAACAGGCAGGTCCGGCGGATGTGCGAGCACATCGGTCACCCGGTGCGGCATCTGTTCAGGGAGAGTATCGGACCCCTGCACCTGGGGCGGATGCAACCGGGCGAATTCCGGCGCCTGAAACCCGGGGAACTTGCGCAATTGAAAAAAATAGCTAAAATATAAGCCGGTGCGTATTACCGGCAGGATATTCTATCCTGCCGGTAGAAATTAGAAAGACAAACTCCACCCGGAGGTGCGCCGCAATGAAGGCAGATATAAACGAAAACAGCGAACTGACAGTCAAAATAAGGTTGGATTTTAAAGGCCAGGCCCGTCCCGGACGCTTTTTTTTAGGCGGCAAACCGGTGGACAAAGTAGCTGAGGAGATCCGCGAACAGCAGGTGGCATTGTTCAGAAACGTTCCCGTTCAGGGCGTTCACATAGAGGACATCGAGATGAGCACCGAAGTATACACCGTGTGGGATGAATTAAACAACAGTGAAGTTGCTTACGCGCCGGTAATCCTGACCGTAACAGCGGAAAACATGGTGGACCTGCTGCGTTTTATCGCCCGGGAAGAATTCAGAAAAATTGAGGTTATTGAACCCGCACACCAATACCTGACCAAGTACGACATGGAGCGCTTATTATTCAAAATGCACGAAGAATTCAGAAGTTACATCAACCGTCTGGAGAAGAAATACAGCTCGCGGTGAGGATGCAGAAAAACGCCGGCCCCGGCGGATAGGGATCATGGTCACATATGAGAATTGGGAGGGATGTACTTGACATCCGTGGGCAGCAGGGATGTAGCCCGGGCAGCCATAAAAATGGCCATTACTGAAAGCCGGGATCAGGAAAAAGAATTAAAGGCCCGCTTTTTAAAAGACGGTATCAGGACCGCGGCGGTGGATCACGGCGGTGATTTTATCGTCTCGGTGAACAAAATCACCGAACGGGCCGTGGTGGCAGCCAAAAGGGAAGGCGTAATCCGCGAAGTGCATGCCGATGAAGGTGCGGTGGCCGGCGCCACCAGGGAAGCACTGACCCAGGTGATGCCCAAGGCGCTGGGCCTTAACGTGGGCGGCAAAATAGGTATTGCCAGGTATCAAGATCATATCAGCGTGGCTGTATTTTTCGGCGTGGGGTTGCTGCACCTGGACGAGGTGGCCATTGGGATGGGTCACCGGGCCGTTTCCTCCTGAAAGAATCATTGCACCGGGCATTAAAAGGTGTTATCATGTCAATACGGTAGAATGGTTTTTATGGTTTTACGGTGTAATGGCGGCAAATAACAGGACGGTAGAATGGCAGGGGGCGTTGAACTATGGTTACATAAGCACTCCCGGGGGGAGTTTTTTTGCTTTTTTCAGGGAAAATAATCACCATAGTGGAGGTAAATATACCATGATTGTCGTAATGGCACATAGAGCCGGTGAAATAGAAATTAACCGTGTATTATCGAAACTGGAAGGCGCCGGATTTCAGATCCACCTTTCCCAAGGTGTTGAAAGGACTATTATCGGCGCCATCGGCGATAAGACAAGGTTGAATGACCTGTCTTTGGAAGCCATGCCGGGAGTGGAAAAGGTGGTTCCCATCCTTCAGCCTTACAAGCTTGTCAGCAAGGCTTATATGGACGGCCCCACCGTGGTGAAGGTGGGCGATGTGGAAATCGGCGGGGACAGCATTCAGGTCATGGCCGGCCCCTGCGCGGTGGAAAGCAGGGAACAGCTGCTGGAAGCGGCGGAAATAGTCCGCCGGGCCGGCGCCACGCTGCTCCGGGGCGGCGCGTTCAAACCCCGCACGTCACCGTACTCCTTTCAGGGTTTGGAGCAAAAAGGCCTGGAATTGCTGGCTGAAGCCAGGGAGAAAACCGGCCTGCGTATTGTCACCGAGGTGATGGATCCCAGGACCCTGGATATAGTGGCCGAATACGCCGACATGCTGCAAATCGGCGCCCGCAACATGCAAAACTTTTTCTTGCTGCGGGAAGTGGCCCGGGCCGGCAAACCGATACTTTTAAAGCGCGGCCCTTCGGCCACCATTGAAGAGTGGCTGCTGGCGGCCGAGTATATCCTGGCCGAGGGCAACCGGGACGTGGTTCTTTGCGAGCGGGGCATCAGGACTTTCGATAATTTCACCCGCAACACCCTGGACCTCACCGCGGTGCCGGTGGTCAAGTACCTCAGCCACCTGCCCGTTATTGTGGACCCCAGCCACGCCATCGGTAAATGGCGGTTTGTCGATCCCATGGCCCGGGCGGCCATCGCGGCCGGCGCCGACGGCTTACTGATCGAGGTGCACCCCCGCCCCGAGGAAGCGCTTTGCGACGGGCCCCAGTCGCTTACTCCGGATAATTTCTTTAACCTGATGCAAAACCTATGGGCTGTGGCCGGGGTAATGAACCGGAAAATGGGTGCCCGTTAATGATCAACCGGTGCGCCATAATCGGCTTGGGGCTGATTGGCGGTTCTCTGGGTCTGGCCATCAACGAACGCAATCTAGCCGGGCATGTTTGCGGGGTGGACACCAACCGGGAAAACCTTCAATTGGCGCTGGCCGCTGAAGCCATTCATGAAGCGCCCGGTTTACAGGAGGCTGTAACCGGCGCCGATTTGGTGATCCTGTCCGTCCCGGTGGGGACCATCCCCGCCCTGCTGCAGGAAATTAACGGTTGGCTGAAACCCGGCGCCGTGGTCACCGATGTGGGCAGCACCAAAAAGACCATTGTTGACGCGGCCGGCAAAATACTGAGACCGGATATCCACTTTATCGGCGGTCACCCCATGGCCGGTGCGGAAACCTCCGGTTTTGCCGGAGCAGACCCCTACCTGTTTGAAAACGCCTTTTACCTGTTGACCCCCACCCCCGGTACAAACCCGGCCGCCAAGGACCTGGTCCGCCGGATGGTGGAAGGCATCGGTGCGCTGGTGATGGAAATACCGCCGGATGAACACGAATTAATCACGGCGGCCATCAGCCACCTGCCGCATTTTGTGGCGGCGGCGCTGGTCAACGCGGTAACCGGTATGCCGGTGGGGGACATGGCCCTGGCCCTTTCCGCCGGGGGTTTTCGGGACACCACCCGGATTGCCGCCGGGAGCCCGGAAATGTGGCGTGACATCTTCATCACCAACCGGAACTGCGTACTGGAAGCCCTGTCCTATTTCCGGACCGCCGTGGAAAAGCTGGAGGAAGCCATCCGGACCGGGGACAGCGAACGGATTTATCAAACTTTAAATGAAGCCAGCCTGGTGCGCCGGGAACTGCCCATCAAACCCAGGGGATACCTGCCCTATGTTTACGAAGTGGTGGTAACCGTGCCGGACCGGCCGGGTATGATCGCCATGCTGGCGGGTCTTTTGGGTGACGCCGGGATTAATATTTCGGAAATTGAGATCCTGCGCGCCCGGGAAGGATACGGCGGCACCATCAGGGTTGGTTTTGCCTCCCCGGACGAGCAAAACAAGGCCTGCGAGCTGCTCCGGGCCAGGAATATCAAATGCCGGCCCAAAGCGTAATTATGGGAGTGTATACACTTGAACGCAACTATTCTACCGGCCCGGTCACTGCGCGGACAGGTGCGGATCCCGGGCGACAAGTCAATCTCGCACCGCGCTGTAATGCTGGGCGCCTTGGCAACCGGTGAAACAGAAATTGAACATTTTCTGTTTGGCGAGGACTGCTTTTCAACCATCGGGGTTGTCCGCGCCCTGGGCGTGCAGGTGACCACAGAAGAAAAACGGGTTATCGTGCGCAGCGGCGGCATGGACGAGCTGGCGGAGCCCGGAAACGTCCTGGACGCCGGCAATTCAGGCACCACCATGCGCCTGATGGCGGGGATCCTGTCCGGTTGTCCTTTCTTTTCCGTGCTTACCGGAGACGATTCACTGCGCCGGCGGCCGATGGGCCGGGTAATTAAACCGTTAACCGCAATGGGGGCGCGTATTACGGCCCGCAGCGGGAATTCCCTGGCGCCCCTGGCCATCCGGGGCGGTGGGCTCCAGGCCATGGAATACCGCACCCCGGTGGCCAGCGCACAGGTTAAATCGGCGGTTTTGCTGGCCGGCTTGCTTACCGAGGGAGTGACCACGGTCATTGAACCGGCCCGCTCCCGTGATCATACCGAGCGTATGCTTAAATATTTCGGCGCCCGGGTGGAGGTTGACGGCCCGCGGGTTTCCATATGGGGCAAACCGGACCTGACGGGGAAAAAAATCACTGTCCCCGGCGATATTTCCTCGGCCATGTTTTTTATCGCCGCCGGGATTACGGTACCCGGAGCCGAACTCGATCTATTAAACGTCGGTATTAACCCCACCCGGACAGGCGCGCTGGAGATACTCAGGGACATGGGCGCCGATATAGCGGTCCACAATCAAAGGGAGGTTAACGGCGAGCCGGTGGCCGATTTTAAAGTGCGCGGCAGCCGGCTTAGCGGCACGGAGATTGGCGGAGACATCATCCCCAAACTAATTGACGAGATCCCGGTGCTGGCGGTGGTGGCCGCACTGGCCGAGGGCAAAACAGTGGTCCGGGATGCCGCGGAGCTGCGCCACAAAGAATCGGACCGCATCACCGCAGTGGTGCGTTTGCTTGGGGGGTTGGGTGCCGACGTAAGTGAAAGGCCCGACGGGTTTATCGTACAGGGGGGACGGCAGCTTCAAGGAGCATCCTGCGACAGCTGCGGCGACCACCGGATGGCCATGGCCGCCGCCGTGGCGGGATTATCGGCGCGCGGAGCAACCACAATCAACGGCGCGGAATGCGTTGATATATCATATCCCGGTTTCTTTGATACATTAAATAGTATAACCGTGAAATAATATTTTTGTAGTTTTTACCTTTCTGCGGTTTAATTTTAATACCAGTTTATTTTGATATAAAAGAGGATATCTATCCCACATGTCGAAAAATTTAAGGTATTCGTTAATTCATGGAGCTTAAACCGTCATGAAGCGCCTCCCAAACATTGCCATCGACGGCCCGGCGGGTGCGGGTAAAAGCACAGCGGCCAGGTTATTGGCTGAAAAACTGGGCTATATATACATTGATACCGGCGCCATGTACAGGGCCGTAACATTAAAAGCTTTAATGGATAAAATAAATATGGTTGACGAATCGGCAATTGCTAGTGTCGCCGGGAACGCGAAGATTGAATTCAAAACGGACGACAACGGCAATACCAGGCTGTTTTTGAACGGGCTGGACGTTACTGAAGAGATCAGAATACCGCTGGTTTCAAAAAATGTCTCCATTGTTTCCCGTATCCCGGGTGTGCGGCGTAAGCTGTCCGGCATGCAGAGGGAAATGGCGTCCCGGGGCGGTGTGGTAATGGAAGGCCGGGACATCGGCACTCATGTGCTGCCGGACGCGGAGGTCAAGTTTTTTCTGACCGCCTCCGTGGAGGAAAGAGCCCGCCGCAGGCATCAGGAACTTAAACAACATGGTTATGACATAGAGTTGAGTGAAGTTATCAGGGATATCAGGCAACGCGATGAAATTGACAGCAACAGATCATTGGCGCCTCTGAAACCGGCCCCGGACGCTAAAATCATCGATTGTTCCGATTTAAGCGCCGACCGGGTAATTGAAATTATGCAGGCCGGGGTTTCGGGGGGTATGGAATGATGTTTTATATAGCGGCCAAATTTATCTGCCGGACAGTGCTTTTGGTTATCCGGCGCTGGAAAATTATCGGCGACCCGCATTTGCCGCCCGGACAGGGCCTGATATTAATCGCCAATCACGTGAGTTACTGGGATCCGGTGGTAATCGGCTGCGCCATAGACAGAAATATTTTTTTTATGGCTAAAGAGGAACTATTTCACATCCCCGTATTGGCATGGATCGTTAAAAAGCTTGGCGCTTTCCCCGTGCAAAAAAACGGGGGGGGCCGCGCGTCCATAAAAAAAGCGCTGGAATTGCTTAAAGGCGGCAATGTGGTAGGCATATTTCCCGAGGGTACGCGGAGTAAAACAGGCGAACTGTTAAACCCCCATCTTGGAGCCGCCATGTTGGCCTTAAAAGGGGGTGTCCCCTTGTTGCCGGTAGCGGTCAGCGGTACTAAAGGGTTTTGGGGCCAGGTTAAGGTTGTGTTCGGCAAGCCATTATATTTTGACACTCCAAACCGGCTTACAGTCTCCAGAACCGAAATGGAATCGGTCAGCCGGAAGGCAATGGAAGAACTAGGCCGGCTGCTGGCGGTAGTCGAAAAATAACGCAGTTAAATTGCGGTGAGTTTATTGAAAGTGAAGGTGGCCTCCAAAGCGGGTTTTTGCTTTGGGGTAAAGAGGGCTGTGGAAATGGCCCGTCAGTGTATAAAGAATCCTGCCAAACCGGTTTATACCCTGGGACCAATCATTCATAACCGGCAGGTAACCGACTTGTTGTCACGAGAAGGAATAAAAAATGTTGACGACCTGGATGCTTTGTCCGGGCCCGGTACGCTGATCATCCGCTCCCACGGGGTTGCGCCCGAGGTGCTCAGACAGGCCGGGGAAAAAGGGCTGGACGTAATGGACGCCACCTGCCCATTTGTGCGTAAAGTGCAAACGACCGTACAAAACCTGGTGCGTCAGGACATACCGGTGGTTGTGGTGGGTGATCCCGAACATCCCGAAGTACGCGGGATTGTGGGCTGGGCTGATTACAAAGCAGTGGTAATCAAGGACCCGGAACAGGCCCGGACCATGAAATTTCCACCCCTGGTAGGCGTAGTTGCCCAAACGACACAGCGTCTGGAAAATTTAAACGCAGTAATCGAAGTTTTGCAAGCAAGCGGAAGCCGGGTACAAGTGTTTAACACCATTTGCCTGGCCACAGCTGAACGGCAAAAAGAAACGCTCGAACTGGCGGGCGAAGTGGATGCCATGGTGGTGATTGGCGGCAAGAATAGTGCCAACACAGCCAAGCTGGTTCAGATTTGCAACGGATCCGGAATTCCTGTATATTGGGTGGAAACAGCCAATGAACTGGATCCGGCGTGGCTTAAAGGCCTTTCAGCAGTCGGAATTACGGCTGGTGCTTCAACACCCGGCTGGATTATAGAGGAGGTTCACGGGAGAATGAATGAGTTTAACGAAAACATCGACAAGGAAACGACGGAAGAAATGGTTGAACAGCAGCCCGAAGGAGAAAAGCAGGCTGAAATGACGGCTGAAGCAGCTCCCGAGGAAGAGATGCAGCAAGAAATGGATGAATCCATGGAGGTTCGCACACTAAAACACGGTGATACCGTCAGGGGTATCGTGGTTCAAGTCAACCAGGACGAAGTGCTGGTCGATGTGGGCGCCAAAACAGAAGGCGTCATTCCCCTGCGGGAATTAACCTGTTATACCGTCAATGACCCACAGTCGGTGGTTAAAGTGGGTGACGAAATAGATGTTTTTGTCCTCAAATCGGAAGACAACGAAGGCAGACTAATCCTGTCCAAAGAAAGGGCCGACGCCGAAAAATCCTGGTCCAGCCTGGAAGAACAAAAGGACAGCGGTGAACCGGTAAAGGGCGTGGTCCGCGAAGTGGTAAAGGGCGGCCTGTTGGTTGACGTGGGAGTACGCGCCTTCCTGCCGGCCTCACTGGTGGAAATCGGCTACGTCGAGGACTTGAGCAAATATTTGAACCAGGAAATTGAAGCCCGCGTAATCGAACTGAACCGCGGCAAGCGCAAGGTAATCCTCTCCCGCAAGGCTGTTTTGGAGGAAGAGTACGCCCGTAACCGGGAGCAACTGCTGGCGGACCTTGAAGAAGGCCAGGTGGTTAAAGGCGTAGTCAGGCGGCTGACCAACTTCGGCGCCTTTGTGGATATCGGCGGCGTCGACGGGTTGATGCATATTTCCGAAATGGCCTGGTACCGCATCAATCACCCGTCCGATGTTGTTCAAGTCGGTGATGAACTTGAAGTAATGGTACTGCGGGTGGACCGGGAAAACGAAAAGGTATCCCTGGGCCTTAAGCAGGTGCTGGCCAATCCCTGGGACGATGTGGATAAAAAATACCCGGTGGGCAGTGTTGTCAAGGCCAAGGTTGTGCGCCTCGCTCCCTTCGGCGCTTTCGTGCAGCTTGAGCCGGGGGTGGAAGGTCTGATCCACATTTCCCACCTGGCTGACCGCCATGTGGCCACCCCGGACGAAGTCGTCCAGGAAGGAGAGGAAATCGACGTTAAGGTACTGAGCGTGGAACCCGGTGACAAGCGGATCCGCCTTTCCATCAGGGAAGTAAACAGGGAAGTCCGCGCGCCGCAGCCCAAGGAGAGCGCGCCCAAACAGCCGGAGCAGCCAACCAGCGACGGCGGGACGGTCACCATCGGCGACATTGTGGGAGATATCTTCGACGACCAAAAGGAGTAAAAAATTAACATCATCGTAGGGGCGCCCCTTGCGGGCGCCCAAAATATACATAAACGCTTTTTATCAACTAAGACTGGAAACAGTCTTTTTTTATTTTAAAAGAAGTCAGTAATCAGAATAATATGGGCGTTAAATGTTTTTTGTTCTGCCCTGAAAATTATTCTCATATAAGCGTGGTTAACCTGTCCCGACTCGCTCATGGCTCCCGCGCCGACGGCGCCAACGGCTTGCTTCGGGCTCAACCGGACCGCCATAAACTCACCGTCCTGCTTGTGCCCGGAACGGGTAGTTCGGGTTATGGCTCTCGCGGCCATCCTTGGCCGCTCGCCCGGTTTCGCTCCTTGCTGCGCCGGGCGCCGTTACCGGCGCTCCCGCAAATCGCTCGCCGGGACAGGTGTAACCACGTAGCATAGTGCTCTGACTCCTGACTCCTGAATCCTGACTCCTGAATTCTACCCCCAATAGTATATTTACCCTCCGGCGGGGAAGCATAATGTACGAAATAATACTAAATTTGCCCGAGGAGGAGTACCATGACGACTCTGCCTATTGGTATCATCGTCCTTCTGGTGGTTTCGGCGCTGATTTTCTTCGGACTGGCTCAACGCGTCCTCGACCGGATGCGGTTGTCGGACCGGGCGGCCCTGGCCATCATCGTATTGCTGATCGTGGGAAGCTTCATCGATATCCCCCTTTCCAGAGGGCGCTTCGATGTATCCGTTAACGTCGGCGGCGCACTGGTTCCTTTGGGGGTGGCGGTTTACCTGCTGTACAAAGCCGGCACCGCCAAAGAGTGGGGCCGGGCCCTGATATCGGCGGTAATTACCGGCGCTGTGATTTTCGGAGTGGGTAATCTGATGGGTCGCGGCGACGTGGAACCGGGCGGGCGCTTTTTCGGCTACCTGGACTCCCTGTGGGTGTATCCCATTATCGGCGGCCTGGTGGCTTACCTGGCCGGAAGATCCAGACGATCCGCGTTTATTGCCGCCACTTTGGGCCTGGTGCTGGTTGACGTGGCCTACCTGGTTTGGCTGGCCTACACCGGCGCCCCGGCCGGTACGGTGGCCATCGGCGGGGCAGGCGCCTTCGACGGCATCGTGCTGGCCGGTATTGTGGCTGTTTTGCTGGCCGAGGTCATCGGTGAAACCAGGGAAAGGCTGCAGGGCGGCCCTTCGGATGATCATCCCCGTGAACTGTTGGCAGGCCTGCGTAAACCGATGGGCCGCCAGGCTGAAAACGAATCAGCAACAGAAAACAATGCCAGGGACGGGGAGGAGGACCGGTCATGAGCAGAAGCCTCTATAAAATAGCCTTCGGCGCCGGAATCCTGGCCCTGGGTCTTTCCCTGCTGGCGTATTTCGCGACGATGCGCCAGGATTTTCCGGCCTGGTCCCCGGGGGCTCTGTTAAACAGTTCGGCGGAGTCGGACCATATCGACGGTCAGGTTTTTACCATTAAAGACAACAGCAACAACATACTGAGTAAAATGTCCCGGTCGGTTAACGTGGGCGACGAGTTGATCCAGGCCGACGGACGGCGCTACCGGGTAAAAACAGTGAACAAATTCGACGCCCGGGCGGAATTCACCGGTATGGACCGGGAATTGCTGGCTATGATTGACGAATACGACAGCCTGGCCCTGCCGACGGCGGGCCAAGCCGGGCAAACCGGAGCGCAGGATTGGAAAAACAGGCCCATCGCGATTTATCATACGCACAGCGCCGAATCGTATGTCCCCACGGACGGAACCGAAAGCAAGCCCTATCATGGCGGCATTTTCGAGGTTGGAGACGTCTTTGCCGAAGCGCTGCGCAAAAAAGGGGCCAAGGTATTGCATGACAAAACCCCTCATGAACCCAGGGACAGCAACGCCTATTACCGTTCCAGGCGTACCGCCGCGGACTTGATGAAACAGAACCCGGTGGCGATAGTGGACGTGCACCGGGACGGCGTACCCGATTCCAGTTACTACACCAAAAACATTGCCGGTGACGAAGTAACCCAGGTGCGTTTGGTGGTAGGCAGGCAGAATCCCAAAATGCAGTCCAATATGGAATTTGCCAAACGGGTAATGGCCGCGGCCAATAATATACACCAGGGTATCGTGAAAGAAATTTTTGTCGCCCGGGGTAATTACAACCAGGACCTGATGTCCAGCGCAATGCTCATCGAAGCCGGCACTCATACCAATTGCCGGGAGGAGGCTGAAAAAGGCGCGGCCTTGTTTGCCGACGCCCTGCCGACCATTCTGGGTGTCGCCGGAACAACACCGGGCAACGAAGGTTTCGGCTCCACTTCCAAAACATCTTCGGGCTGGACAACCATTGCCTGGCTTCTGGGCGTCCTGATCCTGGGCGGCGGAGCGTTTCTGCTAATCAGCTCCGGCGGCTGGGACAAGGCGCGGCAGCGGCTGCGCAATTATTGGGGACAGGAATTCTCCGGAGTTGGCTCACCGGCCAAAAAGCCCGGTGAGGGAGACCGCGACAACCCTGACGGCCCTGACGGCAAAAAATAGCCGGCCGGTGCAAGCTTTTAAATGAAAGTTCGAAGAGGAGCGCGGACTTTTCCAGCATCCTCTTAAAGTATCCCGCAGTAATCAGGGCGTATCCATACCATATAGCGATACGCCCGATTAATGTCTGTGACCAAAACGGAGTGAACAGAATGGAACAATCCCTGACCAGTATTATTCTGGGCAGTACGGCCGGGGTAATCTCACGCATTTTTCTGATGCGGCTGGATTACCGTCAGTATCCGGGCTATCCCCACGGGTTGATCTCACATCTCTCGCTGGGTGCCATCGCTTCGGCACTGGGCGCGGTGGCGGTGCCCGCCCTGCTGAACAAAGATTTCACCGCCTTCACTTTTCTGGCGCTGGCCGCCCAGCAGTTTCGGGAAATCAGAAATATTGAGCGGGAAACCCTGAGAAACCTGGAGGAAAACAGGTTGGAAAAGCGCGGCAACGATTATATTGAAGGCATCGCCAGGACATTTGAAGCCCGCAATTACCTGGTTATGGCGACAGCGTTCATTACCAGCGCCGTTTCCCTGGCGGGGGTCTGGTATGCCGTAGCGGCAGCGATATTTTTACTGCTGATCAACATAAAATTCATGGGCGGAGACAGCATCGGAGATATATGCGAAGTTATACCGGCCGGGATAAATTTCAAAGGCCCGGTATTACATGTAAATGATATTAATATTATGAATGTCGGGCTGCCCGCATCCAGGGAAAAAATATTGAACGAGGGGCTGGGGGTCATATTAAAACCGCACAACAACAACGCCAGAGCCACATTGCACGACCTCGGGCAGCGCATGGCCATTACCCACACCGCGGCTGTCATCCTGGGCAGCAAAAAGGATGTGGATACCCCCGAGTTTACCCCGCTGGCCCGCAAAAATCCGGATACCGGCGAACTGGCTCTGTTCATTATGCCCACGATCAAAGACATGGACGCTCTTTTGGCGGCGGTCAGAAGAACGCCGCTTTTGGAAAGCGCCCGTCTCAAACCGCTTAAGGCCCAGGCCGGTCGCATGGCTGCGAGGTGACACCATTGGGCGAACTGCTGGCTGCTGTCATCACCGGGCGGGAAAAAGAAAAAATAACCGGAGACATTCCCATTTTTATCGCCCAGGATCAGGATGAAAAGGTGCAAATCGCCATTTACCTGTCCAGGTCTTTAGACGCCGCGGTGCATGACCTGGGAAACGGAGTATATTATATCGTCAAACATTAGGTGATACGAAAATGAAAATTATTTATCATTGTTTTGGCGGCACGCACTCCTCCGTTACTGCCGCCGCCACCCACCTGGGCCTGCTCCCCCGGGAGCGGAAACCGCACCCCCGGGAATTATTATCCCTGCCTTTTTTCGATACCCGGGAGGGTAACGATCACGGGGATATAACATTGATGGGTGTGGACGACATGGGGAATGAAGTATATTTTACCGGCCAAAGAGGCAAACCGGAGTTTTTGGAAAATATCGTTAACGGACTGGCCCAAAACTTTAATCTGCCGGCAAACAGCTACCGGCTGATCAATGTGATGCCCAAGGTCAACATCAGCATGAGAATAGGCGGCTTCCTGTCCCGCAGGTTCAGGTGGATTAAAACCGGCCGTCCGCTGGTCACCCTGGGCACGGTTTGGGCTTACCCGGAAATAATCAAGCTGGTGCGGGAAATATTGGCGGAGGAGAGCAGCGGTTAGTGAAACAGGTGATATTTTACTGCGATACCGGTTTTCCTTACTCCATACTGGCGGCTGCCATCCGCACCGGCCGGCTGCCGGCTGACAGGTACCCGCGGAAAAGCGAATTGGAAAACATACTCCGCCCTTATGGAATGGGTAAAGGGGACGCCCGGATATACAATTTCGAAAACAGTTCCGGTATAAAATGTCTGGCCCTGTGGACCGACAGGCAGGGTGGTATGGTGAGACGAATGATCAACAGTTTTTTGGGTTTGTACCAGATTAAAAACTACACCCTGGTCGGCCTGGAATACAAAAAAAACCCGTTAATGAGCGCCGGCATATGGCTGTCCGGGATGCCGCCGACGCGCGACGCCGGGCTGAACATGGTTTATCGCGGCGTTAAAGATGTCTATGGCCGGCTTGTTGAAACCGCGTGCCGCGAAACCCTGCCTTGACTAACTTCTCCTGCTGTCGGATAATGTAACAAGCAATAATACCAACGGAGGAACTTTTTCCATGCCGACCCGGGGGCTGGTGGTTAAAGACGTTGCAAGTGACAGTATTGCGGCGGAATTGGGCGTTGAACGGGGCGATACCGTCCTGCAAATCAATGGCACCGATATTAAAGACATCATTGATTACAAATTTTACAGCGCGGATGAAAACCTGCAGGTACTGCTGCAAAAGAACGACGGCGAGCGATGGCTTTTGGAAATTGAAAAGGATTTTGACGAATCCCTGGGCATTGATTTTCGCGGCGACGGCATCGGCAGGACCCGCCGCTGCCGCAACAAATGCGTTTTTTGCTTTGTTGACCAGATGCCCGCCCGGATGCGGCCATCCCTGTATGTAAAGGACGACGATTACCGCCTGTCATTCGCCCAGGGTAACTTCATTACCCTGACCAATGCCGGAACCGCCGAACTTGAACGCATCGCCGGCATGCGCCTCAGTCCGCTGTACGTGTCGATACATACCGTCAACCCGGCCCTGCGTCAAAAAATAATGGGACATCCCGGGGCGGGCCGGATCATGGAACAGCTCAACTTCCTGGCCCGGGCCGGCATCGAAATGCACACCCAGGCTGTTTTGTGCCCCGGTTTAAACGACGGCGCCGAACTGGAACGCACCATCCGGGAACTGGGTTCCCTCTGGCCGGCGGTACGTTCCCTGGCCGTGGTTCCGGTGGGGCTTACCGCCCACCGGCGCGGGCTGCACCACCTGCGCCCTTACCGGCAGGAGGAAGCCAGGACGGTGGTAAAGCAGGTGCAGCACCGGCAAAAGGAATTTATTTCCCGGTACGGTTACCCGCTGGTTTTTGCCGGCGACGAGTTTTATCTCACCGCCGGTATACCGGTGCCCCCGGCCGCCCGTTACGGCGGTTTTCCCCAAACCGAGAACGGTGTCGGCCTGGTCCGGTTGTTCAAGGATCAATGGAGCAAGGTCCGGCGCAAGCTGCCCCGGGCCGCCGCCAAACCGGTACGGGTGGCGGTGGTTACCGGTTTACTGGCCGGGCCGCTTTTACGGCAGGTGGCGGACGAGCTTAACCGGATCGGGCAAGTGGAAGTATTGCCCTATGTTTTGAAGAACAACTTTTTCGGCCATAATGTTACTGTGGCCGGATTACTTACCGGGCAGGATCTAATCAACGGGTTGACCGGGCATGAGTTGGGGGAGAAAGTGTTGATCCCCTCGGTAATGCTGCGGGAGGGTGATGCAACATTCCTGGACGACGTTACCGTAGATGAGATTTCCCGCCGTTTAGGGACGCCGGTAGTTCCCGTGGGCGGGCCGGCGGACTTGGTGAGAGAGATGGTGCTTTAAAAATGGCCGATCCAATCGTGGCTATTATAGGCCGGCCCAACGTGGGCAAGTCAACTCTATTTAACCGCATTGTGGGAGCCCGGGTGGCTATTGTTGAGAATGTCCCCGGCATAACAAGGGACCGGCTTTACCAGCATGCCGAATGGAACGGCAGGCGGTTCACGCTGGTGGATACCGGCGGTTTAGACTACCGGGACGAAGGGGATTTTGCCTCCCATGTCCGCTCCCAGGCGGAACTGGCCATCCGTGACGCCGACCTGGTGTTGTTCGTGGTAGATGCCCGGAACGGGGTCACCGGGACTGATGAAGAAGTGGCCCAGGTACTGCGCAAAAGTGAAAAGCCTGTGCTCCTGGTGGCCAACAAGGTCGAGAATTTTGAACAACAAAGCATCCTCTACGATTTTTACCGGCTGGGATTGGGTGAGCCTTTGCCGGTTTCGGCCATGGAGGGCCGGAACACGGGCGACTTGCTGGACCTGGTGCTGGATGAACTGCCGCCGCCGGAGGAACCGGAGGAAGAGGATGACCTGATCAGGATTACCGTGGTGGGACGCCCCAATGTCGGCAAATCGTCCCTGGTTAACGCCATTTTAGGCGAAGAGCGGGTCATCGTCAGCGATATCCCCGGCACCACCCGGGATGCCATTGACACCCGCGTAAAGCGCGGCGATAAAGAATACATCCTTGTTGACACCGCGGGGATGCGCCGCCGCAGCCGGATTGATCGTTCCACCGAAAAGTATAGCGTCATCCGCTCGCTGCGCGCCATTGACCGTGGGGATATAGCATTGATGTTAATTGATGCGGTGGACCGGCTTACCGAGCAGGACAAAAAAATTGCCGGCTATGTCCATGAGCAGGGCAAAGGATCAATATTGATTGTCAACAAGTGGGACCTGGTGGAAAAAGACAGCAAGACTGCCAACCGTTACGTGCAGGACTTGCGCGACGGTTTGGGATTCATGCAGTATGCGCCGGTACTGTTCACCAGCGCTTTGACCGGGCAGCGGGTCCCCCGGGTGCTGGAACTGGTTGATTTTGTCAGCGAACAGCAAAACATGCGCGTTTCCACCAGTGACTTGAATGATTTAATCCGGGACGCGGTGCTGCGCAACCCGGCGCCCACCGACAAGGGCAGGCGGCTGAAAATTTTTTACTGTACCCAGGCGGGGGTTAAGCCACCTACTTTTATTCTGTTTGTTAATGAACCCGAACTAATGCATTTTTCCTACCTGCGCTACCTTGAAAACCGGCTGCGCTCGGCATATGGTTTCGAGGGCACGCCGGTGCGGCTGTTAATGCGCAAAAGAGACAGCAAATATTAAAACCGCCAGATACCAGTTAAGGAAGTGAGAGTTGTGGGCACTTTTCTGGCTGTCATTATTAGCTACCTAATTGGTTCAATCCCCTTCGGCTACCTGCTGGCCAGGCTGAAAGGGCTGGACATCATGGAACATGGCAGCGGGAACATCGGCGCCACCAACGTGTGGCGCAACATGGGGCCGGCGCCGGGCCTGGCGGTGCTGTTGCTGGATATGGGCAAGGGAGCGGCCGCGGTGTTTATCGGCAGAGCCCTGGGCGGCGCTGAAACTGAACTGCTGGCCGCCGCAGCCGCTTTATGCGGTCACAGTTGGTCGGTGTTCCTGCGCTTTAAAGGCGGCAAAATGATCGCCACCGGCGGTGGCATTGTTTTGGCCATGTCGCCGGTTCTGGTTTTAGTCGGTTTGGTTGTCTGGCTCGTCACTGTCGCCGTCAGCAGGTACGTGTCACTGGGCTCAATGCTGGCCGCCGTGTCGATACCCGTGACCATGGCGGTAATTAAAATGGGTCCGTGGCATATCGCCTTCGGCGTGATCATGGCGGCGGTGGCGGTGTATAAACACCGGGCCAATATCAAAAGAATACTTGACGGGACAGAGTTTAAAGTATCGCTTAAAATATCGAAGGGTGGACGCAAATAAGCATGTCGGATAGTAAAAAAATCGCGGTGCTGGGCGCCGGCAGCTGGGGTACCGCCCTGGCCCGCCACCTGGCCTCCCTTGGTAACGACGTATTCCTGTGGTCCAGGCGGCCGGCACTGGTGGAGGAACTGAAAGATACCCGGGAAAACAGCAATTACCTGCCCGGCGTCATCATCCCGGACCAAGTGCTGGTAACGGGAGACCTGGATGAAGCCCTGACCGGCGCCGGAGCTGTTGTATATTGCGTACCTTCGCACAGCTTCAGGGACATGCTGATGATGTCCCTGCCCGGTATCAGGGCGGGAACGCTGATTGTCAACACCGCCAAAGGCATTGAAGAAGATACCATGCTGCGGATGTCCCAGATATTCTCCCAGGTGGCGGGAACGGAAAGGTCCTTTGATTATGTAACCCTCTCGGGGCCCAGCCATGCCGAAGAGGTGGCGCGGAATATGCCCACTGCGGTGGTCGTGGCCTCCGCGGATCAAAAGTCGGCGGAAACAGCCCAGGATCTTTTTATGGGCGACAGTTTCAGGGTTTACACCAACCCCGACATCACCGGCGTGGAATTAGGCGGTGCGCTGAAAAATATCATCGCCCTCGGCACCGGCATCGTTGACGGCTTGAACGGAAGCGACAACGCCAAAGCCGCCCTGATGACCAGAGGGATGGCGGAAATCACCCGGCTGGGCGTGGCCATGCACGCCAACCCATTAACCTTCGCCGGGCTGGCCGGGATAGGCGACCTGATCGTAACCTGCACCAGCATGCACAGCCGCAACCGCAGGGCAGGCATTGAGATCGGCCGGGGGAAAGAACTGAGCGAAGTTTTAAAGGATATGCGCATGGTTGTGGAAGGGGTGCGCACCACCGGCGTGACCCACGGGCTGGCTGCGCAATGGGGGGTGGAGATGCCCATCACGGAACAAGTATATCAGGTGCTGTTTAAAGGACTACACCCGGCGCAATCGGTTAAAAACCTGCTCACCCGCACCAAGACACATGAAGTGGAGGAAGTGGCGCTGACTAAAATCAATGTGAGCATGGAAGCTAAGAAGACACAAAACGAAGGGGTGTAGATAAAGTGATTATAATCGAGTTTGCAGGCAAACGCCCTCAGGTGCACCCGGGCGCATACGTGGCCCCGACGGCCGCCCTTATCGGTGACGTCGTTGTTGAAGAAGGGGCCATCATTTTGTTCGGCGCCGTTTTGCGGGGGGATTTGGGCCGGGTTTCCATCGGCAAAAACACCAGTATCCAGGATAACGTCGTGGCGCACACCCTCCCGGACGGTCATGTGACCGTCGGCGCAAATGTCACCGTGGGCCATGGCGCGGTACTGCACAACTGCACCGTGGAAGACGGGGCCATGATCGGCATCAACGCGGTGGTACTGGACCATGCGGTGGTAGGCAGCGAAGCCATGGTGGCGGCAGGTTCGGTGGTCGGTGACAACACCCGTATTCCTCCCCGGTACCTGGCGGCCGGCGTGCCCGCCGGGGCAAAAAAAGAACTGCCCGGCAGTACGCTGGACAGAGTTCGTCTGGGTCCCGAGGTTTATAAAAATTTGCTGCGAATTTACCTAAAATGAGTGTTCGAAAAGGAGCACGATAGACACGAGAAGTTCAAGGCAGCGAAGGCTTTGAGGAGCGGAGCGTATAGTGAAATACGTGAGCACCGCAAAAGCCGAGCTAACGCAGAAATTCGAAGTGGATCTCGCGCGGACTTTTCGAACTTCCGCTTAACGCATTACGCGCACCGCGCCTTTATAGTTACTGGCGTAATATTGTGCATCCATTGAAGACACAATGACTCCCTGACTGGTTGACGAGTGGATAAACTTTCCGTCGCCGGTGTATATACCCACGTGCTGGATACCCGCACTGCCGTAATAGCCAAAGAAAACCAGATCACCGGCCGCCAGTTCACCGCGTGACACCTTAACGCCGGCCTGGAACTGGTCTGCCGCATTATGCGGCAAATTAACGCCGTGCTTTTGATACACATACCTGGTGAATCCCGAACAGTCAAAACTGTTTGGTCCGACGCCGCCATAGGAATATGATTTGCCCAGCAAATCAGCAGCGGTTTTCAAAACCAGGCGCACATCCGAGCCGCTCCGGGAAGTTGTCGGTACGGCGCTGCGTTTCTGGCTGACATTATTTGCGGCTGCCACCGGTTCAACTGTAATTTTGACAGCCGGTTTTTGATATGTATTGTTATATAGGATGTTTTCCCGAAAAATAATATTATCCCCGCCGTCAACCACGGTAACAGTACGCTGCATGGGAACAGCCAGAGCAAAACCGGGCATCATGGTCCCAATAAGTACGGTGCCGCACAAAACCAATAATAACTTTCTGCTCATAAATTCTCCTTCCGTTTAGGTTTTGTCCGATCCAAATAATTCGACATCAGGATATCTATTCCTGCAAAAACAAACAATAAATTATTTTTAATTTTCAATCAAAATAATTTTTATAAATCCAGTAATAAACGGTAATATGCTTCATATATATATATTGTTACCGTATACCACTGGAAAAAAATGTTCAATAGCAATAACAACAGATTATTTTCACCGTCTTCCTGCCGGTGGGGGGGATGCATACACGGGTTTTAACCATTTGCATATAAATTTTGCACTTTTTAAAGGAGGAGTGCGTTCATGGAAAAGTATGATATTTTCCGCGATATAGCGGAACGCACCGAAGGCGATATCTACCTGGGTGTAAGCGGCGGCGTTAGGACAGGCAAGTCAACTTTCATTAAGCGGTTTATGGAATTAATGGTGATCCCGAACATTGAAAACGTCTATGAAAAAGAAAGGACCAGAGATGAGCTGCCCCAGAGCGGAAACGGCAAAATCATCACCACCACCGAACCGAAATTCGTACCGGACGAGGCGGCGGAAATTGAAATCGGTCCCAACCTGAAGGTCAAGGTCCGCTTGGTGGACTGCGTGGGTTACCGGGTGGAAGGGGCCTTGGGCTACGAGGATGAGGAAGGCAACCCGCGCATGGTATCCACTCCCTGGTTCGACGATCCGATCCCCTTTGAGGAAGCCGCCGAGATGGGAACCAGAAAAGTGATCAGTGAGCATTCCACCATCGGCATAGTGGTCACCACCGACGGCACTACCACAGATATTGAAAGGGAGAACTTTGTCCCGGCCGAGGAAAGAGTGATACAGGAACTGAAGGAAATCAGCCGTCCATTTTTAATGATCCTCAACAGCACGGAACCGGACAATGAGGAAACACTGCTTTTGGCGGACGAGTTGACGGATAAATACGATGTTCCGGTGGTGCCGGTAAACTGCGCGGAAATGAGTCAACAGGACATCCTGATAGTGCTGGAAAAAGCGTTGTTTGAGTTCCCGGTTAACGAAGTAAGCATTTCCATGCCGCTCTGGGTTGAGGAACTGGAACCCAAACACTGGCTGCGGGATCAGTTCGACGATGCGGTACAGGAAACCGTTCAGCAGGTAAGACGCCTGAGGGATATCGACGGTGCGGTGGAAAAACTTGGCGGTTACGAAATGGTGCAGCAGGTTAACTTGAAAAACATGGACCTGGGCACCGGTACCGCGGCCATCGAAATTATATCCAAGCCCGAACTGTTTTACCGGGTACTCGAAGAAGAAACCGGGTTCCAACTGCAGGGAGATCACCAACTGTTCAGACTGGTCCGGGAACTGGCGGTGGCCAAGCGTGAATATGACAAAGTGTCCGCCGCCCTGGCGGAGGTGCGCGAAAACGGTTACGGGGTAGTCAACCCCACCATGGACGACATGAACCTGGAGGAACCGGAATTAATCCGGCAGGGCAGCCGTTTTGGCGTTAAGCTTAAGGCCAGCGCTCCTTCCATCCATATGATTAACGCCAAAATTCAAACCGAAATTACCCCCATCATCGGCACCGAAAAACAGTGCGAGGAACTGGTCCGTTATATGCTTAACGAATTCGAGGAGAATCCGGGGAAAATCTGGAACTCGGAAATATTCGGCAAATCGGTTAACGACCTGGTCCGGGAAGGCATCCAGAACAAATTACAGCGGATGCCGGAAAACGCGCAGGGGAAACTGCAGGAAACGGTACAGCGGATTATCAACGAGGGCAGTGGGGGTCTAATTTGCATCATCATTTAAAACCGGCCGCAAAGGCCGGTTTTATAACAGAATTTAAAAAAGGCATGTCTCAATTGGGATAATGCCTCTTATTAAATTTCAGCATCATAATTGTTCGCCCCCCAGGTAGAAGCTCTCGTCAAAACAGTTTATTTAGTCATTATCGTCGCCATCCGTTTTCGTTATCTGTACCCTTTCAAGAAGTTTAAGCTGCTTGTCTAAGCCGGATTAAAGATTTCGCGGGAGCATTCTAAGCTCTCTTTTTTTTGAAATTTTTTAACAGGACATGCGGCAGTCTACATAATATGGTTACAAAAATGAGGAGATCTTAAAATGCTTAAATTAATGAAAAAACTTCTCCTCAAGCGCGGGCGGCAAATGGAAGCGGAAGCGCTGTTTGATGTGGCTGCCATCCAGGTCGACGATTTGATCGCAACTATGTCCCGCAGGGTAAGCAACACCGATCCCCCTTATGAATTCAGCATATTTATACCACGGTTGGAATTCAGACAAAAATATTATCATGACGGGGCTCTTAAGAGTGAAAAAGAAATAATCCTCAACAGTATAACCATAGTTCATGCGCCGCAGCACCCGCCCTCGGAAGGCAGCCGGAGCAAAGGAAAGTATGTCATCAACTATAAAATGGATTGAGGTGCGGCATTAATCTGTTCTATCTCAATATAATTACATAAAAATAAAAATTTATCGCATTTAAATGTACCCTGGGCATATCATATCTGCCCGGGGAATTTTTTTCAAAGGTATTGACAGTTCCTAAAAACTTAGTAATATATGATTAATCAATAATTGATTGGGTCAATTATTTATCAAAGCAAATAAAACGGAGGTGACGGCTATCAATTTCGAAGACCGGGATACCCTGGGTTTTATACTCTGCTACGCGGATTTGAGGATGAAAAACAACCTGCTGAAGAAAATCAAGGCTTTCAATATTACCACCGAACAATGGATGATCATCAACCGCCTTTTTGAAGAGAGCGGTATCAGCCAAAAGGAACTGGCGGAAAGAACGTTGAAAGACCAGGCGTCTTTAACGCGCACTCTGGACCGGATGGAGAAAAAAGGCATTATTGAACGCCGGGTCAGTCCCAATGACCGGAGATCTTTTTTAATTTATTTAACCAATGCGGGCAGGGACTTAAGAAGCCGGATCGTGCCCATAGCGCTGGAATGCATTGACGATGCGGTCAAGGGCTTTACCGCGGAGGAGGTTAAAACTCTTGAAAATTTGCTGAAGAGATTAACCGCCAATCTCACCTTTGACTGAACCGGCCTTTAAACCACTACCATACAAGGGGGAAATGCTGTGACACTCACGCTCACCGTGAACGGCGAGAAACATTCCTTCGTCATCGGCGAAGGCTCACGCGAAGTATCACCTTCGCATACCCTGGCCCATACCCTCAGGGAAAGGCTGGGGCTTACCGGCACCAAGATATCCTGCGACCGCGGCGCCTGCGGCTGCTGTACCGTACTGATGGACGGCAAAGCGGTGCTTTCCTGCATGCTCCTGTCCGTGGAGTGCGAAGGAAAGGAATTCACCACCATCGAAGGGTTGGGAGATCCCGTAACCGGCGCCCTTGACCCGCTGCAGCAGTCCTTTATCGACCACACCGCCTTCCAGTGCGGCTTTTGCACCCCGGGGATTATCATGAGCGCCAAGGCCCTGCTGATAAAGAACCCAACCCCGGATCAAGAGGAAATCAAAGAAGCCCTGGCGGGTAACTTCTGCCGGTGTAACAGCCATTATCACGTGCTGGAAGCCGTGCAGGCGGCGGCGGAAAAGGGGGGCCAACAATGACGGAGTACCGTTTTATCGGTAAACCCACCCAGCGCAAGGACGCCCTGGACATCGTAACAGGGCGGATTAAGTTTATCAACGACGTTAACATCCCCAACATGCTTTACGGTAAAGTTTTGCGCAGTCCGTTGCCCCATGCTCTGATTAAAAGCATCGACACCGCCGAAGCTGAAAGTCTCCCCGGGGTAAAGGCGGTGCTCACCCACCGGAACGCGCCCCAATGGATGGCCGGGTTTCCCCTGCACGTGCGGCTCCTGGACAGTAAAGTCCGCTATGTTGGTGACGAGGTGGCCCTGGTGGCCGCTGAAACCGAGGATATCGCGGAAGAAGCCCTGCGCCTGATCAAAGTGGAGTACGAACCGCTCCCGGCGGTGTACGATGTAGAGGAAGCGGTTCAACCGGACGCTCCCCAATTGTACGACCAGTTTCCCGGCAACCTCTTGCCCCGGGAACGCCGCATGTTCGGACCCCGCACCCTGCAGGAGGTTGCCTTTGGTGATGTCGACAAGGGGTTTGAAGAAGCTGATTTAATAATCGAGGGGACCTGCGCCTACGAAAACATCCCCAACCCGCTGCCGCCGGAACCGCCGGGGGTAATCGCGTCCTGGGAGGAGCCGGATAACCTCACCGTCTGGTCGGCGTCCCAGGGTCCCCATATGTTTAAAGTCACCCTCCAAAGGCGGATGGGAGCAACCAGTATGACGTCTCTTGGCAGCCCCGTCGGGGCCAGCTACGGTTCAAAATATATGTCCTGGCAGTTTGTTCTGCCGGCCGCCGCCCTGGCCAAGGCCGCGGGCCGCCCGGTGAAATTATGCTACGGCAAGGCGGAGCATATGGCCGCCTTTACGGTGCGGCTGGGGTCCAGGATCCACGGCAAAGTCGGCATGAAAAATGACGGCACTGTAACGGCCCTGGCGGCCGATTGGCTGGTGAACACCGGCGCTTTCTCGGAAATCACCCAGGGCATGGTGTCCGTAGGTTTGGGTGAGGCGCAGCTGATGATCCGCTGCCCGAACTGGAGCTTCAAACCCCGCATGGTGTGCACCAACCGCACCGCTTCGGGGCAGGTGCGCGGTTTCGGCGGCCAGGAGCTGAAATGCGCGCTGACGCCCCTTGTCACCATGGGTTTGGAAAAGGCCGGCATTGACCCGGTGGAATTTTTCAAAAAGAATTATGTTAAGCCCGGCGACGGCTACTACTGGAGGGACGGCAAATGGTGGGTATGCAACGGCACAGATTACACCGCCGCCATCGAAAAGGGAGCGGCCACCTTCGGCTGGGATAAAAAGTGGCAGGGCTGGCTTAAGCCGACGTCCGTAAACGGCACCAAACACAGGGGCGTCGGGGTCGGCGTGCACGGCAACGCCGATGTGGGCGAGGACATCTCCGAGGCCTTTGTGCGTATTGACCCCAACGGCACCGCCACAATTTATTCGGGCCTGGCCGAACACGGCACCGGGCAGCGCAGCAACATCTGCAAGATGACCGCCGAGGTGCTGCAAATTCCCCTGGCCAGCGTCTCCGTGACCCCGGTTGACTCCCGGGTCAACCCCTTTGAAATCGGGCCCGTCGGTTCCCGGGGCACCTATGCCATCGGCAGCGCGGTAATCGCCGCCGCCGAGGACGCCAAAAAACAGCTCTTTGAGCTGATGGCCCCCAAATTCGGGGCGCAACCAGAAGAATTGGAAACCCGGGACGGAATGGTCTATGTAAAAGGAGACCCCGAAAAGAAAATCCCGTGGTTTAAAGGAATGGGCTACGATCGCACCATCATGGGCAAGGGCCGCTTCGAGCCTGATTTTACCCTGCCCAACTTTATGATGATCTTTACCGAAGTGGAAGTCGATACCGAAACAGGCAAGGTGGATTTAATCAAGGTCGTGGGCGCCACCGACGTGGGGCAGATCATCGATCCCCCTTCGCTCACCAACCAGCTTAACGGTTGCCTGGGTTCCGCGGGCATCGACAGCGCCCTCTTTGAAGAAACGGTCCTTGATACCCGGCTGGGGCGCATCATGAACCCCAACATGATTGACTACAAGTGGCGCACCTTCGCGGAACTGCCCGGGATGGAACATGAAGTGCTGGAAACGCCTCTCCCCAGTCACCGTTTCCATGCCGTGGGGGTGGGCGAGATTACTCCGTCCCCGGGTCCGTCCGCCGTGCTCATGGCGGTGTCCAACGCCATAGGCGTGCGCATGGCGGAATATCCGCTCACACCGGACAGGGTCTTAAAGGCGCTGGGAAAAACGGCCAAGGCCGGCAAGGAGGGAAACAGATGAAATCCTTCGTTCATGTTAATGCCCAATCGGTGGAGGAAGCCGTCGGCCTGCTGGCGCAATACCGGGGCGGTGCCAAACTTAACGCCGGGGGAACCGATCTGCTCGGAGTTTTAAAGGACCGGATCCTGCCGGATTATCCCGAAGCGGTGATCAACATTAAAACCATCCCCGGCCTGGATACAATTGAAGAGGACGCGGACCGGATTAGGATCGGCGCGTTAGCGACCCTGGCTGGCATATCATCCTCCCCCGTGGTCAATGAGAGCTGTCCCATCCTGGCCGAAGCCGCCGGCGCCGTCGCCGCCATACAGATCAGGAACATGGCCACCATAGGCGGCAACCTCTGCCAGGATACCCGCTGCTGGTACTACCGCTACCCAAATGAAATCGGCGGCATGATCAACTGCTTCCGCAAGGGCGGTAAAACTTGTCCTGCCGCCGCCGGTGAAAACCAGTACCACGCTATCATGGGGGCCAAAAAGTGTTTTGCGGTCTGCCCATCGGATACAGCGGTGGCCCTCACCGCCCTGGGCGCGAAGCTCGATATAGCCGGCGCCGCGGGCACACGCCAAATCCCCGTGGAGGAGTTTTATACCCCCCTGGGGAATGTGCTCGGCCCGGACGAAATGATTACCGCCATTGACATACCAAAGCCGGCGCATAACGCCGGTCAGGTATTCCTCAAGTTTACCGTCCGCAAGCCCATTGACTTCGCCCTGGTCAGTGTTGCTTCCATTATCACCGTGGATGAAGGCATTTGCACCGGCGCCCGCATAGTCCTGGGGGCGGTTGCCCCCATACCCGTCCGCGCCCTGCAGGCGGAGGAGTTTTTGATTGGGAAAGAACTGTCCCCGGAGATCGCGGCACAGGCGGCGGATATTGCTTTAACCGGAGCAAAGCCCCTGGCCAAGAACGAGTACAAAATAGAAATCGCCAAAACGCTGGTCAAAAGGGCCATTGAGAAGTCTGTAGGCAAACCGGAATGACACATAAATATATAGAACTGTTACTTAAGTATATTATCAGGCAGTATAATTTGTATACAATTTAAATATGTTTTTATGTTCATCATCAAGGTAACATGCAAAAATCCCGGGCGCTTTTTATCCGCCCCGGGATTTTTGTTTACATTTGTCGGGGCAATCACGATGGTATGGTTTTTGCTCATATTGTTTGCAGTTAATTTTAATTTTGAATAAAGGAGGAACTCATATGGCGCTTCGTACACCTCAACAGTATATCGAAAGCCTTAAAGACGGACGTGTTGTATACTTTATGGGAAAACGTGTAGCAGACGTGACCGACCACCCCATTTTAAAAATCTGCATCAAGTGGATGGCCATGGACTACGTGATGCAGCAGGATCCAAAATACCGGAATCTGGTGACCGCAACAAATGAATACGGCGACCCGGTAAGTTTTGTGTTTATACAGCAGAAAAGCAGGGAAGACTTGATGCGGCTGCGGGAAATCGTCAAGCTCTGGGCCCGGGTCTGCTATGGAAAACCATCCGGAGCGAAATTCGTGGGCAAAGACGGACTGAATGCCGTAACGGTCGTTGCTCCACACGTGGACAAAGCATGCGGCACTCAATATGCCCGAAACGTGGAGGCTTACCGTAAATACCTCCAGGACACAGACGCAAGCCTTGCGCTGGCCATGACGGACGTAAAGGGCGACCGCAGCCTGCGTCCTTCCCAGCAGGAACCCCATCAGGATTATTATGTACGTATTGTGGAAGAACGATCAGACGGAATTGTAGTCCGGGGTGCGAAAGCACATATCAGCGAGGGCCCTTTGTCGAATGAGCTGATTGTAGTACCCTGCCGGGCCATGAAAGAGGACGATAAGGCTTACGCCGTGTCATTTGGCGTACCGGCCAACGCCAAAGGCCTCTCCTTTATTTCCGCCGAACCGGAAATTAAAGAGGCGGACAACTTCTTCGACTACCCCCTGAGCTCCAGCATTTACATCAACGACGCCATGGTTATTTTCGACGATGTATTCATTCCCAACGAACGGATCTTCCTCAAGGGCGAGTGGCCCTTTGCCGGTGATATCGCTCACATGTTCGGCAACTTCCACCGCCTGAGCGCCGAGACGTACAAGGCGGCTGAACTGGAATTGGTGACCGGCGCGGCCGCACTGATGGCGGAATACAATAACGTCGCCAACGCGAGCCATATCCGGGATAAGCTTACCTGGTTAACATACTACACTGAAGCCACCGAGATCATGGGCCGGGCCGCCTGCGAGCACAGCGTGACGGATCCCGACTCCGGCCTGGTCTATCCGAACCCGATGTACGCCAATATCGCGAAATACTTCTTCGCCGACAACTGGCACCAGGCCATCAAATATGTGCAGGACATCGCCGGCGGGATAGTGGCGACGGCGCCCTCGGCCCTGGACTATGAAAATCCTGAGCTCCGTCCGCTTATCGACAAGTACCTCGGGGCCAAATTGGGGGTTAAGACAGAACATCGGCTCAAGCTAATCAAACTGATCCGCGATCTGGGTTCGTCGTATGAAGACGTAATCACCCTTCATGCCGAAGGATCGCTGGCGGCGCAGAAACTCTCCATCTTTGCGCTGGCGGATTTCAACCGGTACAAGGCGGCGGCCAAACGTGCGGCGCGCATAGACGACGGCACCAGGGATCCTATTTATAGCGCATTGCCGGTGTTCCCGCCAAATGTTTAGCACAACCAAAAATTTAGGAAGGAGAAGTATTAATGGCCATTAAAACAATTGGTGTTGTCGGAGCGGGAACAATGGGCACCGGTATCGCGCATCTGGCCGCCATGTCGGGATATGACGTAATCCTTCGGGATGTGGACATTGCCTATGTTGAACGTTCAGTGGCCAACATGGATAAGCTCATGAGCCGGTCCGTGAAAAAAGGTAAGCTTACTGAGGAAGCCCGCCAAACGACTTTAGCCAGGATCAAAAAAACATCAATCATTGAAGACCTGGAGCCTGCGGATTTCATTATTGAGGCCGTGTTGGAGCAGCTTGAGCTGAAAAAGGAAATTTTTCAGACTCTGCATCAAGTTTGCAGACCCGGGGTTATCTTCGCCACGAACACTTCCTCCATGTCAATTACAGAAATAGCCGCTGCCTCAGGCCGGCCCGACAAAGTGTGCGGCATGCACTTTTTTAATCCCGCGCAGGTTATGCACCTGGTTGAAATAATCAGCGGCATCCGGAGTGCGGATGAAACAATCACCATTACTACAGAATTAGCGCAATCGTTGGGCAAAGTTACTGTACATGTAAAAAAAGATTCTCCCGGATTCATCGTTAACCGGATTATGATCCCCCAAATGATTGAGGCAGCCCGTCTCCTTCAGGAAGGAGTCGCTACCGTTGAAGATATTGATAAAGCAGTTAAATTTGGTCTGAACTATCCCATGGGTCCATTTGAACTGCTGGATTTCGGCGGTATTGACGTGGCATACTTCGTGATGGAATATCTGGCCGACGAGTTGCGAAACAATCAATACGCCGCTCCCCAGGTCATTAAACAAATGGTCAGAGCCGGTAAACTCGGCCGTAAAAGCAGTGAAGGTTTTTTTGCGTATCAATAAATTTTAACCCTGGCATTAATCATGGAGGGGACTATATGGAGTACAAGAACTTAATACTGGAACAGGATGGACGCGTGGCGACCATTATCATTAACCGTCCCGAAGCTATGAACGTCCTTAACCGGGAAACCCTTGATGAACTTGAACAGGCGATCGGAAAAATTGAGCGTGATAACGATATCGGCGCCGTTATTATAACCGGGACCGGCGATAAAGCTTTTGTTGGGGGCGCCGATATCGGCGAACTCAAAGGGCTGGAGAATTCAATGGCCGGCGTTGAACTGGCCCGTCGCGCCAATAAACTGCTGACCAGCCTGGAGGAATTGAGCAAGCCCGTTATTGCCGCTATAAACGGCTTTGCATTGGGTGGCGGGCTGGAACTGGCCCTGGCCTGTGACATTCGCCTGGCTGCGGACACCGCCCGCCTTGGCCTTACTGAAACCGGCCTGGGAATTATACCGGGCAATGGCGGCACCCAGCGTTTACCCAGGTTGGTGGGCAAGGGAATAGCGAAATATCTTATTTTCACAGGCAGGCACGTCACAGCCCGGGAAGCTCTGGAACTGAGGATTGTGGAAAAAGTATACCCGGCGCAAGAGATGCCGGCCAAAGCCAAAGAACTGGCCGCCGACCTGGCCGGCCGGGCCCCCATTGCCTTAGCTCTGGCAAAACGGGCCATCAATAACGGCCTGGATACAAACCTGGCCACCGGCTGTGCCATGGAAGCCCATTACTTTGGAATAGTCTGCGGGACAGAAGATGCCAAAGAAGGCGCCGGAGCGTTTTTTGAAAAACGGCCGGCTCTTTTCAAAGGCCGGTAAACCAGCATGATCAGAATATATAAAAAGGAAACATTGCAATTTCATTTTGTTTAACAAGTAGACACTTAAACCGCGCAAACAATGATTTTGTCTCACTGCCTCTATGGCAAGTTATTTGCATTGAAAAGTTATAATAATAACTGTCTGATGAATTTAAATTTTTTCAATTTTCCAAATTACTTAACTTTTTAATCTCAGGTTTTTTTTGTGGAGTTTGAAAGCAATTACTATTTTACAAGGAGGGGTCGCCAATGAATATGCCCCCCCGGGCGAGGTTGTGGGAGAAAGCATGGCCGCCTCACGTAACCGGAACGTTCGAGGTCACCAAACCACTGCCGGAACTCTTACGGTTGGCAGCTGAAAAAAATCCGTCCCGGGTTGCTGTCAGCTACTATGGGAGAGACATCAGCTACGGCGAGTTAAACAGCCTCATTGATCGCTGCGCCCGGCTGCTAATCCGGCTCGGTTTGTCCAAGGGTGACAGAGTGGCGCTTTTTCTGCAAAACTGTCCTCAATTCATTATCGCGTACTTCGGAACGCTGCGGGCCGGCGGTATTGTTGTGCCCTTGAATCCAATGTTCAAGCAGGCTGAACTGAGGCAGGAACTCCAGGATGCGGGCTGCCGGATCCTGATCGCATCGGACACCCTGTATCCCGAGGCGGCGAAGGTCAGGGAAACGTCCGGCCTGGAGCATGTCCTGATTACATCCCTGGGAGATTTTTACCCACCCGGCGCCCCGGCAGAGGTTTCAGCTCCCGGGCAAACATTCCCTCACACCGGGGATTTCGCCCGCCTGCTGGAGGAGACGAGTCCTCTGTCCACAAACCTGGTGGGCGATCTTCAGGAGGACCTGGCCCTCCTTCAATATACCGGCGGTACCACCGGGCTCCCCAAGGGGGCGATGATCAGCCATCACGCGTTAGCCTACGCAGTGGCCGCCGCAAATAACTGGTTTAAGCACCGGGAAGACGACGTGTTTTTGGGTGTAACGCCATATTTCCACATCATGGGTATGGTGATGACCATGTGCGCGCCTCTGGCGACCGGCGGGAGAATCATCGTTATATCACGTTTCAGTCCCGACGGCGTCGCCCGGGCCATCACGGAACACAAAATTACCGCCTGGGTCGGAGCGCCAACGATGCTTGTGGCCATGCTTCAGTTACCCGACATACGAAGCTATGACTTGAGCACTATCAGGTATATATGCGGCGGCGGCTCATCATTCAGCCCGGAGCTGATTAAAAAAGTGCAGGAACTTGCCCCCCGGGCCGTCATCATGGAAGGGTACGGACTCACTGAATCTGTGGCGCACGGAGGCGTAATCACCCCCATGGGAGCATATAAACCGGGGTTCGCAGGCGTCCCACACAGCAACGACGTCCGGATCGTCGACCTGGAAACCGGAGAAAAAGAGCTGCCGGCAAACCAGGCGGGAGAAATTGTGATCAAAGGATTTTCAACCTTCCGGGGATACTGGCGCAGGCCGGAGGAAACCGCGGCGGTCCTGCGCGACGGTTGGCTCCACACCGGAGATGTGGGTCTGATGGACGAAGACGGATACGTAAAAATCCTGGGCCGTAACCGGGAACTCATTAAATGTTCCGGGTTCAGCGTATTCCCTGTGGACGTCGAGGACCTGCTGTACCAGCATCCCGCGGTGGGGGAAGCAGCGGTTATCGGCGTGCCGGATGCGTACCGGGGTGAAAGCCCCAAGGCTTTTATCGTATTAAGGCCTGAATATGTAGGCCGGATAACCGAACAGGAGATTATCGCCTGGGCCAAAGACAATATGTCTGCCTATAAACGGCCGCGAGAAATTGAGTTCTGTCAGGAACTGCCAAAGAGCGGCGCCGGGAAAATCCTGCGCCGGATACTTGTAGAGCGGGAAAGCCGACGCCGGGAAAGAGCCGGTATACCAATCGAACACAATTTGCAATGCCTCGTCCCGGGAAATTGAAAGTGGTAAAAATTCAAAAACGGGGGGAAATTACATGAAAAATAAAGTTTTATTGGTGACGCTCATTTTATTGTTTTCCGTCATCTTGACGGCCTGTTCATCAACAGACTCCGCCACGTCGGGAAGTTCCGCGCCGGCTTCGACAAGCGGCGCAAATCCTGCTCCAACCTTTGACCTGAAAATGCAATTTCACCTGACGGGGGCACAGTTTGACCGCACCGTTGATATCCTAATCCCTCTAATTGAAAAGAATACAAATGGAACTGTCAAAATTAAACCGTTCCCGGCGGGAGCGGTAATGCCGGTGCCCGAAATGCTTGACGCCGTGCGTACGGGAACACTGGACATGGCAATATACCCTGAAGGCATTTATGCCGGTGTGGTACCGGTATGCGAAATCGGCGGAGGTTTACCTTATGCTTTTCCCAATTTACATGAGGCCTGGATTTTTATGTGGCACAGGGGTTTCATAGACATACTGCGGGAAGAATACGCCAAACAAAATGTGTACGTGATTCCTTATGAAACATTTAACGTCGGCTTAATGACCAAAAAACCGATTAATCAAATTGCCGATTTAAAAGGGATGAAATTCAGATCGCACAGTTCAGTCGCTCAGTGGTTGGAACAGGGCGGAGCTTCAGTGGTTAATGTTCCGTCAAATGAGCTTTATACCGCTCTGTCCACCGGCGTTGTGGACGGGGCCAACTGGGGCGACGCGGGGCCAATGTATGAAATGAAGTTCCAGGAGGTGGCCAAGAACTATATGCTGCCCGAACCGGGGACCGGAGCGTGGAACAGCGTGATGATTAACATGGACGTTTGGAACAAGCTTACGACTGAACAGAAACAGGCCCTGGAAACAACTTTTATCATGTACGGCAAGGTCGGACAAGAACAAACCCGGGCAACAACCGGGAGGGCGCTTGATAGTATGATTAAGGACTTCGGGGTTAAGGCCAACACCCTTTCCGCGGCAGAGCAAGCCAAAGCACAAGAAATGGCGGAAAAAAGCTGGGAGGTATTGGCTGAAAAGAATCCGCGCAACGCTGAAGTAATAAACAAAGTCAAAGAATTCCTGGCCGAGCGGGAGGAACAGATTACCCCCACAATCACATTGGCCTGGTAAAACTCAACAGGTTGGGGGGGAGCCCCCCCCAACCTGTTAATCCAGACACAAAAAGGGGGAATCACCATAATGGATCGTCTTTTAAAAGTGATCGACCTGATTAGCGAATGGACAGGAAAATTCTGTGCTTTCCTGGTGGTTTTATTAAGTTTTATAGTTGGCTGTGAAGTAATCGCAAGGTATTTTTTCGATCGTCCCACTCTTTGGGCCACTGAGACTTCGGCCATGGTTTTTGGCGCCTATGTCATACTTGGCGGAGCTTACACTCTCTCTATCAAAGGTCATGTCAAAATGGACATAATTTCCCAGCATCTCTCCTTTCGGAAAAAAGCTTTTACAGATATAATTACCTTTTGGTTTTTCGCCCTCTTTTGCGTGGTGCTGGTTTGGAAGGGATGGGACAGAGCCTGGTACGCCCTTTTAAATATGGAACGCTCCGGTTCTCTTTGGAATCCGTTTATTTTTCCCATTAAAATGGTGTTGCCCATAGGGGCTTCTCTTCTTCTGTTGCAGGGAATTGCGAAATTCATTCGGGATGCGGCAATTCTGCTGGGAAGGGGGAGTGAACATGGACGTTAGTCTGATTACCATACTAATGTTTGCCTCCCTGACTATCCTTCTGTTATCAGGCCTGCCCCTTGCATTTGTCATGGGCAGTCTTGCCGTACTATTCAACATTCTTCTATTGGGACCCCAATCCCTGTCGATGATTACCAGTGTCGTATACGGAGTGATGGATAACTTCATTTTTATAGCCATACCCTTATTCGTCTTTATGGGCATGGTTCTGCAGCGTTCGGGCATAGCCGAAGACGCCTACGACATGATGTATAAATGGATTGGCGGTGTCAAAGGCGGGCTGGCCATGGGCACTGTGGCAGTCTGCACCATATTTGCCGCTTTAACCGGCATTAGTGCCGCGGCCACAGTATCAATGGGCATTATCGCCCTTCCTTCCATGCTCAAGCGTGGTTATGACAAAAAAATTGCCATGGGTGCTATTTCCGCCGGGGGGACTCTGGGTATTCTCATCCCACCCAGTGTATTAATGATCGTTTATGGTGTTTTCGCTTCGGAATCAATAGGCAGACTGTTCGCCGGAGGAATTGTTCCAGGTTTGCTCCTTTCCTTATTATTTATTATTTATATAGCTGTAAGCTCTCATTTACAGCCGCAATTGTGTCCATCAATCCCACCCGGGGAGAGGCCTGCCTGGAGCGAGAGATTCGTTTCTTTACGGGGGTTGATTCTCCCAATACTCCTAATCGTTTTGGTATTGGGAGCTATTTTTTGGGGTATCTGTACCCCCACCGAGGCTGCTGCCGTGGGCAGTTTGGGCAGTCTTTTATGCGCCGCCATCCGCCGCAGTCTTACCTGGACAGTACTTAAAGAGAGTTGCTACCAAACTCTGGCACTTTCCAGCATGCTTTTGTGGATTATCATCGGCAGCTCATGCTTTTGCTCTCTTTACACCGCCGTGGGCGCCATAGATTTCGTAAGAGAGCTGATCGCCGCATTGCCGGTGTCATCCACAATCGTTATGGCAGGTATAATGTTTATTCTATTTATTTTGGGCATGTTTCTGGATCCGGGAGGAATCATCATGATCACCACCCCGATCTTTGTTCCGGTGATCAAAATGTTGGGTTTTGACCCGGTTTGGTTCGGAGTCGTTTTCATCATCATGATGCAGATCGGTTACCTGACTCCGCCTTTTGGTTTTAACATCTTTTACATGAAATCAATCGTTCCCAGAGATATCACCATGCAGGATATCTGTCTGGCAATGATACCATTTGTTTTAATTATGCTAATTTTTGTCATCATATTAGCGGTATTCCCCAATATAGTTTTGTGGCTTCCCAACCTGTTATTTAAGTAATTATCAGGCTTTTAAATTATCCGAAGGTTGATCTTCAATTTGATACCGGCGCAGTTTTTCATAAAATGCGCGGCGCGAAATTCCCAGCGCCTTGATGGCCGCGCTCCGGTTATTGTTGCTGCTTGCCAAAGCCGCCAATATTAACTCTTTTTCAACCCTGGCTACAGTATCCTTTAATCCGCGCGGTTGATCATCATCATCTGTTTGAAATTCGTCATTGCCCGCCGGGGGCAGATAAGCCGGTAAGTGCCGGACCTCGATTTGCGTACCGCTGCGCACAATGCAGGCGTACTCCAATACGTTTTTCAACTCTCTGACGTTGCCCGGCCAGTCATAGTCCCGCAAAACACTGATCACCCGGGGAGATAAAGTTATTTCGTGACCGGCTTCCGCCGAGAATTGAGAAAGAAATTTTTGCGCGAGCGTGAGGATGTCATCCTTGCGTTCGCGCAAAGGCAATACGTGCAAAGGCACAATATTGAGCCGGTAATATAAATCCTTGCGGAAACTGCCCTCTTGAGTCATTTTTTCCAGATCGCGGTTTGTGGCTGCAATGACCCTGATATCCAGTTTAATGGTTTTTACGCCGCCTACCCGTTCCAGTTCTTTTTCCTGCAATACCCGCAAAATCTTGGCCTGCATGTTTATGCTCATATCTCCTATTTCATCCAAAAACAGTGTGCCGCCGTGGGCCAGTTCAAACTTACCCAATTTGCCGCCTTTTTTTGCCCCCGTAAAAGCCCCGTCATCAAAACCAAACAATTCGCTTTCCAGTAAAGACTCCGGTATGGACGCACAATTTACTTTAATCAAAGGTTTATCTTTCCGCCGGCTGCAATTATGAATGGCCCTGGCCAGAACCTCCTTGCCGACTCCGCTTTCACCCAGGATAAGCACTGTGCTGTCCGTTTGAGCCGCTTTGGCCGCTAATTCCAGGGTCTGCCTCAAACGGCCGTTCTGCCCAACGTATTCCTTAAATGATAAAGGCAGCTGTTCCCGCCGGTTTAACTGTTCCTGCAAATAATCCGCTACCTCTTTGGAGCGCTGTAATTCCCTGCTTAACTCCTCAACTTTAGTTATATTATTAAAAATTGATACGCATCCCACAACCTTGTCCCCCTCAAAAAGCGGAAAGGCACGTCCAATTACATCAATGCCGATTGAAGAAAGGTAATCCTTCTCGTTGTGATTAGCTTTGCCTGATCTTAGTACTTTAATGGCCAGAGAGTTGGGTTCGATTAAATCAAGTCTGCGCCCCAAAACCTTTTGCACCGGCACCCCCAAAATTTTTGCGTAAGCCTTATTCGCAAATACAATTGTGGTGTCGGAATCAAGAACCATCACTACGTCTTCAATATTATTGAGGATTTTAAACAAAAGCCCCTGATCCCATTGCTTGATAACACTTGTAGTTACCGCGTGAGATCCAATGCTCATCAATTTACCCCCAATTGTATATTTTGTAAACATCGTATCAAAAAAAAGGCAGACAAGCCCCCTTTAATCCTCGAAAGGAGGAAAATGCCTGTTAAACGGCAGCTGCACGATACTAACGGAAATTATCTTCGACACGAGTTATTAATCGTCACCACCGCTGTTCCCGACAACACTTTTTCCCCGTCGGCATTAACGGCTGCAAGGTCACAGATTAAAGCACCGGCACACCTTTCCTTAATATAACCGGAACAAACTATCCGTTCGCCGGCCCGGACCATTTTTTCAAACCGGGCTTCGAAACTCATCAGCGTTCCTTCATCTCCCAACCAGTCCGTCAGCATAGCCCCCACCTGGGTCATTGTCAACATCCCCTGGGAAATTACACCCTCCAATCCTGCCGCACGCGCATAGGCATCGTCTAAGAAAATGGGATTGAAATCACCTGATACCTCGGCGTACTGTCGCAATTGCAAAGCATCCGGCGACCATTCCCTGACAGGCATCCGGTCGTTAACCAGATAATCCCAAAGATGTTTCATCCTCAGGTCTCCTTTCAATAAAAATAATCGTTGAGTTAATCTTGTAAACATCCTCTCTCATCGGGTTACATCCCGTAGTTTCAATTACAACCCGGAACATCCGGCCAAGCTTGCCCAACCCTTCGGATACATCCTTGATCCGGCAGGTATATGTGATGCAATCGCCTATCTTTACCGGCTGGTAATAAGTAAATTTCTGTTCACCGTGAAGCGCTTCGTATCGCATTAAATCAATCCCACCAATATTGTCTGCCATAAAGGCGCCGACGAAAGTGGGGGGGACCCGGTTGTTAAATGAAATACCTGCGGCTTCAGTAAATCTGCGCACAGCGCCGGATTCAATCCGGATCAGCACAGGCTTGCTTTCCCAGCCTATCACATCTTTACCAATCATGTTTAAACCACCTTTTAAACTATTTCAATTAGCAATAGTTTACACCCAAAAATCATGCCAATCACCCGGACATATAGAATCAATGTCAGAGCTATAACAATTAAATTCTCTGATTAAACATCTTAATTGCATACACTGAGAGCCGGTATTGTTTACATTGTATATAGTTGTTGATTATGAAAAGCAATCATTCAGCTTTTACTTTATGGCATGATTTGTGCTTTGATATTATTTATCCCAAATAGTTCATTTTAGCCGTGGAGGAGTTGCTTAAATTGTTTAAACATGTGCATTCCATGTTCTCATTGGCCGGCAAAGTCGCTCTGGTTGCCGGCGCCAGCAGGGGCATTGGCGAAGAAATTGCCGGTATCTACGCCAGGGCGGGAGCCAAAGTGGCTATATGCAGCCGCAGGCCTGAAGGGGTTAAAGATGCAGTGGAAAGGATCAAGCTAAGGATACCGGATAAATCTCCGCACCTTGACAACCAGCAGAATGTTTTAGGAATCACAGCCAATATCCTGCTGACGGAAGACAGAAAGCAAATGGTTGAAGCGGTCATGGACTGGGCCGGACAAATAGATATACTGGTCAATAACGCCGGCGCCAACCCAAGTTATGCCCCTTTGTCTGATTTGACCGAAGAAGCGTGGGATAAAGTATTCGCTGTGAATTTAAAAGCACCCCTCTTTCTTTCACAATTGGTTTACCACGCCTGGATGAAGGGTCATGGGGGCTCGATTATCAACATCGCTTCCATCGGGGCATTTCTTGCCTCCACGGGCATTAATGCTTACAACGTTTCCAAAGCCGGCTTGATCCATCTTACACGTTGTCTGGCCAGAGAGTGGGGACCCGACGGTGTAAGGGTTAACGCCATTGCGCCCGGTTTAATAAAAACAAAGTTCAGCCAGGCCATCTGGGACAGCCCGGCAGGATTGGCAATGATCGAAAGACAACCCATACCCCGGTTTGGCGAAGTGGAGGATATAAATGGAGCGGCGCTGCTGCTGGCTTCCCCTGCATCTTCCTTTATTACGGGGCACACTCTGGTTGTCGACGGGGGGCAGCTATGTTTCTCGGGCTGATGTATCTTTTGTAAACAGATCCACGCGTCCGATATAAATTATTTTCATTAAATCCTGAGGTTTTCGCTGTTTTGCAATCATTAACAGCTGTTGGCATGATTCTTGTGACGGCTAGAAGAGTGCGACTTTTCTGACTAAATAGTGTAATTAATAAGGAGGCCATTATATGCGCGAAGTTGTTATTGTAAGCGGCATGCGTACCCCCATAGCTGATTTTTTAGGTTCTTTGAAAGACCTTTCGGCTGTCGAACTGGGTATTATAGCTCTTAAAGCAGCGTTAACCAAAGCCGGTATCGAGCCGGGACTAATTGAAGAGGTTGTGGCCGGAATGGGCAATATGACCGGATGCAAACCCAACCCGGGCCGGCAGGTGGCTTTGGGCGCCGGCTGCTCCGTTGAAACAGTGGCTGTTACGGTTAACCAGCAATGCGCGTCTTCCATGCGGGCAACAGAAATTTTAGCGCAGGAAATTATGTTGGGCAAGGTGGACGTCGGGGCGGCAGTCGGGCCCGAGAGCATGACGAACATCCCCTACCTGTTACCCGGCGCGCGAAAAGGTTACCGGATGGGCCACAATAAAGCTGTTGATTCCATGTTTAACGACGGACTGATTGATGCATTCAACAACTACCACATGGGAGTTACTGCGGAAAATTTGGCCAGGATGTATAAAATTTCCCGCCGGGAACAGGACGAACTGGCTTTACTCAGCCACCAGCGGGCTTGCCGGGCAATCAAAGAAGACAAGTTTAAAGATGAGATCGTCCCGGTAGAGATTAAAACCAGGAAAGGGGCTATTCTATTTGACACTGACGAGCGCCCCAAACCCGATGCAAACCTGGAGGCCCTGGCCAATTTACCTCCCGTGTTTGAGAAGGAGGGGACCGTTACAGCCGGCAATGCGTCCGGTTTAAATGACGCCGCCGCCGCCTTAATTCTAATGACGGCGGATAAAGCCAAAGAACTGGGATGTAAACCGCTGGCGCGGATTATTGCCACCGCGTCGGGGGCCGTGGATCCAAGTATTATGGGTATCGGGGTGGTCCCGGCGGTAAAACGCGCCTTGCAGTTTGCCAACCTGGAAATCAACGATATCGGCTACTGGGAATTAAATGAAGCCTTTGCCGCCCAATTTATAGCGGTAAACCGGGAATTGAACCTGGATATGGACAAGGTAAATGCCAACGGGTCAGGCATATCATTAGGCCACCCGGTCAGTTGCACGGGGGTCCGGATAATAGTTACCCTGCTCCACGAAATGCGGCGCCGCGGAGTCCGGTTTGGCTGCGCTTCCCTGTGCGCCGGCGGCGGTCCGGGTGCGGCAATCATTTTGGAAGCTGTGTAATATGAATCAGGGAGATAGATTATGAAAGCTGTAGTTTACCGGGGTATTGGGGACATTCGTTTGGAAGATGTACCCAAGCCTGAAATACAAGGTCCCCGGGACGCCATTGTCCGTATTGCCACCACCGCTATTTGCGGCAGCGATTTGCACGTTCTGCACGGCTTTTTAAAAGTAGAACCGGGAACAGTGATCGGCCATGAATTCGCCGGCGTGGTGGAAGAGGTCGGTTCCGCCGTTACAAGGGTTAAACCAGGCGACCGGGTGGTGGGCATGGCCGGGGTTTATTGCGGGCAGTGCCGTGCCTGCCGCAGCGGGCTTTTATATGCCTGCGAAAACGGGGGTGCTTATGGGTGCGGGCAAATGCTGGGCAACCTGCAGGGGGTACAGGCGGAGTATGCCCGGGTGCTGTTCGCGGACGAAACCTTGGAAAAAATACCGGAAGGTTTAACTGATGAGCAGGTGCTGTTTGCCGGGGATATTCTCGCCACCGCTTATACTGGTGTGGCGGGAGTAAACCCGGATGGGAAAGGCATCCAACCGGGTGACGTGGCAGCCGTTTTCGGCGCCGGCCCCGTGGGACTGTGTGCAGTGGCAGTTGCGCGTCTTTTCGGCGCCTCCCGGGTTATCGCCCTGGATATGGATGACCACCGGCTGGCCGTGGCCGCCCGCCTGGGAGCTGACCAAGTGATTAATGTTTCACAAGTGGACCCGGTACAGGTCATTATGGATGACACCGGCGGCTGGGGGGCGGACTTGGTAGTTGAAGCTGCCGGTAACCCGGCGGCATTGGCCGGCTGCCTGGCCGCAGTGGCCGTCGGTGGCACCGTATCCGTCATCGGTGTTATTTCACAACCGGTAAAAATTTCGTTCAACAAAATGATGGTCAAAAATATCACCATCCAAACGGGGCTGGGTAATTTTATTCACACCAAAAGATTAATCAGCCTCATCCAGGCCGGCAAACTGGATTTGACCCCTTTAATCACCCATACTTTGCCCCTGTCGGAAGCTTTAAAGGGGTATGAGATTTTTGAAAAGAGGCTGGATCAAGCAATCAAGGTGATCCTCAAGCCTTAGATATCGAGATTGGAGGAATTTATTTTGGCCGGTAACTTTATATACAATACACGGGATCACAAGTTTATTATCAAGGAATGGCTGGATGGGGAAAAAATCTTTGCCCTGGATCGGTTCAAAGATTATTTGGGTATAGACGACGTGGATCAGATTCTTGATCAGGCACTCAAGGTCTGCAGGGATGTGGTTGCTCCCACCAATGATGACGGTGACCGCATCGGGGCCATATTCAATGAAGGTAAAGTAGTTGTCCCCGGCTCCTTTCACCGCGCTTATCAATTTATCCAGGAAAACGGCTGGGGCTCAAGCAATAAGGATGTGGACGGCGAGGGTACCCTGCCCGGTATTTTATTTGGCGCGGTGCACGAGTACGTTATTGCGGCCAACCCCAGCCTGGAATCTTACATCGGACTGACCGGCAGCAGCGCCTCAGTTATCCAAGCCTATGGGTCCAGGAAACAGGTTGAACTGTTTACACCCCGGATGTTTGAAGGCACCTGGGCCGGCACCATGTGCCTGACCGAACCCGGAGGAGGCTCGGACGTCGGCGATATACTTGCCAAAGCCTACCCGACTGAAGACCCGGGGATTTACAAAATTAAAGGTACAAAGTCCTTTATTTCAGCCGGCGACCATGACCTGACCGAAAATATAATCCATCTGGTACTGGCCAGAATAGACGGGGCGGCCGGGGGGACCAAAGGACTGTCCCTGTTCATTGTGCCCAAGATTTGGGTTAACCCGGACGGAAGCTTAGATGAGGGGAACGACGTATCAACGGTGGGGATTGAACATAAATTGGGCTACAAAGGTTCCGCCACCGCCGTTTTAAGCTTCGGTGAAGAAGGCCGGTGCAGGGGGATCCTGCTGGGTAAACCGCCCGGCGCCGACGGTTTTGGGCAGGGGATGGCTCAGATGTTTAAGATGATTAACGAGTCCCGGCTCCACACCGGCCACTGCGCCCTGGCAGTAGCCGCAGTAGCCTATAACAACGCGGTGGAGTATGCCAGGGAGCGGGTCCAGGGGAGGCCGTTCACCAATCCGCGGGGTGAAAGGGTGCCTATTATCCAACATGAAGATGTCAGGCGCATGCTGCTGACTCAAAAGGCCGTGCTGGAAGGCATGCGGGCGATGGTTTTTAAAGGCTTCTATTACATGGATCAGATTACCTTCGGTCGGGACGAGAAGGAGGTTCGGGAGGCCAACCGCAGGATCGAAATAATTACTCCGCTTGTTAAAGCCTATTGCTCAGACCAAGCCTGGGAACTCATTGCCGAGGCCATCCAGGTATACGGCGGTTACGGTTATACCGAAGAGTACCCGGTGGCTCTTCAGGCCAGGGATAGTAAGATTTATTCCATCTGGGAAGGCACCAATTTTATTCAGTCGCTGGATTTGGTCGGCCGCAAATGGAATATCGATAACGGTAAGATGTTTGGGGAGTGGTTCGCTGAGTTGGAGCAGTTTATCGATGCCAATAAAAACAATAGTCATTTCGTCAGGGAATTTGAAATACTCGACCAGGCCGCCCGGGCTTATCAGGAATTGATGGAAACAATGAAAGGTTACTTAAAAAGCAATCCCCGGTTTGTGCCCCTGTATTCCACCAGGGTACTGAGGGCTACCGCAGAGCTTTATGCCGGCTGTTTGTTAATGCAGCAAGCCCTGGCAGCCAGGAAAAAACTGGACGATTCCGATACCGATCAAGCCTTCTATTCAGGCAAGATTTGCAGCGCCCGGTTTTACGTTCGAAATATTGTCCCTGGCGTTATGGCTGCCGCCCGGATTATTAAAGAGGGCGACAACTCCGCCATGGGAATCCCGGAAGATGCTTTTTAATTGACTAGACTTCAGTTATACGAAAAAGTCTGTTTGGAAAATAAGATACCGTACCTGTAAAAGGTGCGGTATTTGTACGTCCAGATGCTGCAAACAAAGTACCAACAGAGGCTTATAAAGAACTAATGCACAATTCTCCTCTACCGGTGCAGGTGAAGAACGGCAGTCCAGAGAAATAAATGTGTAATTGGTGCAAATACTACCGGCTGGGCTGGTCAAAAGGGCATCGAGAAGTATGATTTAGATAATTATGCGAAAAATTGACGCCTGCTTTTTCGGCGCGTTCGTTCAACCAGCTTGGCCAAGAATGCTGATTAAAAAATATACAGGAGTGTTATGCAAATGACATTGGATCCGCAGGCCAAAGCATTTCTTAATTTTATGGCGGAGCGCGGCGTGCCTCCGATGCATACACTTTCTCCCGAACAAAACCGTCTGGCCCTGCAGCGGTCGGTTAAGCGCATGAATATACCACCGCAGGAAGTGGCCCAAATTCATGACCGCCGGATTCCGGTCCGGGACGGAGAAATCGCTATCCGTCTCTATTTGCCGGAATCGGCAGGACCTCTGCCAATCCTTGTTTATTTCCATGGCGGCGGATTTATAATGGGTGACCTTGATACCGTTGATGCTCCATTGAGGGCTTTGGCCAATTCCGTTCCGGCCCTGGTGATTTCGGTCGATTATCGCCTGGCGCCGGAATATAAATTCCCCACCGCTGTTGAAGATTGCTACGCAGTTTTAAAATGGGCCTACGAGAATGCCCGGGCTTTGGGCGCCGACCCGGCGCGGATCGCCGTGGGCGGTGACAGCGCGGGCGGCAACCTGGCCGCGGTGATGTCCTTGCTGGCCCGTGATCGAGGGGGGCCGCCTTTACGCGCCCAGGTTTTGTTATATCCGGTCACCGACCAGTTGAACGATTACCCTTCACACCATGTTTTCGCCGAGGGCTACTTTATTTCTGCAACAGACATGGCGCAAATAAAAAACTATTATTTTAGGACGGAAGAAGATAAAGCGCATATTTACGCCTCACCCATCCTGGCAAAAGACCTCAGCGGCCTGCCTGACGCGCTGATGGTCACGGCGGGTTACGATCCCCTTCATGATCAAGGGGAGGCCTACGCCAAACGGCTTGGGGAGGCCGGCGTCAAAATTGATTATCACTGCTATGAGGGCATGATCCACGGGTTCTTTGGTATGACCGGTATATTGGATCAGGGAAAAGTTTTAATTCAACAGGTGTCAAATTACCTGCAGCAGGCGTTTTCCAGTTAATCTCATATAATAGTATGGGATTAGTTGGTTTTCCTGTTTTAGAATCACAGCAAAGGGGTAAACCACTATGTTTACTGCCCAGAAAGTAACTGAAAAAATTTATCTCATTCACGGGGAGCGGGAGGCCAAATACCCTTTCTGCCACGGTTTGTTAATCGACGCGGACGTAAAGGTTTTAATCGACAGCGGGTTTGGCCGCCAGGGCAGGGAAGAAGTCCAATCCTATGTGGACGTGGACGTAATTATCAATACTCATTTTCACTACGACCATACCAACGGCAACCGCTATTTCCCCGGGGCTGAAATTTGGGCTCACCATCTTGACGCACACGCCCTGTACTCCGAAGAGTACTTTCTGTCTTATTCCGGCTTGGGCCGGGTGGTCCCCCCAACTATGATGGACAAATACTTTCCGGATTTGGCCAAAGATAAACCGGTGGCGCGGGAATTAACCGACGGGGAAATCCTCGATTTCGGCGGCGTGTCGCTGCAGGTGGTCCACTTACCCGGACACACTCCGGGCCATATCGGTTTTCATCTTCCCGGAGACGGAATTTTTTTCAGCAGCGACATTGACGTGTCTTACTTCGGACCCTGGTATGGCAGCCTGTGTTCAAACCTGCCCCTTTTTATCGAATCGGTCCGCAAAGTAAGGGATTTAAACCCCAGGGTTTTGGTTACCAGCCATACCGGTATTATTACCGACCAAATCCAGGAAAGGCTTGCCGCCTTCGAAGCCGTTTTTGAGGAACGAAATCGCCTGCTCTTAAATTCATTACAAGTTGAAAAAAGCCTGGATGAACTGGTAGAGGAAAATCTGATTTACAAAAAGTTTATTAAGCCGGAAAAACTAATCCGTTATTTTGAGCGGCTGATGCTGGAAAAACACCTGGATTATTTAATCAGCGGCCAAAAAGTCATCCTTACCGAAAACAATTGCTATCAGGCAAATGAAATGCGTTAATGATTGCCAGTTATTCCTGACAGTGATATAATGTCTACCAGATGCGGATTTATATCCATGCGCAGTGGACTTTTGCCCGGGAGGTATGATTATGGCAGGCAAGGAACCGCGTTTTTTTTTGGTGCAGGAGGATATCCTTCCTGAAGCCATCAGCAAAACGGTACAGGCCAAGGAACTGCTTCTGGCCGGCAATGCACTGACCGTCGCCGAAGCGGTGGATAGGGTTAACCTCAGCCGCAGCGCCTTTTATAAATATAAGGATAAAGTTTATCCGTTCAACCGCTGGAACCGGGATCAGACATTAACCCTGGAGGTAATCCTGGAACACCGGTCCGGGGTGCTTTCATCGGTATTAAGCAGCATTGCCGCGGCGGGCGGCAACATTGTAACCATTAACCAGAATTTACCCCAGCAGGGAGTTGCTTCAGCCACCGTGACCATAGAAACCTCCGGCCTGAACTGCGAGCCGGAAAAATTGCTGCAATTAATGCATAACACCATCGGGGTCAGGCGGGCCAAACTTTTAGGCGCCTGAGTATTTCATAATATATAAGAAAGAAGGCTTGACAATGTCGGTTGACAACCTGAAAATAGGACTGCTGGGCCTGGGTACGGTGGGCCGGGGAGTGTACCGGATCATTACCGGCAACAGCGAAAACATCAGGCGCAAGATCGGCGCCGGTATTGAGATTAAAAAAATACTGGTCCGGGACTTGGCCAAGGATCGCGGCCTGGACATAAACCCGGCGGTTTTTACCGCCAATGCCGAAGAAATAATCAACGACCCGGAAATAAAAATAGTGGTGGAAGTAATGGGCGGCCTGGAGCCCACCCTGGACTACGTGACCGGGGCGCTTAAAAACGGCAAAAGCGTGGTCACCGCCAACAAGGATATGATCGCTTCCCACGGCAAAATGCTGTTCGAGATCGCCGAGGCCAACAACGCCGATCTGCTGTTTGAAGCCAGCGTGGCCGGCGGCATACCCATCATCAGGCCGCTGAAGCAATGCCTGGCGGGAAACCGCTTATCCCAAATCATCGGCATTGTTAACGGCACCACCAACTATATGCTGACTAAAATGACCCGGGACGGCTCGGATTTTCAAGCAGTGCTCCAGGAAGCCCAGGCCCTTGGCTATGCCGAAGCCGACCCCACCGCCGATATAGGCGGGTTTGACGCCGCGCGCAAGCTGGCCATCCTGGCCTCCATCGCTTTCAACTCGCGGGTGCTGCCGGACGACATTTATGTTGAGGGAATTACCAAAATCACCGCCGCCGATATCGCTTACGCCGGCGAGCTCAACTATATTGTGAAGTTGCTGGCCATCGCCAAGGAAACCGGGGCGGGTATCGAAGTCCGGGTACACCCGGCGCTGATACCGCTGGACCATCCACTGGCGGCGGTAAACGATGTATATAACGCCATTTACGTATCCGGAGACGCCGTCGGGGACGCCATGTTTTACGGACGGGGCGCCGGGGAAATGCCCACGGCCAGCGCCGTGACGGCCGATATACTGGATGCCGCCCGGGATGTCTTGCGTAATGTGCAGGGAATTATTTCCTGCACCTGTTTTGAAGAAAAACCGGTCCGCAGCATGCAGGATACAGCCTGCAAATATTACGTGCGGCTGCAGGTAGCCGACAAACCGGGCGTACTGGCTTCCATCGCCTATGCTTTTGGCGACAAGGAAGTCAGCCTGGCCTCGGTGCTGCAAAAACAAAAAGACGGCGACACCGCCGAAATAGTGCTGGTTACCCATACCGTAAGGGAAGGCAACATGCAGGACGCGCTGAAAATTATTACTCATCTTTCATCGGTCAACACGGTTTCCAATGTCATTCGTGTAGAAGGGGAATAACCGTTGATCAGAGTACAGGTTCCCGCCACCTCCGCCAACCTGGGACCGGGCTTCGACTGCCTGGGCATGGCCCTGGAGCTCTATAATATTATAGAGTTTAGCGCCATTCCCAAAGGAATCGTAATCGAGGCCGAGGGTGAAGGCGCAGACATGCTGCCAAGGGATAAAAGCAACCTGGTTTACCAGGCGGCCCGGATGGTGTTCGAACGCCGGGGCTATCAGCCGCCGGGGCTGCGGATCAGGCTGGTTAACGGCGTGCCTCCGGGCCGTGGTTTGGGCAGCAGCGCCGCCGCCGTGATCGGCGGGATCATCGCGGCGGACGCCATGTCCGGGGCCGGGCTCAGCCAAAGGGAAATGCTCTCCCTGGCCTGTTCACTGGAGGGACACCCTGATAACGCGGCGCCGGCCCTGCTTGGCGGCCTGGTTATTTATGCCGCTGTTGACGGGGATATCACCTGGTTTAAGATCGATTTACCCCCGGGGCTTAAAGCCGTGGTGGCTATTCCGGACTTTACTTTGAATACCAGGGATTCCCGCGAATCCCTGCCGCAATTGGTGTCCATGCGGGACTCGGTATACAACCTCGGCCGGGTGGCGCTGCTGGTGGCGGCACTGCAAAAAGGCGATTTAACCGTTTTGGGCACCGCCATGGATGACCGGCTGCACCAGCCGTACCGGGCCGGTTCAATAGCTGGTTTTAAAAAGGTAATCTCCGCCGCCCGCCTGGCCGGAGCCCGGGGAGTGGCATTAAGCGGCGCCGGCCCCTCGATAATCGCCCTGGCGGATAAAAACTTTAAGCTGATTGCCGACGTAATGAGAGATACATTCAAGGAAAGCGGTATGAATGCGCGCACCCTGGTTCTGACGCCCAGTCCGGTGGGAGCCAGGGCGCTGAAAATAATGTAACAGTCGAACGTCAAAAGTCGAAGGTCGAAAGTCATTCAGGAGACTTTAGACTTTGGACATAATCTTATGGGAGTGGTGGAAATGTTGATTGTCCAAAAGTACGGCGGCACGTCAGTTGGTGACGAGGACCGCATAAAAAACGTGGCCAGGCGGGTGGTCGCCGGGCACCGTGCCGGAAACAAAATGGTGGTGGTGGTATCGGCCATGGGCGATACCACCGATGATTTAATCAAACTGGCCCGGGAGCTTAACGATAACCCGCCCGCCCGGGAAATGGACATGCTTATGTCCACCGGCGAGCAGGTGTCCATCGCCCTGCTGGCCATGGCGATTAAAAGTTTGGGCGTCGACGCAATTTCCCTTACCGGCCCCCAGGCCGGGATAAAAACCGAGAACATCTATTCCAAAGCTCGCATTACCGATATTGATAACTCCAGGCTGAATGCCGAGCTGGAGGCGGGTAAGATAGTCGTGGTAGCCGGCTTCCAGGGGCTGTGCGATAACGGCGATGTCACCACCCTGGGCCGGGGCGGTTCCGACACCACCGCGGTGGCGCTGGCCGCGGCGATCAAAGCCGACCTTTGTGAAATATACACCGACGTGGACGGCGTTTATACCACCGACCCGCGGGTGGTGCCCGAAGCCCGCAAACTGGAATCCATAACCTATGACGAAATGCTTGAACTGGCCCACCTGGGAGCGGCGGTACTGCACCCCAGGGCGGTGGAGTGCGCCAAAATATACAACATCCCGCTGCATGTAAGGTGCAGCTTCAACGATCATCCCGGAACCATCGTCAAGGAGGAATGCGAGATGGAAAAAAAATTACTCGTTACCGGTGTTACCAGCAATAAAAACGTGGCCAAACTGGGCATTTTCGGGGTGCCGGATCAACCCGGCATCGCCTACATGGTATTTAAAATGCTGGCCGATCGCGGCATTAACGTGGATATGATCGTGCAAAGTTCCATGCGCGACGGTGTGAACGACATTTCCTTCACCGTCAGTCAGGACGATTTGCGCAAATCCCTGGAAACCATCGAAGAAATCATTAAGGTGGTGGGGGCCGCCGGTTACACCCATGACGCCCATGTGGCCATGGTTTCAGTTGTGGGCGCGGGCATGACCGGCAACCCCGGCGTGGCTGCGATGACCTTCGGCGCCCTGGCCGACGAAGAAATCAACATCGATATGATCTCCACTTCCGATATCAAAATTTCCTGCATCATCAAGAATACTGAAGCCGAAAAAGCCATGAACGTGCTGCACCGGAAATTCAAACTGGCCGAATCGACGGGCTGCGACTGCTGTGCTTAATTCAACCCTGCGCCATAACGGAGGTTGCTCATGAAATACATCGTGCTGGTGGGGGACGGCATGGCCGATGAACCCCGCCCGGAACTGGACAATAAAACACCGCTGCAGTATGCCCGCACCCCAAACATGGACCTGCTGGCCGCCCGGGGAGAAACTGGCCTGGTAAAAACCGTGCCCGAAGGATACCCGCCGGGCAGTGACGTAGCCAACCTGTCGGTGATGGGTTACGCGCCGCAGCAATACTATACCGGCCGCTCACCCCTGGAAGCCGTGAGCATGGGAGTGGACCTGGCGGACAACGACGTGGCTTACCGCTGTAACCTGGTCACCCTGTCCGGTGAGCCCGAATACTCCAACAAACAAATGCTTGACTATAGCGCCGGTGAAATATCCAGCGCCGAAGCCCGGGAATTAATCCAGGCGGTGGAGGCACAGCTGGGCGGAGACGACAGGCATTTTTACCCGGGCATCAGTTACCGCCACCTGATGGTATGGCGCGACGGCCCGGAGCAGACCGAACTCACTCCGCCCCACGACATCTCCGGCCGTCATGTTGGCCAATACCTGCCCCGCGGTAAAGGCGGCGCCGGGATGCTGGATTTAATGCGGCAAAGCCACGAACTGCTGAAAAATCATCCCGTCAACCTGGCCAGGCCGGCAAAAAAACAACCACCGGCCAACTCGGTATGGTTCTGGGGCCAGGGCAAGCGCCCGGCGCTGCCGCTATTCAAGGATTTGTACGGACTGCAAGGGGCGGTGGTGTCCGCGGTCGACCTGATCATGGGCATCGGCATCTGCGCCGGGATGGAAGTGCTCGACGTACCGGGCGCCACCGGCAACATCCATACCAATTTTCGCGGCAAGGCCCTGGCCGCCCTGGAGGCACTGCAAGCCGGTACCGATTTCGTTTACCTGCACGTGGAAGCGCCGGACGAGGCGGGCCATCAGGGCAGTACCGAAACCAAAGTCAGGGCCATTGAGGAAATAGACAGCCAGGTACTGGGCACACTACTGGAAGGGCTGCCTGCTATAGGCGATTACAAAATACTGCTGCTGCCGGATCACCCCACGCCATTAAGCATCCGGACCCACACCTCCGAACCGGTGCCCTATGCCATGGCCTCCGGCGCCGGCCAGGCCGGAACAGACACCGGGTACTGTGAAGCGAGCGCAGCGTCCACCGGCATATTTATCCCCGACGGGCCGGCGCTGATGCGTAAATTTTTGCAGGTATAAAACAAGGAGGAGCAATTGATGACGCAAAGTTTCAGCCGCAAACGCCCGTCCTTCAACCAGTTCAGGGATTGGTTTCTGGAAGCGGCGGAACGGCATTCTCCGGGTAAGGCCGGCAATCCGCTGGCCCAATGGCACAGCGTGGGCGGAGAACCGCTGCGCCAAAAAATAGTGCAGTCATTTCTGGAAGACCTGGAAATGAAATTCGGCTTCCGTCCCTTGATTAAAGGCGATCTGCATAAACTTGATTCCTCAATCGAAAGCGTGGCCAACCAAATTTTCCATACATTCTCAACCATGTTTCTGGTGGAGCATATTAACGCCAAAATGTATGGACCGCCGATAAAAAGAGAACACTAAATTCTTGGCATATTTTACTTCTTGGCTATTTAATCGGCAGGCTTGTATAATAAACCCGACAACTTAGACCAGGGAGGTAATGTTTTTGGACATCAAGGGTAAAGTCACCAAAAGTAAACTATTTTTTTGTTTCTTCTTTTTCGCGGCGCTGTTGGCGCTGCCGGGCCTGGCCCTGGCCCAGACGCATACGGTAAGCAATGGAGATTCTATTTTTAAAATTGCCGGCTGGTACAATGTCAGCCAGTACGCCCTGCGCTATACCAACAACATCTGGACCGACAGCATCTATCCCGGCCAGAAGTTAACCATACCGCAAAAATACACGGTGCAAAAAGGGGACACCTTGTTCCTGATCGGTAAAAAATTCGGTGTGGATTATAACCGGATTAAGACTGTCAGCGGCCTGAACACCAACTCCATCTATCCGGGCCAAACCCTTTACATTCCCGCTGGACAAACAGTCAACAATACTAAAACCAACACCAGCACCAGCACTAACACTAACACTAACACATACATCACCGCCAGCAGGGGCAGCTTCAGCCAGGCTGAATTTGACGCCCTGGCCCGGATTATCACCGCCGAGGCCGACTCGGAATCCTATACCACCCAGGTGGCGGTGGGGGCCGTTGTCCTGAACCGCGTTGACAGCCCGCTATTCCCCAACACCATTCGCGGCGTCGTCTACCAGGTCGATGCCGGCGGCAAGTACCAATTCTCACCGGTGTTAAACGGCTGGATCAACAGGCCGGCCACCGCGACAGGCAAAAAAGCGGCCATGGACGCGCTTAACGGCTGGGACCCCACCAACGGCGCCCTGTATTTCTGGGAACACTGGGTAACCAACAAATATCTGACATCACGCCCGGTAGCCACAAAATTGGATGCGTTTACATTTACTTATTAAACTAAATAACAGATTAAATCCGGAACCGCCCCCGGGCGGTTCCTTTTTTATTGACACTGTCACCGCATCTTGTTATAATAACCCAGATTTTTGACGAGGGGGGAGCTGCTCCATTGCATCAGGATATAGAAAGAGTGCTGCTTTCCAAGGAAGAGATAACTAAAAAGGTTAACGAAATGGCCCTGGCCATTTCCGGAGAGTATGACGGCAAGAACCTGTTGATTGTCGGGATCCTCAAGGGAGCCATGATATTCATGGCCGACCTGGTCCGGGCCATGTCCATAGACGTGCAGTTCGACTTCATGGCGGTGTCCAGCTACGGCACTTCCAGCAAATCCACGGGAGTGGTGCGAATCATCAAAGACCTGGACCAGAATATCCAGGGCCGGCACATCCTGGTGGTGGAGGACATCGTGGACACCGGGCTGACCCTTAATTACCTGCTGGAAATCCTCAAAGCGCGGGAGCCCGCCAGCGTGCGTCTCTGCGCGCTGCTGGACAAACCGTCCCGCCGGGAAGTAAACGTGCCGGTGGATTATAACGGATTTTCCATCCCGGATGAATTTGTGGTGGGCTACGGCCTGGATTATAACGAAAAGTACCGCAACCTGCCGGAAATTTGTGTCCTGAAGCGTGAGGCATATACAATAACCAAGTAAATACCGTCCAATTTAAGGAGGAAACAGCCATGTCCGTCCCGGAACAGGAACTGGTGATCGTGGTTGATTTCGGCGGCCAATACAGTCAGTTGATTGCCCGCCGCATCCGCGAACATAACGTGTTTTGCGAAATGCTGGCCTACAATACGCCATTGGATGAAATAAAAAACAAAAAACCCCGGGGCCTGATCTTCTCCGGCGGGCCTTCCAGCGTGTACCAGGACGGCGCACCCCGTATCGACCCGGCTGTTTACAACCTGGGCATCCCCGTGCTGGGCATCTGCTACGGAATGCAGCTGATGGCCTTCCAACTGGGGGGCGACGTAAGCAGGGCCCAGATGCGCGAATACGGCAAAACCGGGATTGAAGTAATGCCCGGCAGCGGGCTGCTGGACTGCATGGGTGAAAAAGACCTGTGCTGGATGAGCCACGGCGACCGGGTAGAAGCGCCGCCGCCGGGTTTCAGTGTGCTGGCCCGCACCGCAAAGGCGCCGGTGGCCGCCATGGCGGAACCCGGGCGCGGCCTTTACGCGGTGCAGTTTCACCCCGAGGTGGTGCACACCCCCAGGGGACAGGAAATTCTGCATCACTTCCTGTTCACTATCTGCGGCTGTTCCGGCAGTTGGACCATGGGCTCTTTCATCGAGCAAACGGTGGCCGAAATCCGCGCCCAGGTGGGCGACCGGCGGGTGCTGTGCGCCCTAAGCGGCGGCGTGGACTCCTCGGTGGCGGCGGTACTGGTGCACCGGGCCATCGGCGACCAACTGACCTGCGTATTCGTCAACCACGGGCTGTTGCGCAAGGATGAAGCTGAAACGGTGCAGGATGTGTTCCGGGACAAATTCAACATCAACCTGGTATACGTGGACGCGTCCCGGCGGTTCCTGGCCAAACTGCGGGGCGTTGCCGACCCGGAGCGCAAGCGCAAGATTATCGGGGAAGAATTCATCCGGGTCTTTGAGGAAGAAGCGGCCAAAGTGGGGGAAATAGATTATTTAGTCCAGGGCACCCTTTACCCGGACGTGGTGGAAAGCGGCACCGCCACCGCGGCAGTGATCAAATCGCACCATAACGTGGGCGGGCTGCCGGAAAACATGCGTTTGTCCTTAATTGAACCCCTGCGCTGGCTGTTCAAGGACGAAGTGCGCCGGGTGGGCGAAGAACTGGGCATGCCCGACAATATCGTATGGCGCCAGCCTTTCCCCGGCCCCGGCCTGGCGGTGCGCATCCTGGGCGAAGTAACGCCGGAAAAAGTGGCCTTACTGCAGGAAGCCGACGCCATTGTCACCGGTGAAATTGCCAACGCCGGCCTGGACCGGGAAATCTGGCAGTACTTTGCCGTGCTGCCCGGCCTCTACAGCGTGGGCGTCATGGGCGACGAACGCACCTACGCCCACACTGTGGGCATTCGGGCGGTGCATTCCCATGACGGCATGACCGCCGACTGGGCCAAAATTCCCTACGACGTGCTGGAGCGCATCTCCGGCCGCATTGTAAGTGAGATAAAAGAAATAAACCGGGTGGTTTACGATATTACGTCGAAGCCCCCGGCGACGATAGAGTGGGAGTAATAAGGGACATGCAAGATGAAGTAGCCATATATAAAAGGGCACTTAATGAAACAAGGCAAGCCCCCGCCTTTTCTATGGTTGATGTCGAAGAGGTATGGGCTGAAGTAATCGAAGGCGAGAGGGCTGAAATGGTTCAGCTTGTAGACAAGTTAGATGAATCATTTGAAAAATATAATTCGGCCATAAATGCTGTAATATCAAAGTACGATGATGTCCAAACCTTAAGGGACAAAGTAGAAAAGCTATCAACAAGAGAGGGACTTACTGTCCGTCTTAAAAAAGAAATAACAACGGACATTGATATGGAGAAATACATCCTGGGCAGAGAAGTTTTGGCAAAACTGAGATCGATAGGTGGGGGAAAAGCTAGTTATTTTAGTCACGCTATTTAAGGATTGTAATATAGTCCCCGGGGAATATCCTTCGGGGGCTTATTTGTGTTTATGGGAAAAAACTTCCCAGATGAGGCGAAAAAGAGTAACTATTTTATAACTCTTAAGTTATAATAGTAACAGATAGAGGAGTGAAGCAATGAAATTTGCCATTGATTTTTATACGAATCAATCTGGTCAGCAGCCTATCACCGCGTATTTAAAAGATTTGCAAAGCAAGTCCATGACCAGTAAGAACGAACGGATCCGCTATAAGAAAATCATTGAGTATTTTGATGTATTGGCCGAATATGGTACCCGGGCCGGCGAACCATATGTAAAGCATATTGAGGGCGATATATGGGAGCTTCGGCCGACAAAAGATAGGTTTTTCTTCTTTTATTGGAAAGACAATATATTTATGATGCTGCACCATTTTGTTAAGAAAACACAAAAGACTCCTCCCCGTGAAATTGAGAAGGCGAAACGGAATCTTGCAGATTGGCTCGAAAGGAGTAAAGAAGACCTATGAAATGGGATGAATTGAGAAAAGACCTTGTATCTACTCTCACTGAAGATGAGCAGGATGAAATAGCTCTGAAAGTGAAAATAGTAGGAGAAATATTACAGGCCCGGCAGGAGCGGCAGATCACTCAGATGGCACTGGAAGAGTTAAGCGGTGTCCGGCAACCAGTTATTGCCCGTCTTGAAAACGGGGAAACGGATCCCCAGCTTACCACAATCCTTAAGATTCTTCGGCCCCTGGGGAAAACCCTTGCCGTGGTACCTTTAAATGGTGATGCTACGTCAAAATAACACTTGCTTGACGAGCATAAATGAGAAAACACTGCCCTTTGACGATATTTTTCATGGTATTATTTTGGCATTAATTTTTCCGAGGAATATAAAAAATACGTAGAAAATACGGCTGTTTCAGGGAGGAAAAAGACTAAAAAACACCAGAAACCATAGGGAAACATCTACTATAATCGAGTGGGAGTAAAACATATCGGTTTTGCTATGCCATTTTAGGAATTGGAATATGTAGCAGCCGCATGATTTCCTTCTGCGTCTCGTACACCCGTTCAGCGATGAAATCACAAAACGGTTCAGGCCTACCCTTGTTCTGATACTGGCGGATAGTATCAAAGTATTCCACCCGGAGCACCGGTGGAATTATAGCCAACTGATAGCCGTCCTGTATCAGTGCCAGGTTCATGATGATACGGACCGTCCTGCCGTTGCCGTCGATAAATGGATGTATGTTTACAAATTTGAGATGCAGCAATCCGGCAAAAATCACAGGATGATACTTCTGACGATCCCTTGCGATCCAGTCCTCCAAATCGGACATGCGCGCATCCAGCTCATCTGGACGGGGGAACACATACTCCGTCCCGGAAACCACAACCGGCTGCTTCCGCCAAATGCCGGCGTTTTCCTCGTCAATCTCCTTGTAAAACAGACGGTGCATGGTTTTTATGTCTGCCAGCGAAATGCGCCGATCTCCCAGCAAAGTAAACATAAAATCGTATGCCCTGCCGTGACCCAGCGCCTCATAAAAATCCCGCAGCGGCCTACCGCCAATAGGCAGCCCATCCTCAAGCACCACTTTAGTCTCATTAATGGTAAGAGAGTTTCCCTCGATAGCGTTACTTGACCATGTAAGTCCAATGCGATGATAGTCCCTCAACTGGGCCAGCATATGGCCCTCAAAGGGGCGTACCTCGCTGATCGCTTTATGACAGCGGTCGATTTTTTCATATATCGTCATGTATAGGAACCTCTTTTCGATTAATCACATTAGTGATATAACAGTTTAATAATACTTTTATAAACAGGAAATTCCAACTTTATTGCAGAAAATAATAAAATTGTGCAAATTTATAAAACCGGTATTGTACAAAACGGCTACATCGAAAATGTATCGGAGCTTACAAAACTCCATTTGATAAAATGCTAATTGTTAAAATAGTTGGTTAAAATATCAAAGTTATTAAAGGTTGTTTTTGGAGTGATTACCATAAAAATGTATGTTGGGATCACTGATTTTGATTGGTTTAATACTTTAAAAAAGGCAAATCGTGATGAAGTTAATTTTTGGAAGCCCGGAGGCAGTTCTAATTTCAAGGCCTTGGCTGAAGGAGATCTTTTTTTATTCAAACTTCATGCGCCCAACAATTTTATAGTGGGTGGCGGATTCTTTCTGAAGTTTTCTATTCTGCCTTCTTCTTTAGCCTGGGAAGCATTTGGTATTGCCAATGGGTCCGGGAACCTACAAGTGCTGCGAGATCGGATTTACAAATATAAGAAAACTAACCGTATGACTGATCCTGATCCTTACATTGGATGTATTATCCTATCCATGCCGTTTTATTTTGATAGGCACGATTGGATTCCGGTTCCAAGTGATTGGAATCGCAACATTGTCCAGGGTAAAACTTACGATACAAATTCTGTTACAGGATTAGATCTTTATAAACAGGTTCAAGACAAACTTAGACTGCAAGGAACGACACAGCCGGTACTATTAAAGGAGGATGCCGGTGAAAATCGATATGGTAAAGAACAGATAATAAGATCCAGGATAGGACAGGGAGCATTTAAGGTTTTGATCACGGATGCTTATCAGCGGAGATGTGCTATTACTGGAGAAAAGACCTTACCGGTATTGGAGGCTGCACATATTAAGCCATTTAGTCATAACGGACCTCATTCAATAAATAATGGATTGCTGCTCCGCAGAGATTTTCATACACTATTTGATAGAGGATATATAACTATAGATAAAAACTTTACAGTAGAGGTTAGCCATAGAATTAAGGAGGATTTTGGAAACGGCAAAGAATACTATGCTCATCACGGCAGCAAGCTTATAATTTTGCCGGAACGAAAAGATCAAATCCCTGATGCTAGATATTTGGATTGGCATAATGAGAATGTATATCTTGGCTAAATATTATTAAAGAGTGAGCTTTAAAGGCTTTCCCCAAATTCATTAATGTTATGTAAAATGCATAGAATCATATATATACAAAGAATATTGTTATAGAATATATTCGCATATATCGATATATTTTTCTTCTTTTACATCACTTAAACCTGTCGATTTCGAGGTGTTTAAAATGAAAATAAAATTCGCCCATACCAATATCATAGCCGAGGACTGGGAAAAGCTCTCTCAATTCTATATTGACGTATTTGGCTGTGAACCGGTATACCCGGAGCGCGATCTTAAAGGTGAATGGCTTGACCAGGTAACAAACCTAAAAGATATTCACATCAGGGGTATTCATCTTCGCCTGCCAGGGTATACGGATGGACCAACATTAGAGCTTTTCACATATAACCGGCAGGATAAACGAAATGAATTGCCAGGCATTAATCAGCCGGGGTTTGCCCATATCGCCTTTCTTGTTGATGACGTCCACTTCTACTACAATAAGATATTGGAACATGGCGGCAGCGCATTGGGCAAAGTAGCTGAGCAAGAAGTTGAAGGCGTCGGCATTCTGACTGTTGCATATATGAGAGACCCTGAAGGCAATATCGTTGAGATATTGAACTGGAAGTGATTAAAAGCATTGCATTGAAGAGACAATATAAAAAGCACCAACCCATTTAGAGGAGGTCACCTTTGATGGCTTTCATAGAACGGGTTCTCAGTTCAATCGGCAGGTATACCGCTTGGGACTTTGCCTTTTTGAAAATCACGCTTGTTTCTTTAGGTATTCTCCTGGGCACTTACTTCGCGGATTTTTTCTTAAACTATACTGTTCTTCTGTGGGTAATTTTTCTTGGCTCCTATATTTGGATAATGTACAGGACTTTTTTCAAGCATTTGGATGTAACTTGAATAAACCCGTCGATTTCGACGGGTTTGCTTACTTCGGGAAACTAAAATAAAAAGTCGCGCCTTTGTCGACCTCGCCGGTGATCCAGGCCCGGCCGTTGTGCCTTTTGAGGATTTTCTGGCATATGGCCAGTCCCACGCCGGAACCTTCAAACTCGTTCTGCGAATGAAGCCTCTGGAACACTCCGAAAATCCGGGCCGCATAACGCATATCAAACCCCACGCCGTTATCCTTGACCGCAAATACATATTCGTTTTCGCCTTCGCTGCAAGTTACCTCAATCACGGCGGTTGCCCTGGTCCGGGTATACTTTAACGCGTTGGAAAGGATATTGGAAACCAGCATTCTCATCATCACCGGGTCCCCGGTCACGCCGGGCAAAGAGTCAAGTTTCAATTCCACCCGCCTCTGACCCTGCAGTTTAAGGAGCTCGTCATACACATCCTGAAACAAACTTCCCAGTTGAATAGTTTCATGCCGCATGGTCATTTCACTCATTTTGGAGAAATCCAGCAGGTGATCGATAATAGCCATCACTTCCAGGGATTTTTCCTGGATAATGGCCGCCAGTTCCTGGCCGTCGCTGTCCAGTTCGGCCCCGTAATCCGCCACCAGATATTCAATGAGCTTGTTGATGGACAGCAAGGGAGATTTTAAATCGTGGGCTATGGTATAGCAAAAGCTGTCCAATTCGAGATTGGCCTTTTTCAGCGACTCGGTTTGCTGCTTCAGCTTGATATGCGTGATCACCCGGGCCAGCAGTTCGGAGGTATGGAAGGGCTTGATCACGTAATCCTGCGCTCCCAGTTCGAATCCCTTGCGAATGCTGTCTTCATCATCCCGGGCGGTTAAAAATATGATGGGCACACTGCTATACGCCGGATTTTCTTTAATGGTTTTACACAGTTCAAAGCCGTCCATTTCGGGCATAAAAATATCCAGCAGAATCAAGTCCGGCTGATGCCGGCTCAACAGTTTTAAAGCCGTGTTCCACTTTTTGGCCACCCTGATTTTGAAATTGTTCTTTTGCAGCACCGCCAAAACCGCTTCAATATGCTCCGGCGTATCCTCAACCAGTAATATTTCCGGTTGATTGCTTTCCGGGAATGGGCTCAAGTAAATCATCTCCGTCACGTGCCGGGGGTTTCTTTTTAATATTAAACGAGGTACTGCGTTAAAACAATCTATTTTACCATTGCAAAACATTGCCGGTGTGGTTTACAATAAGTTTCAAGGCAAAGAGGCTGTGGTACGCAAAGCTTGCGAGCTGGCGGACCCGACCTCTTTGCCTTATTTTAATTCGGGGGTCTTGAAGTGAACTCAAAGATGATTATCCGCCAGTCAACGATCAGCGCGCTGATCCTGGGCATATTCTTTCTCATCGCCATTCTGTTGGGCGGCAGTATTCTGTATATGAGCCGGAGTATCAAGGCCGAGCAGACTGCTGAACAAAGAAGAACGGAATTTAAACAGCTCGGCATGGACCTGGCGGACGCTTCCGACTACCTGACGGACGAAGCCAGGAAATATGCCGTAACCAAGGACATTACCCATTTAAATAAATACTGGGAGGAAATCAACGTCACCAGAACCAGGGACTATGTGATAGACCGGCTTGGCGAACTTGATTCGCCCCCTGCCGAAAAGGCGCTGCTGGCGGAGGCGAAAAAACACTCCGACGACCTGGTGGAAACCGAGCGGCATTCCATGCGGCTGGTGCTGGAGGGTCTGGGGGAACCGGAGGCCAACATGGTCCCCGAAGTGGCCGGTTACCATTTAACCGGGGATGAACAGCGGTTAAGCAGCGAGGAGAAATTCGCCAAAGCCCGTGAGATCATGTTTGACGCCAAGTATGATGAAGACAAGAGAAGCATCATGAGCCCCATTGATCAATTCCAGCAGGTCATGAACGCGCGTCTGGAAGCAGAACTGGCGGCAGCCCGGGAGGGCACCGGGCGGGCGGCGTTTCTGCAGGCCATCCTGGCCGGCATTATCATCGGCGCGGTGGCCCTGCTGTTTAGAATCCTTTTCACCCAGGTCAACAACCCCATAAAAAACTATACCGGGCTGCTTAAAGATATCTCCTTCAGCAACGAAAGTTTCCGGCTGAATCCCGAAGGATCGCATGAACTGCGGCTGCTGGCCAACACCTTCAATGATTTATATGTCACCTTTCAGGATGAGCTGGTGAAACGGAAACAGGCGGAAGAAACCATGAAAGCCGCCAAAGACGAGGCCGAGCGGGCCAACAATGCTAAAAGCGAGTTTTTGGCCAATATGAGCCACGAAATCAGGACGCCGCTGAATACCATCACCGGTTACACCTATTTATTGGAAAATACCGCATTAGCTCCCAGGCAGAAGGATTATATCGACAAGGTCGATATGGCGGCCAATAATCTGCTGGGCATCGTAAACGAAATTCTCGATTTCTCCAAAATCGAAGCCCGCCGGATGACCCTTGAAATTGTTGATTTCGACCTGTTTAAGATCCTGGACGATCTGTGCAATATGGTCAGCTTTGAAGCCAACAGCAAAGGGGTCCGGCTTGACAAACACATCGCTCCGGGCGTGCCGCGGTATATCAAAGGGGACCCGGTGCGGCTCAAACAAGTAATTCTGAACCTGCTGGCCAACAGCGTTAAGTTTACCCACCAGGGGAGCATATCCGTGGGGGTGGAACCGGCGCCCGCGGAGCAAGACCGGCTCGGGCTGCGTTTCAGCGTCGCCGATACCGGGATCGGCATCTCCGGCGAACAGAAAAAATCCCTGTTCCAGGTTTTCAGCCAGGGGGATGCTTCCACGTCAAGAAAATACGGCGGCACGGGCCTGGGGCTGGCCATCTGCAAAAGGATGGTGGAGCTCATGGGCGGCCATATAGAAGTGGAAAGTGAGCCGGGGCTGGGTTCGACATTCACATTCACGGCCAATTTTGCCGCTGCGGACAAAATCCCCGCGGAACAGGACGAACGAGAATTCGCGCAGTTAACACGCATCTATGAAAAGAAAAAAATCCTGCTGGTGGAGGATAACCCCATTAACCTGCAGATGACCCGGGAAATCCTCACCCGGTTCGGTTTTGAAATTGACGCGGCGGAAAACGGTTTTTTAGCTTTGCAGATGGCGGAACAAAACTCTTACGACGCCGTGCTGATGGATATCCGGATGCCTGAAATTGACGGCTACGAAACAACCCGCCGTATCAGGGCTTTAAAGAACACGGCCAACCTGCCCATTATCGCCCTGTCTGCGGACGCGGTGGAGGGCGTGGCTGAAAGAGCCAAATCGGCGGGCATGAACGGCTATTTGACCAAACCGTTGAACCCATCCAAAATGATCGGTATTTTGCAAAGCTATCTCCAAATCAAGGCTGCCGGCGTGGAAGTGGATGAATTGCCTGAAGCCTGCCTCGATTGGAAAAAGGGCCTGGCAAGACTGGGCGGCGACAAAAGGAAATATCAAGAGATTATCAGGCAGTTTTTAAACAACCATGCCAATGACGCCGATAAACTGGAGCGACTGTTGGCGGCAGGCAGCTTCACCGAAGCCAAGACACTGGTCCATACCGTCAAGGGCATTGCCGGCAATATCGAAGCGACAGCCCTGCGGAATGCCTGCGTAGTATTGGAAAAAGCCGTCCTGGAACGTGAACAAAAACAGATTGCACAGGCCATGGGCGATTTCAAGACCAATATGCGGACGCTGAACGATTTTGCGGACGCTGAACTGGAAGCAGTGCTGGATATAAAAGAAGAGGCGGAAACCCGGGCTGAACCGGCGGACAACCGGGAGACGCTCGTGGAATTGCTGGTCCTGCTGCAGGACGGCAACGCCGAGGCCAAAAACCTGTTTCAGAGGTGCAGAAACAAGTTCAAGCGGGAATTAAAGAAAAATGATTATGATCTGCTGGAGCAAAATATCTCGTCTTATAACCTGTTTGAGGCGGCCGCCGCTTTAAAAGCCATCTTAAAAACGGAGACGTAAAAGATGTATCAAGTATTAATTGTTGACGACGACAGATCCACAAGATATATGCTCAAGCGTTATAAAGAATGGGCCGCCCAAGGTTTCGCCCTCGCCGGCGAGGCCTGTGACGGCAAGGAGGCTTTGCAGAAACTGAAGTCCGGTCATTTTGACCTGGTGATTACGGACATCAAAATGCCCGGCATGAACGGCATTGAATTCATGCAGGAGCTTAAAAGCATGAACTGGCAAACCTGCGTCATATTCTTAAGCACCCACAGCGATTTCGAATACGCCAAACAGGGCATCCGGTTGGGGGTTTTTGATTATATGACCAAGCCCCTCAGCGATGATCTGCTTGGTGAATCCCTGGCCAGGGCTAAAAAATATCTGGACGCGGAATACCGGAAAAGAGCGGAACAGCCGTATTACCCCCGGGAGCGTGAAAAAAAGCTGACCGCCTGTATTTTATCCGGCGGCCCCATAAACAAAGCAGAGATCGCCGGCGCCCTGGCGGAAATCGCGGCGGTATTTGAACACGACCTGCGCAAAACAGGGCTCCTGCTGAACATGCTGCTGGCCAATATCAATGAAAAGGTTTACGCCGCCTTTCCCGGACTGCAGAATATTGAGGGCGCCGCCTTGCCCCGCGACCTGTCGGAGGCCGCATCCTTTGCAGAACTAAATGAAAAATTCCTGCACTTCGTAAGAGGCAGCCTGGCCATTGTCAAAAAATATGAACTGCATCATGCCGACAGCGTAATCAGACGGATTTGCTCTTACGTGCTGGAACATGTGGAAGAGGATATCAGGCTGGAAATAATCGCCGGCCAGGTGCATATGAGCAGGGATTATATCGGCAAGCTGTTCAAGCATAAAACCGGTTGCAATTTTAATGATTTTGTAACCAGGGTCAAAATGGAGCACGCCAAGTATTTATTTCAAAGCGGGGATCTGAAAAATTATGAGGTCAGTGAAAAATTGGGCTACAGCAAACCCGACTATTTCAGCCGTCTGTTTAAAAACCATACCGGGCATACGCCTTCGGAATTTAAAAAAATGCATAATATTAACAACTGATTTTTAGGGTAAAAATACTGTTTTGTGATGTTTCTTTTGCCTGTGCCGGGGTGTAAAATACCAACAAATGATGACTACAGATTTGACTTGGGGAAAGTCATTTCGGCATAGCTAAGGCGCTATGATTAATAACATAGCTAGGGCGCTATGAGAAATCACATTCGCTGTGGAATGTGGGTTTTTCATAGCGCCTTTTGCTTTGTTCAAAAAGCTCAGTCATCATGAGCAAATCACATTCATGGCCATGAAAACCACATTAAAGAAAGAGAGGCGGTAGGTTATGAAAATCAAATATAAAACCGGTCTGTTCGGTGTAGTTGCCATCCTGCTCGCTTTATCGCTGCTGTTGACTGGCTGCGGCGGCCCGGGGGAAACAGAAGGAACAGGCGAAGAAACACCGGGGACTACTGAAACCGGTGATACCATCAAGGTTGGTATTTTGCACTCCTTAAGCGGCACCATGGCCATCAGTGAAGTATCCGTAAAGGACGCCGAGATGCTGGCCATCGAGGAAATCAACGCCGCCGGCGGCGTGCTGGGCAAACAAATCGAGCCCATCATTGAAGACGGCGCATCCGATTGGCCCAAATTCGCGGAGAAAGCCACCAAGCTGCTGCAAAACGACCAGGTAGTCACCGTGTTCGGCTGCTGGACATCGGCCAGCCGCAAAGCGGTGCTGCCGGTATTTGAAGGCAACAACGGGCTGCTGTGGTACCCGGTGCAGTATGAAGGGATGGAAGCCTCGCCGAACATTTTCTACACCGGCGCCGCTCCCAACCAGCAAATCGTGCCGGCCGTGGAATGGCTGCTGGAGAACAAGGGCCAAAAGTTCTTCCTCCTTGGCTCCGACTACGTCTTCCCCAGAACGGCCAACAAAATCATCAAGGCCCAGCTTGAAGCCATGGGCGGCGAGCTGATTGCGGAAGAATACACGCCCCTCGGCCATACCGACTACAGCACCATCGTGAACAAAATTAAAGCGGCCCAACCGGACGTGGTCTTCAATACCTTAAACGGCGACAGCAACGTGGCTTTCTTCAAGCAGCTTAAAGATGCCGGGATCACTGCCGACGATCTGACCACCCTTTCCGTCAGCGTGGCGGAAGAAGAAATCCGCGGTATCGGCGCTGAAAACATGACCGGGCATCTGGTTTCCTGGAACTATTACCAGACCACGGACACCCCGGAAAACGAAGCCTTTGTGAGCAAATACAAAGAAAAATACGGCGCGGACAGAGTAACCGACGACCCCATTGAAGCGGCTTACATCCAGGTTTACCTCTGGGCCGCGGCGGTTGAAAAAGCCGGCTCCACCGATGTGGAAGCGGTCAGGGAAGCCGCCAAGGGCCTTGAGTTCCAGGCCCCCGAAGGATTGGTCAAAATTGAGGGTGAAAACCAGCACCTTTGGAAACCGGTCCGCATCGGCATAGTGCGGGAAGACGGCCTGATTGACGAGATCTGGAGCACCGGTGAAGCGGTAAAACCGGACCCGTACCTCAAATCCTACGACTGGGCGCAAGGTTTGAGCAACTAACGTTTTAACTTAGCGATTTGTCTGTGCGGGGTTAAATAAAATCCCGCACAGGCAAAAAAACGGAGAGTGACCGGGACTGTGGAAACATATGCTCTGCAAATATTCAACGGACTCAGCGTAAGTTCCATATTGCTGCTTGCCGCTCTGGGCCTGGCCATTATTTTCGGCCTGATGAAGATTATCAATATGGCCCACGGCGAGCTGATCATGATCGGCGCGTATGTAACCTTTGTCACCCAAAACTTCTTTGTGTCCCATTTCGACAGCAGTTTTTTCAATCTCTATTTTCTCTTTGCCTTGCCCGCCGCCTTTCTGGTTACGGCGTTCACCGGCTACCTGATGGAGATTTCCATTGTCAGGCACCTCTACGGCCGCCCGCTGGATAGCCTGCTGGCCACCTGGGGCGTCAGCCTGGTATTGCAGCAGTTGGCCAGAAGTATTTTCGGCGCCCCCAATGTCGACGTTAAAAGCCCGGAATGGCTCAACGGGGGGATCGTTGTTTTAAGCGGCCTGCAGCTGCCCTACAAAAGACTGTTCATCATGCTGCTGGTGGCCCTTTGCGTGTGCGGAGTTTGTTATTTCCTCTATCAAACAGCCGGCGGGCGCAGGATCCGGGCGGTGATGCAAAACCGTTCCATGGCGCAAAGCCTGGGCATTAATACCCGGCGGGTAGACGCCATGACCTTCGCCCTGGGCTCCGGCCTGGCCGGCATCGCGGGCTGCGCCCTGACGCTGCTGGGCTCCATCGGGCCGACCCTGGGCACCAATTATATCATCGACACCTTTATGGTGGTGGTCCTCGGGGGCGTGGGCACAATTATCGGCACCATCGCCGGCGCCGGAGTAATCGGCGTGGGGAATACGACCTTTGAATTCCTGACCAACGCGTCCCTGGGCAAGGTGCTGGTATTCACGGTGGTGATTTTATTCCTGCAATGGAAACCGCAGGGGTTCTTTTCCGTCAAAAGCCGCGCCCTGGACGAGTAACGGAGGTTTGTGATGAAGAAATATCTATTCAACCGCCATGTTGTCATCTCCGTCATATTTGTTTTGCTATGCCTGGCGCCGTTATTTTTATCGGACTTCAGGATTAATCTGCTGGGTAAATTCGTATCTTTCGCCATCCTGGCCCTGGGCATCGATTTAATCTGGGGGTACACGGGAATTTTAAGCCTCGGGCACGGGGTATTCTTCGGCCTGGGCGCTTATTGCGCGGGCATGTACCTCAAGCTGGAATCCTCCGGGGGCGCGCTGCCGGATTTCATGTCCTGGAGCGGGCTGGAAGCATTGCCTTGGTTCTGGCAACCCTTTGCTTTCGCCCCCTTTGCCCTGGCCATGGCCGTCATCATCCCGGTGCTGCTGGCATCGGTGATTGGTTACTTAACCTTTAGAAACCGCATCCGCGGCGTATATTTCACCATCCTGACCCAGGCCCTGTCAATTATTTTTGTGGTGCTGTTTATTGGTCAACAAGCCTATACGGGCGGCACCAACGGGGTCACCAATTTTAAAACCATTTTCGGCTTTACTCTGGCCGACCCGTCAACCAAGCTCGCCCTTTACTATATTGCGGTTTTGCTGCTGCTGGCCGCGTACGTGTTCTGCAAGCTGATCATTGAAAGGCGCATCGGCCGGGTGCTGGTGGCCATCCGGGACGGTGAGAACAGGATCCGGTTTTCCGGCTACAACCCCACCGTTTACAAGGTATTCGTTTACGCCATTTCAGCCGGCCTGGCCGGTTTGGCGGGCGCCATTTACGTGCCCCAGGTGGGCATCATTTCGCCCGCGGAAATGGGCATTATCCCCTCCATTGAGATGGTCAGCTGGGTTGCCATAGGCGGACGCGGCACGTTAACCGGCGCCATTATCGGGGCCGTGCTGGTCAACTCGTTAAAAAGCGTGGTCAGCGAGAATTTTCCCGATATCTGGTCCTATTTTATCGGCATTACCTTTATTGTGATTGTTATTTTCATGCCGTCGGGGCTGATGGGCATCTACCGGCAAATAAAAGATGTCTGGCGCGGTTCCGCGCTGTTTAAAAGCAGGGAAGCGGCCGTAAAACAGTAGGCTGATTTTTATAACCATCATTAAATAGGGGTGATTTTGATGGATTCGGTATTGGAAATCAAAGACCTGACAGTTAGTTTCGACGGCTTCATCGCGGTGAACGACGTCAGTACCGCCGTAAAAAGAGGGGACATTCATTTTTTCATCGGTCCCAACGGCGCCGGCAAAACCACCCTGCTGGACGCCATCTGCGGGCGGGTCAGACCAGCCTCTGGGGCGATACTGTTCAAAGACCGCGGCGACGTCACCAAGTGGGCCGAACATGAAATCGTTGAACGGGGCATCGGCAGAAAATTTCAGGTGCCCTCCGTGTTTAACAGCATCACGGTGTTTGAAAACATGGAGCTGGCGGCGGAAAAGAAAAGGACTATTTTCTCCACCCTTTTTTCCAAACTCAGCCGGGAACAGCTGGAAAGAATTGATTACGTCCTGGACATCATCGGCTTATACGATAAGCGGTTCGAGAAGCCGGCCACCTTGTCCCACGGTGAAAAACAATGGCTGGAGATTGGCATGCTTTTCGTCCAGCAGCCTGAAATCATGCTTTTGGACGAACCGGTGGCCGGCATGGGCCGGAACGAAACAGACAAAACCGGCGCGCTGCTTACAGAGATCGCCAGGGACTGTTCCGTGGTGGTCGTGGAGCACGACATGGAATTTGTCAGGGACTTTGCCAGTACCGTTACCGTCCTGCATGAGGGGGCGCTGCTGGTGGAAGGCGATATGGAATCGGTGCAGAAAGACCCGCGGGTAATTGAAGTTTACTTGGGCCGGGGCGGTGAGTAAATGCTGCAGGTAAACGGCCTGGACGCCTATTACGGCGACAGCGTGGTTTTAAAAAACATCAGCCTGGGCATCAAGCCGGGCGGGGTCGTCTGCCTGCTGGGCAGAAACGGCGTCGGCAAAACCACCTTTTTAAAAAGCATTATGGGCCTGGTTAGAACCCCCGCCGGCAGCATCAAGTTAAACGGTACGGAAATCATCAAGATGCCCACTTATAACAGGGCGCTGCAGGGAATCGGCTACGTCCCCCAGGGCAGGGACATTTTCCCCAATCTAAGTGTTTACGAAAACTTGCTCCTGGGCCTGGAAAGAAATAAAAACAACCGGGCGTTAAACGAATCCGTATTTGAACTCTTTCCGGTCCTGAAAACGATGCTGAAAAGAAAAGGCGGCGATTTAAGCGGCGGGCAGCAGCAGCAGCTGGCCATCGCCCGGGCTCTGGTCTCGGACCCGGCGCTGCTTTTGCTGGACGAACCGACGGAGGGCATTCAGCCGTCCATCATCCAGGAAATCTCCCGGGTGATTAAAAGGATTAAGGAAACCGGCAACGTCACCATGTTAATCGTAGAACAGTACCTGGAGTTTGTTTTGGAAGTGGCTGATTACTTTTATGTGCTGGATAAGGGTGCCATTGTTATGGAAGGCCGCACGGCGGATGTCGAGCCCCGGCAGATCCAGGCCAAAATAGCCATTTAAAGAGGTGCGTGAGCATGCATTTAACCCCCGGCGAACAAGAAAAGCTTTTGCTGCACGTGGCAGGGGAGCTGGCTAAAAAAAGGAAGGCCAGAGGATTGAAGCTGAATTATCCCGAGGCGGTGGCCCTGATCAGCGCGGAACTGCTGGAAGCCGCCCGGGACGGTAAAACCGTCACCGAATTAATGCGCTGCGGCGCTCAAATCCTGACCAAGGCCGACGTCATGGAGGGCGTGGACGCCATGATCCACGAAATTCAGATTGAGGCCACCTTTCCCGACGGCACGAAGCTTGTCACCGTACACAATCCAATACGTGATGCAGGGGGTGAGGACTAATGATCCCCGGGGAATATTTGATCGAAAACGAATATGTGACTTTAAACGGCGGACGCGGGAAAACCGTGCTCAAGGTGGCAAATACCGGCGACAGGCCTGTCCAGGTGGGGTCGCATTATCACTTTTTTGAAGTTAATAAATGTTTGGATTTTCCCAGGGAGCAGGCCTTCGGCAGGCGGCTGAACATTCCTTCCGGAACGGCGGTCAGGTTTGAACCCGGCGAAGAGAAAGAAGTGGAACTGGTGGCTATGGGCGGTAATGCCGTGGTCCACGGCTTAAATAACCTGACCGGCGGCGGCGTCAATGACCCGGAGATCCGGAAGAGAGGTTTAACACGAGCAAAAAGCCTGGGGTTCAAAGGAGTTGAAGTCAAGTGAGCTATCAAATGCCGGGCCGGGATTACGCCGGCATGTACGGCCCCACCAAAGGGGACCGGATCAGGCTTGCCGATACCGATTTAATCATCGAGATTGAACAGGATTTCACGGTTTACGGAGATGAATGCAAGTTCGGAGGCGGCAAATCCATCCGGGACGGCATGGGCCAATCGCCTTCCGCCACCAGAGGTGACGGGGCGCTGGACCTGGTAATTACCAACGCCGTTATTCTGGATTCCTGGGGCATCGTCAAAGGTGATATCGGCATCCGGGACGGCAAAATTGCGGGCATCGGCAAAGCGGGTAACCCGGACGTGATGGACGGCGTGGCGCCGGATCTGGTCATCGGCGCTTCCACCGAGGTAATTGCCGGCGAAGGTCTCATCGCCACGCCGGGGGGGATTGACACGCACATCCATTTCATTTGCCCGCAGCAGATCGAAACAGCGCTTTACAGCGGCATTACCACCATGCTGGGCGGGGGAACCGGGCCGGCGGACGGCACCAACGCCACCACCTGCACCCCCGGCACTTTTAATATCCACCGCATGCTGGAAGCCGCGGAACACTGGCCCATGAACCTGGGATTTTACGGCAAGGGCAACGCCTCCTTCCCGGCGCCGCTGGCCGAACAGGTGAAAGCCGGAGCGGTGGGACTGAAGCTGCATGAGGACTGGGGCACAACGCCCAGGGCCATCGACATCTGCCTGCAGGTGGCGGATATGTACGACGTGCAGGTATCCATCCACACCGACACGTTAAACGAAGCCGGATTTGTCGAAGACACCATCCGGGCCATCAACGGCCGGGTCATCCATACCTTTCATACCGAGGGCGCCGGCGGCGGCCATGCCCCGGATATTATCAGGGTTGCTGCGCACCCGAACGTGCTGCCGTCTTCCACCAACCCGACCATGCCCTTTACCTACAACACCATCGACGAACACCTGGATATGCTGATGGTTTGCCATCACCTGGACAGCAAGGTGCCCGAAGACGTGGCCTTCGCCGATTCACGGATCCGGCCCGAGACCATCGCCGCCGAAGATATTCTGCACGACTTGGGCGTATTCAGCATGATGTCCTCGGACTCCCAGGCCATGGGCCGGGTGGGCGAGGTGATTATCAGGACCTGGCAGACCGCCGATAAAATGAAAAAGCAAAGGGGCCCGCTGCCCGAGGACAGCAGCCGCAACGACAACTTCCGGGCCAAAAGGTACGTGGCCAAGTATACCATCAACCCCGCTTTGACCCACGGCATCGCCGGTTACGTGGGCTCTTTGCGGCAGGGCAAGCTGGCCGACGTGGTATTGTGGAAACCGGCCCTGTTTGGAGTAAAACCGGAAATGATCATCAAGGGCGGCTTTATCACCGCCGGAAAAATGGGCGACGCCAACGCTTCGATACCCACGCCCCAGCCGGTGATGTATAAAAATATGTTCGGCGCTTTCGGCCGGGCCAAATACGGCACCAGTCTGACCTTTGTGTCCAAAGCGGCCTTTGAGGCGGGCATTGCCGGCCAATTAAGGCTGCAGAAGCAAATCGCGCCGGTGTCAGGCTGCAGGCGCATTGCCAAGAAAGACATGGTGTTAAACAACGCCACGCCCGAAATAGAAGTGAATCCGGAAACATACGAGGTCAAGGTCAACGGGGAGCATTTAACCTGTGAACCAATGAAAACTCTGCCCCTGGCCCAGAGGTACTTCTTATTTTAGTCTAACTATTGACACACCTAGAAGTGCTTTTGTTTTAATTCTGACTCCTGACTCCTGACTCCTGACTACTGCCCTTAAAGAGGTGAGCCGCCCGTGCTGATTGAAATTGCCCATGAACTTAACCAACAGGACATCGACGGCCTTGAATGTGATTATATAGCCCTGGAGTGGTATGAAGCCGCCAAAAAAGTGCTGCATAAAACAAGCCGCGGCGGGTCGGAGGTGGGGATTAGAAACCTTGCCGGACGCCCCTTGCGTGACGGCGACGTTTTATGGCGAGATGAAAGCCGGGCTCTGCTGGTGGAACTCCTGCCCTGTGATTGCATAGTTTTAAAACCCCAGACCATGCCTGAAATGGCCAGGGCGGGCTATGAACTCGGCAACCGGCACGCTCCCCTGTTCATAGAGGGGGAAGAACTGCTCACCCCCTATGACGCCCCGCTTTTTAAAGCCCTTGAAAAATGCGGCTTTGCGGTGGCCAGGAAGACAGCCAAATTAAAAACGCCTTTAGGTGGTTATGGAGATGGACATGGAAATGAACACGGACACGGTCATGGACACGCGCACCGGCACTCCTGAAGAAGCGGCGGCTCAGACCGGTTCACTTTTTTACCTGCTCCGGATCAGCGACCCGCTTTTACCCATCGGTGGGTTTACCCAGTCCTACGGTCTGGAGACATACGTGCAAAAGGGCATCGTCCATGACGCCGGTTCCGCTCAAAAATATTTGTCCAGTTACCTCCAAAACAATTTCCTTTACAATGACTTGCTGGCGGTCAGGCTGGCCTGGGAATATACCGGCGCCGGCGATTTGGAGCGGGTGGCGGCCCTGGACAAGATCATCAACGCGGCCAAAACGCCCCGGGAAATCAGGACCGCCGGCATAAAGCTGGGCGCGCGGTTCGCCATTATTGTGGAATCGGTGTTAAAAGACAATCCATTCTTTAATTCGTACCGGCTAAGGATCAAATGGGATAAATGCGACGGCCATTACTGCGTGCTCTACGGCCTGGCCGCAAGACTCCTGGCTATAGACAAGACACCCGCCCTGTCGGCGTTCACCTATGCCGCCGCCGCACAGATTATCAACAACTGCGCCAAACTGGTGCCCATCAGCCAGCAGGACGGGCAGCGGATCCTTTTCGGTGCGCAAGGGCTATTTCAGGAACTGATCAGCACGGTGGAAACACTGACCGAAGACGACCTGGGCGTCAGCTGCACCGGCTTTGACCTGCGGTCCATGCAGCACGAAAGGCTATATACACGACTGTACATATCGTAGGGGCGCCCCTTGCGGGCGCCCGTTGGAGGGTATTATCCAATGCTAATTAAAATCGGCGTCGGCGGCCCGGTGGGCTCCGGCAAAACCGCGTTGATAGAACGGCTGACCAGAATACTGGCGCCAGACTACAGCCTGGGCGTAATCACCAATGACATCTACACCAAAGAAGATGCGGAATTCTTAGTGCAAAACAGCGTACTTCCACCGGAGCGGATCGTGGGCGTGGAAACCGGCGGCTGCCCGCACACCGCCATCCGTGAAGACGCCTCCATGAACCTGGAAGCGGTGGACGAAATGGCGGGGAAATTCCCCGACCTGCAGATCCTGTTTATCGAAAGCGGCGGCGACAACCTGTCGGCCACCTTCAGTCCCGACCTGGCCGATGCCACAATCTACGTTATCGACGTTGCCGAAGGGGATAAGATCCCGCGCAAGGGCGGGCCGGGCATTACCCGCTCCGACCTGCTGGTAATCAATAAAATTGACCTGGCCCCCTATGTCAGAGCAAGCCTGGAAGTTATGCGCAGGGACTCGGAAAAGATGCGGGGTGAAAAACCCTTCATCTTTACCAACCTTACCACCAACCAGGGTCTGGACGAGGTAATTAAATGGATCAAGCAAAGCGTATTGCTGGAAGGCCTCTGATCATGGACAACCGGTACAGCCGGGACAGTGAACTGTATATCAAGACCGGAAGCATAGACGGCCGGACCTCCCTGGCGGATTACTTTTTTACCGCCCCGTTTAAAATAGCCAAACCCTTTTGGGATGAGCAAAAAAACATCCTGAACATCATCGTGATGAGCGCTTCCGCCGGGATTATGGAAGGGGACCGCTACCGGACCAGTCTTGAGCTGGGCGCCGGCGCGCGTGTTTCCCTGCAAGGCCAGTCTTATACCAAAATCCACCGCATGCCAAAGGGCCGGGCTGAACAGCGCAACCGGTTTTTTTTAACCGCGGGGGCCCTGCTGGATTACGCGCCGCAGCCAACTATCCCCTATGCCGGTTCAAGCTTGCACTCCGTTACAGAGTGTTTTCTGCAGAGCGGGTCCGCACTGCTTTATTCAGATATCTTTGCCTGCGGGCGGGTAAAGAGGGGGGAACGCTTTGCCTTCAGGGAATACAAAAACTGCCTCAAGGTTTACTGTCAGGACGAGTTGGTCTTACTGGACCACCAGGTGCTTCTGCCCGGCAGTCAGAACCTCGAAGGAATCGGCTTCTTTGAAAGTTTTACCCACCAGGCCACACTGGCCTTTATTCATGACGGCTTTGACCGGCAGCTGCCGGATCGCCTGTTTGATATTTTAAAAGAGTATGCCGATATCGAGTTCGGCTTGACTGAAATTAAAAAATGCGGTTTAATGGTCCGCATTTTAGGCAACAGCGCCGAACACCTCACCCGGGTTATCGACGACCTGAAGCAACCACTGCTCCAACCCCAAATTTCCCCCTTTTTTCTTGACTAATTCAACCGGCTTGTTTATTGTGGGGACCCTTTAAATTTCAAGGTACAGATCAAATGGAATTACCCCCTGATTTTTGATATTTATGTATACCTATTCACTATATCAAGAGATAGAAGGGGGTCTGGCTGTTTCTATGCCAAAACCATCGCGAAGCGATTTCGTTCTTCGTTGGTGAATGGTTCTTCGTTAGCATTATGATAAAAAAATAGGACTATTGTCTCATATATTATCAATTATGTTAATGTTACAATGACTTGACTTAATATTTACATAACTAGAAAATTAAGGTCGATTATTGTAGAAAAATATGAGGAGGTTACGCATCTGTTCATAAAACATAACTTAACCAACCAATATTTAAGTTTAATTAAAAAATCGCTATCTACTTTTACGTTAACACTAAGCCTTTCATTAGCGTTGGTTTTTGCCTCTGCAGTTGTTAGCCTTCCTGGTCTCATGAACGTTAAAGTTGCATCCGCCGACCAACAAAATCTTACCGGAAGTTGGATAACGGGAGCTAATGTTATAAGCGGACCTTTTAAGGGAAAGACTTTAAACGGAGTAATGAATTTAACCCAGTCAGGCTCCAATATAACAGGAACCTTTACTTCCGGTTCTTACTCAGGGACATGCAGCGGTACATACATCAACGGAATATTAAAAATAACCGGCGTATCCTCAATTGGCTATCGTTTACAAGTTACAGCCACAGTAAGCGGCAACGGCCAGCAAATTCAAGGGACCTGGTCTGATAACATCGGTGACTCCGGGGGATACTCGGCTTTTCAACAGAGCGCGCTTTACCGTCTCAGCGCCCTTGGTAAATTTATTCACTGCATGTTAGGCAATGACCCGGTAAACCTTTCCACAGGCAACTTTATTCTTGAAGCGACTGATTTAAAGATCCCCACGGTAGGCATCCCCCTGGAGTTCACCCGCTTCTATAACTCCACCGATACATATAAC
>Ga0068714_10000151_pt1 | contig 151390 bp, 151 predicted proteins | sample MTBNYHSulfiMetaG_FD_62988 | JGI IMG/M metagenome (GOLD analysis project Ga0068714, IMG submission 62988) | Enrichment culture microbial communities from rom New York Harbor, USA that are MTBE-degrading - MTBE-NYH (New York Harbor Sulfidogenic)... | ecosystem: Environmental > Aquatic > Marine...
ACTTTAAATTGTTTTCTGAACACCAAGAACCACATGGTGTGACTTTTAAAATGTTTTTTACCATAAATAAATTGGGAGGGTATGAGATTTCACATAATTTTAGCGTTTTTTATGTTGTTCTTCCCAATCATTTTCGGGTGGGGCGGAGTAACATGCAAAGCCATACGTGGAGAGTGGTTCTGCTCCTCGACGCTTTATTCGGTGGAACGGCCCTGGGATTACGGGACTTCCCTGACGTCGTGGCACTGCAGTCGTGTTCCCAGCAACAATCTAACTACTAGTTGTGGCTTCATAGATGTTCCATGGAAAAAGGAAAGGTCATACTGCTGCGGACACGACGAGGAGGGCAATTGCGACTGCACCGCATGGGAGTGCGTTTCGGATGGCTCAAGGAGATTCAGCATAACCTCCATAAGTTCGCCCAGCCTGGGTTATTCCTATGGCGCGTGGGATGTCGCAAAATTCGATATTGTGATAGACCAGCTTGAACTGGAGAGCGTATCACAGACGAGAACCGGTTCGTTCGTTACGGATTACGAAAACGATACGAAGATCAAAGGTTACGTTTCGGATGCATGGCTTGAAAGCATTATTGCAAAAAACCTTTCGGCAGGCTGCAGGGCTTCTCCTGCATACAGCTCGATTCTTGGCAGGATAAGCTACTACAATGCCTACTCCGGATACGAAGACATAACTTATGAACGATATCGCGACCTTGTGGCACCGGGTGGCCAGAAGCTATACTCTTCGCATGGGGCATGCAGTGAGGCCAGCTACGAACCGGTTCCTGCGAATGCGGCAGAATGCAGGAACTATCCGCTTCAATGGATGAAGACGGTGGACAGCGCGTTGAATGCGCTCGAGCTGAGTTTTGACAAGGCCGGCGGCAAAACCGATGATGCGGGAGATATTTACGGGGATTTGAAAAAGAAAGGGGTCTGCGATGAACAGTATGCATGGGGCCCGAGGGATGCATGCGTTAAGATGCAAAATGCTTTCGCAACGATTGACAGCAAGGATTCCTCAACCCGTTCTTATGGGAGATGGAACCGGGCGCTTTCCCTTCTCGGGACGTTCAAGAACTCCAGCTGGCAACATCCGCCGGACATGCGCGATTATCCTGAAATGATGGAACTGCTCTGGCAGGAGGGCGAGGGCTTCATCCCGCTTGCTTCGGAGCTTATTGCGGACGGGGAAAATGCAACCGAAGAAGCCGAAAACATATACCAATCCTATATTGACGATGCAGGCGGCTACAAGGGAACGGTCGACGGGAAGTACGCGAAAATGAAATCAAACGAGCTTTCCAAGATTACTGAATCGCTTTTGATGTTCGAACTTGAAGAAGATGGTTTTGGCTCGATAGCTGAACGCTTTTCGGCATTTGAGGAGGAAAAAGGCGAGGCAGAGACAGCTTATAGTAATGCGCTCAGCCTTCACTCAAATATGGCGCAGCAAAGCTACCTGCGGCTTGCAACAGAAAATGCTGCGGATGCGGCATCTTCCTACGAAGAATTGGCAGGCAGCGCCGATGGGATTGTGGAGGATGCACAGGAAGTCGTTGATGAAAAAAGGAGCGAGGCACAGGCAGTCCTGAACCAGGCAGCAAGTCTGGCATCCACCGACCCGACAAATACGAGGGCAAGACAGTACTACCAGACGGCGCTTAATTATTTCAACGCCGGCGAGGGCACGGGCATCCTCGGAAGGAAATACGAGAATTATGCAAAGGCTTTATCGTATGCATGGATGGCTCTTGGGGAAAAGGGAGCCCTGGAAAACGATACTTCCTCGCTGATTGCACAAGCCGAAGACCTTTTGAGAAGAGCTAAGATGGACGAGATAAACGTTGCTACGGAGCAGGAACTTCTTTCTTATCTGAAATCGGCGCAGGGCGGAACCGACATTTCGATGGAACTGCAGTCGATTATTTCGAGCGTGCTGAAAAAAGCGGACCTGAAATACGGCCATCTTCTTGATACGCGCAGCGAGCTTCTTGCGAACATAAGCGCCTCGGCAGACTGCGGTGCAGACCTGAAAACTACTATGGAAAATGCCGAACGCGGTATTGTAAGCGGAAACAGGATAGACTACATGAACGGCATCGGGAGGCTTTCCGGGCTCGAAGCCGATTACGGGGAAATAGCAGTCGAGCTGTCGCTTTGTGAGGAGAACATACTTTCGAATTCGCTTGTAGCGAGCGATTCCCTTATGGTCGGGCGGATTAAAATCGACAGGACAAGCGACGCAGCCCTTACCGTTCTCATAACGAACCCGACCCAGCGCAGCGGTCAGAACGTTCCGGTGAATATCGTTCTCGATTCTCCATTGCAGCTTCTTTACAGCGATGCGAGGGAAGGCTCTGATTATATTTCCAATGTTTTAAGCGAGGGGAATGCCCTGACGATACTGCTGAAGGAGGTAAAGCCCTACAGGACCTATTCCATAAGATTCGAAAAGGCGGCCGTTCTCGCCACCACCACTTCACTCGATTCCTACGCAAAGGGCACTGGCGACGGGAATGTACGGGTGGAGGAGAGAAGGACGTTCAGGCTTGATGCGGATAACGTTTATATCGACATTCCTATTCCAGAAAAAGCAAGCATTGTTAGCGCGGACATAGACGGAAAAAGCGCGGATGCTGCGTTCAACAGCGGCAGCCATACTCTATCAGCGGTTTATCTTGTGCGGGATGCATACTCGCAGGACAAGACGGATATAGATGCAATGCAAATCGGCACGAACACGCAGTTGTCTTACCGCATAACCATAATGCCAAGAATAGACCTGGATGAATTGCCCTTGACTGTTACGATGGATTATCCGGAGGTTTCCGCTGTTACGATAACAGCGGTTTACGGTGCGACTATGGGAGAGAAGGAATGCGAAGGAAATGTATGCAACATAAACCTTCTTGACCTGAAATCTGGCGAAGAGGCAGAGGTTTCCGTAAGCTACATTATAATCGGTACAACCGCTGCGGATACTGCGCCGGTCATTCCGGGAGATGAATACTGCATCGCCGGAGTGAATAAGAAATGCGACCCGCTTCCTTCGGACATAAACCAGACGATAGCCATGATCAATGCAGCGAATGAACGCGGCGATTTTGCGGCAGCCGTAGAACTCAGGGAAAAGCTGAAAAATGATATAGACGCGTGGATGAGGAACCAACAGTCCATGGCGGATGAATATATAGAACTGCTTGCATATCTGCAGGCTGAAAAGGAGGAAATAACCACAGCCCTCGGGAAGACAGGCAGCCTTAATGTTTCGCTTGTATCCGACCTGAAAACAAGGGAAACTGAGCTTGGAAACACTCTCGCAAATGCAGAATCAGCTGAGACTATAAGCGGAGCGCTCACCAGCCTTAGAAGTGTTGACAAAAACTGGCTTGCTGACAGGATTTTGGCTTACAGGACCGACTCCTGGGACGATTACAACGACCTGAAGAAAAGGCTTTTCGAAGCCGGGGTTACAGCAATGCCATCCGAATTCCTTCAGGTGGAAAAGGAGATAAAGGAGCTGGAGGGAAGCGGCAGTCCGGTGGACGCAGTGGAGCTTGCCAAAAGCCTCGATGCTGCAGAAAAGCTTGTTGAAGCCGAAGAGGCAAAGGCAAGCCAAAAAACAGACGACCTACTTGCGGTTTTCCAAGAAATCAAGGAAGGCATAGCCTCGCTTATAGGGAATTACAACGAGCAGCACGATGCGGCAAAGGGAACGGAATGGGAAGGTCTCTTTACAGCAGACAGCTCGGACATCAACAAGCTGGTCAATGAGATAGATAGCATGTTCGGAAAGGAGGACAGCAGGCTGATAGAGAAAAAGACGGAGCTTCTTGAGAAGAAAAAGGAAAAGCTTGAGGGAATACTGGAACAGCTTAAGGAGGAGGCCACGCGCGTTCTGCAGACGGCTTCGGTTTCTTTCGAGGCAAAGAAAGACCAGATGGCCGGCGATGTAAGGAATTCGGTGGGGAACGGCATCGCGTTGATGTCGAATGCGCTTGCTTCGGGCGACTACATAAGCGCGCTAAAAACCGGTAAAATCGTCCTGAGGGAGCTTGGAAACTATCCGGAAGATGGAGGAGTGAACATTTTCCTTTTGATTCTAGCCATTATTGCGGTTGGTGCGGCCGCAGCACTTTACTTGATTAAAAAAAGAGGGGGTTTGGAGGGCGAACTCAAGCTTCCCTTCCTTGAGAAAAAGGAAAAGCCCGTAAGGCGGCTTGAGAGGGCAGAACAGTAATGTTATTAAATACTTTTAGACAAGGTGATAAAATATGCCAATCGGACTTGAAGTGACAGCGTCAAACATCTCAGCTTTTCTGTTGGGTATCGCTCCGGTGATTTCGATAATACTCATCATAATGGGGGGAATAGCCTACGGCTTATCCTATACCCAGCCCGCGGACAACCGGGGCAAATGGCAGACAACCGGAATGGGCATGGTTGTCGGCGGAATAATAATAAGCGCGATAGCCATAGGCGCAACGAAAATACAGGAGACCGCTGCCGGATTGCTTACATAAATTCTTTCTTCTTTTCAGGACAACGTCGTAAATAGCGGGAGGTGGATTTGAACCACCGACCTCTGGGTTATGAGCCCAGCGGGAACTCCAGGCTCCCCCATCCCGCTGAAAAAATTTCAATTAGTCTGGAGTAATGTCAAGAATTAGGCGGCAATAGTCTTTTATAGCTGCTGTTTTTCCGAGGATAACGCATTACTCTTCAAGAATTCCCCTGTTCACTGTCGGGCTGAGTATCTCTGGGACTTCATCGAGTGACTCTATCGGCATGGGGGGTCTGTTGGTCATGCTATCCTTACTCGTTATTTCTTTTTAATTGTATCGGAAATTTGATTTCCGAACAGGCCAAATTTTGCAGATTTGTCCTTCTATCATATTGAAAGCCCCCGGAGGGATTTGAACCCCCGACATCTCGCTTTTCCTGCACCGAGGAGAAACCTCAGGTGGGTAGGTGGCTAGGGCACCCGTGCGAAAATGGGGTAGCCCTGCCATACGAAGCGAGCGCTCTACCGCTGAGCTACGGAGGCGGGCGTAGTGTTTGGGTGCGGGTAATTTTTTAAATGATGGGTGTTGAACCTTTATCACAAGGTGAATAACGTGGAAGAAGAAAAAGGAAATACAGAAAAGCAGTTCAAGAGTTTCGACGTTCCCAAGCCCGTTGCGGTGGGTGACGTGGTAGAGGTCACCATCCAGAGCGTCGGCGGGCAGGGCGACGGAATCGCGAAAAAGGACGGTTTCGTGATTTTCGTCAAGGGCGCGCAGAAAGGGGAGACCTGCAAGGTCAAGATCACAGACCTAAAAAGAACGTATGCGGTAGGGGAAAAGCAGTAGTCAGATTCTTATACGGTATATCAGCAGTAGCAGCACAATCAGCCCGATCATCCCTATCCCCAACTCGAGAAGCCTGAGTTCGTCCATGCCGAATCCCGCGCTTTTCCTTGTCGTCAGCGGGTCGTATTCCCCGCCGGTTTCGGTCTTGTTTCCGGCAAAGGAAAGCTGCCTGCTCAGTATATTCTGCTCAGCCGATTCCTCCCTTCCGAAGACGTCATGGATGTCCAGCCTCAGGTCGTTTTCCCCCAGGTCCTCGCCATACCCGTAATCGAACCCGTAGAGAAAGCCGTACGTGTGGCGCTCCTCCTCAAGCCAGGTGGGCGTCGCGTTGATGTTTCCGATGAACATGGAATCGTCCGCCGGAATAGAAACGATTGACTGGAGGCCGGAGTCGTCCTCGGTTATGTTGAACTCGTAGAGGGTGAAGTTGGCCTCCTTCTCCCCGTTCAGGAAAACCTCGCCCCTGTATATCCTGCTCTGCGAAAGGACCAGGTTGTCGAAGCGGTTGTTCCTGAACCATTGCTCGTTCAGCAAGGGCGATTCAGTGAAAACGAGCTTGTTCTCGCCCTCCGCATGATAGGCGGCACTGTCGCTGAAATAGAGCGTGCTGAAAACCACCTGCTTGGCGCTTATGCAGCTAGCGCCCCCGGAATAGCGGTTGTCTATCACGTAAACGAACGTCGCGGTTCCGTTCAGCGCAAGACTCAGGTTTTCAGTGCCCGGCGAATCCGCCACTGCATCTTCTATCCCATCCGGAAACGAGACCCTGTTCGTGAGCGCCTTCTTGAAAAGACTGCCGAGTATGTTTATGCTGGTCTCGTCCGCATTTTCGATTTCACTGACGCCTCCGATGCTGAAATTCACGTCCATGGTGTAAAAAATATCTGCGGATTCCTCGTACTCGGTGCAGCCGTCCCCGTCAAAATCGCAATCCGGATGGTCGCCGTAGCTCTGGAAAAACGCCTTGTCGCAGCGGAGGCTCGTGCTCCCTTTCTGCAGTAGGTGGTCCATCCTTCCGCCATGCTGCACTATCACCCTTACGTTTTCGCCCGAAGTGGTTGCGTTGTCCACCAGGAGCGTAAGCCCGGCTATTTCCATGCTTGCGTTGAGGGCAAGCGGCCTGCCGTACCAGGAAATTCGCAGGCTGCCGTTTTCGGCCGCCCCGGGTTCGAAACTGTCGGCAAGCTCGTCAGCCCTGAGCATGTTGTGCGATGTCACCTCGCTTACAGGGGGATTCTGGTACAGTGGAAAACAGAATTGGGAAAGCAGAAGAAAAAACAGAAGAAGCCTCATAGCACTTCTCCCAGCCTGTCTATGGGCACGAAAGTGAGCATGCCGTTCGCCTCCATTATCCTGATTTTCGACCTTTCCCTGCCATCGAGCGATGAGATTATCCTTGAAACGTCGTCTTCCTTGTCCACCACGACTATCGCCTTCTTCTCGAATTTCGCGCCGAACAGCCCGACTTCGTAGTCCTTGGTCACGAACTTTTCCTTCGTATACTTGAACGCTATGCCATTTTCGATGAGCGCCTCGCGGGCCATCCTCAGCAGCACCTTCTTCTTTATGTCCCCCTCGCCGGAGAACTGGTAGTAATGCCTGTAGCTTTCGAGTACCCCCTGCTCCATGAGCCTCCTGAGCACCTCCTCGACATTGCCTTCCGTGACGTCGGCGCCTTTCGTGACGTACCTCTTCAGGGCCATCTCGAATTCATGCGCGGTTATCGGGCTGTTGCCTATCTTTATGTCCCTCCTGACCATCCTGAAGGCCTCGAGCACATCTGCTTTCCTGACCTTGACCTCCTTCCTTATGTCCCTCGACCCCTCGCTTGCCTTGAGTATGTAAGTGGGCTTCCGGCTGAGCCTTGCGAAAGCATATATAACCGCAACGAGCGCAAGGCCCGGGGTAAGATAGTTTATGTAGAGGTCGATTATGCTCTCCTCCTCGTACAGGATGGTGACCTCCTTTGTTGTTCCCTCTATATCTATGACGAATGTGTTTTCGCCCTTCTTCAGGTTCGCGCCCATCACGAGGTCCCCCTCATCAACGTAGAATTTCTTCCTCACCTCGGAGCCCTTCAGGCCCGCGGTGACCTCGGCATCGTCGAGCGGAACCCCGTCCACCGTGACCCTGAAGTAGTAGTTGAAGCCGGTCTTCCCCGTATATGCTATCTCAAGGTCCCTGACGTGCAGCACCCCGCTTGCAATCGCCCCGGTGTTGTCCCTCACGTAAAGCAGGTATTCGCCGGGCTCCTTGAACTGGAGCCTTTTGACAAAAACGCTGCCGTTCGTGACCCTTGTGAGCATCTCGCTCTTCACCTCGTTGCCGTCCTTGAAAACCGAAAGGAAGGCGGTGCCGTTGGATTTGTTCAGGTAGAACGTGAGCACTGAGTCCTCCCACGGGTAGATGCTTTCAGGATCCGGGCCGAGGATGTTTATCTCCCTTCCCAGCCTTACCGAGTCGGTTACGCCCTTCCTGTCCCCGAGATCGTAAATCACCCTCAGGTAGTTTCCGCTCGTCATTTCTATCGTGCTGGTTTTCCTTCCCTCGCCGGACAATGGATAGGCCGTCATGCCTTCGAACGACCATTTGTTTTCAAGAATATCCTCCTCAATCGTGAAACGCCCCTCCTCCATGTACTTGCCGAGCGACGTGCTTTCATAAACCAGAATCCTGTCTTTCTGCTCCTGGGTCAGTTCGTCATACCAGTTTCTCTCCGCAAGCCCCTCCCTCAGAACGTAGTTTTTGCTCCCCACGTATATCACCACGCCGTCCGTGGCGTTGGTTAGTATGTCGTCAATGACGTAGGTGGGCATCGCTCCGGTCGGCACAACGTAGATGCCGTCGCCTATCTTCCTGCGGTCGCTTATCTTTATCGTATATCCGTATTTCTCGAGCGGCCTGAACAGCTCTGCGAACTCGCCAAGCCGGTTCATCTCCAGCCCCTCGCTGTCATCGATTATCGTTATCTCCTTAGACGTCTCCTTCCTGTAGCTTATGAGCGTGACATTGCCGGCGCCGGCGTAGTCGTAGATCACATAGCCGTACCGGCCCGCCCTCCCAATCTCGTTTATGCCGAACCTGCTTTCCGCAGGCCCTTCCTGTTCTTCATCAACTATCACGACAAGGCCGGAAGCCAGCAGCGCGGCTATCGAAAGCACGATTACGAAAACTATTATAGCTGCAGTCTTTTTCCAGTCCATCGGAAAACACCGTTATATCCTGAGTTTTGCAGACCTGAGGAATTTAAGGTCGTTTTTGTAAAATTCACGTATGTCTTTCATGTCAAGAAGTATCATGAGCGGCCTTTCAAGGCTCAGCCCCCAGGCAAGCACCGGATAAACCCCGGCAAGCGGGATGCTGACCTCGGGCCTGAATATCCCCGCGCCCCCGAGTTCGAGCCACTGTTTTTTCTCTTCGAAATAGACCTCCACCTCGAGGCTCGGCTCGGTGTAGGGAAAGTAGCTTGGCCTGAACCTTATCTTTTCGAATCCCAGCTTCCCGTAAATCTCCTTCAGGACTCCCAGAAGGTCCCTGAACGTCGCGCCTTCCCATGCGATTATGCCCTCCACCTGGTTGAACTCCGCAAGGTGGCTGTAGTCAGTGGCCTCGTTCCTGAAAACCCTTCCCACCGCGAAATATCTCCTGGGTTTTTTGTCCTTCATCGCAGCGAGGTACCGGGCGCTCAGGCAGGTCGTGTGCGTCCTCAGAACGGTCTTTTCCGCCTCCTCCCTGCTCCACGCGTATTTCCATCCCTTCTCGTGCGCCTCCTTTACGCGCTCCACGAGTTTTTTATCTTCCGGAAGCCTGCTTTTTCCCTCCAGATAGAACGTGTCGGCAAGCTCCCGCGCCGGATGGTCCTGTGGCTGGAAAAGCGCGTCGAAATTCCAGAATGACGATTCCACTATGCTCCCTTCCATCTCCTCGAAACCCAGCTCGGCCATTATCTCTCTTATCCTGTCCGCCATCTTTGTGAGGAGGTGCTTTTTTCCGAGCGCCGCGTCCTTTCCCTCTATGTTACTGTTGAATTCCTCCTCCTTTATCTCGCCGGGCGGCTTGCCGGTGTATTCGGCAAAAGACCGCTTCACGGTTTTCCTCCTGACGAGGTGCCTCTGGAAAAACTGGTCGAGCACGACCTTGTTTTCAGTGCTGCCGGTGGTTTTGACCTGCTCGAAGGTCTCAAGCATTATTTTTTTGTCCTTTTCGGCGTCTGCGGCATTTTTCAGCTGGATGAGCTTTCCCTGCTCAATCCCGACAAGCCCCTTTTTCTTTGCCCAGACAAGCCCTATCCTTTTTTCCGCTTCGCTCAGGTCTGAAACCTTCCTGCCCTCGCCCGCCTTTTTGAAGACCGAGAGTTCCGGAAATCCCTTTTTTGCGTACCCCTCGAGCTCAGGCGCGGCTTCGGCTATGGAGTGCTCCTCTGTTTTGACCTCCACGAAGCCCTCGCCTTTCAGGGATTCGACCGCCCTTCTCACGGTGTCGGCATGGAGGTCCGTTTCCTTTGCGAGGCTGTCGAAGTCCATTCTTTTTTTCTTTGCAAGCAGTTCAAGAATCTCCCTCTCGCCCTTGTACATCCTATTCCTCCTTTTTCCTCTTAGCCATATTGATATATAAATATCCTCCTATCAGGATGACTATTATCGCGATTACCGCAAGGCCGTAGGGTCCGCGTACGAGCGCGTCCAGTCCGCTTACCAGGCCTATGAAGAAATCGGACACCTCCTCCTGAAGGCTTTCCTCCACCTCGAATATCAGCGAGAACTTCACGAGTATCATATCGTTCCATGAAAGCTCGGCCACTTTTGCCGGCAGCTCGAACTCGACATCGCGCGGAAGCGGGTTGACGTCATGCACCGCCGTGCCCCGCGGCAGGATGATCGTGAAATAGACTCTGTCGTCCAGTATTATGTTTCCCTGCTCGGTCGTGGTGAACGAGAGCGCCTCTGGATTCAGCGTATATCGCTTCGTCCTCGGCTTGTAGTCGTCAACGGTGAAAAGACCGGTTCCTGCGATGGGCACAGGCGTTTCTTCTGTCCTGTTGTAGGAAGGCGATGCGGTGTACTCCAACACCAGCTCGCCGTGGCAGAGCCCCTGCACCGGATTGCACTTGCCCCTGGGCTGCGGCTTGAGCCTGAAGTCCTTTATTTCCACCTTGGAAGGGTTCAGGTGCTGCTTGACATCCTTGAGCTCGGCGGTGGTGGACCAGAACGAGAGGTCGTTGTTGTAGTAGCCGCTGTATCCGCTGTCGTAAAGCGCGCTGGAGTGCTCCCCGGTTATTATCATCTTTATGTTTTCTGTCACCTTTACGCTTCCGTCGGGCGCGATGTCGCTTATCGTCACATCCACCCTCTCCAGGATGAATTCGGCATGCGCCGCGCACGGCAGCAGTAACAGCAGGAAAAGGAACCTCGTCATCTTCATAAGAAAAATTTGACGCTGTGGTTTTAAATCGTTATGCCCCGAAGCGGGATAAGATATCTTTTTAAATACTTTATAAGTAAATCAAAAAACAACAAGGCCTTATTTTTCTTACTGTGTGGTGCTATGGCGGACGAGGAAGGAATCAAGTCGAAAATCGAGGAACTCGAAAAGCGTAAGGCAGAGCTTATAGAGAAGATCAAGAAAATCAACCGCAGGCTCAGGTACAAGAAGTACGAGAAGAAGGCGCTCGAGCCGTTCCTTGAGCAGACCAAGACGGTGGTCGTGGAGCCATACAGGAGGAAGAAGAGGATACTGGAGTTCAAGATATCCACGCAGGCGTACACCCCAAAGCTTGAGAAGGAATGGCTGAAGGAAGTCAAGAAGGTGGACAAGAAGCTCGAGGAACTCAAGGAAGTAGAGAGGGCAAGAAGGAAAAGCCGCTACATAGACAAGGACATAGAGGAGGCGGAAGGCGAGATAACGTTCATAGAAACCGAGCTCAAGTCCCTCAGGGACGACCTGAAAAAGCTTTACGATGCCATGAAGGAGATACGGTTGGTTGCAAGAAAGGCCGCGGGCGAGGCGAAAAGGGAAGAGGAAGACCTGGTCGCGCTCGGGGACCTCGCGCTCATAGAGAAAGAAGAGTAAGCGCGTCCTGTATTATCTTTTTATGGTCGAATGCGATCTCCGAAGGCAGACTGCCGACCATGAACCATGCTGCTTCGCCTGCGTCGTCGCCCGGTTTCAGCCGCCCGCCCTTTCTCCTTGCGAAATATGCGGCGCCTATGATTTTTCTTGGGTCCCTTGCGGGGTCGGAGTATACGCCGATGAGCCCCGCAGGCTCGATTTCGATGCCCGTTTCCTCCCTGAATTCGCGTATCAGGCATTCCTCCGCGCTCTCATCGTCCTCTATCCTGCCTCCGGGCACGGCCCATTTCCCCAGGTCCGGTTCCCGGGCTCTTTTGATAAGGAGTATCCTTCCGTTTTCTATCAGGATTCCGTCGCACGCGAAGGGGCGCATTCTTTCACTTTTTCTGCACTACCCTTACTTCCCACATGTACTTGCCCCGGGTTTCAAGGTGTTTTATGCCGAGTTCCACAGGTATGTTGTTGTTTTTGATATAGTTCAGAAGCCCGGCCACGCTGTCCCTGCTGACTTCGTCATTGTTTATCCACGAGCAGGATTTGTTCTGGACTATGCAGTCCGCAAGCAGCGCCGCATCGTGCTCGGCCAGTCCGATGCCCCTGAGGTCGTTGTAAACGCTTCTGAGTTCCATGCAGCCATTTCTCCGAAGAGGTATAAAAGTTTATGCCTTGTTTTAAAAGCATTTCTGCGAAATAAGGGCAGGTGATTTAATGGACATTGTAGGTTCATACAGGAAAATGATTCTCAGCCTTGTTCCTGAGAATCTGAAAACGCAGCTTGCTAAGGAAAAGGGCACGCTCGGGGAAGGCGTGAAATACTACCTGCTCGCTGCCCTCGTAGTAGATATCGTACTACTTATCTCCATGCTGTTGCAGCTGTCGCTTTCTGGCGTTGGCGGAGCGTACCAGAGCGAATACGGCGCTGCGGCAGCAGGCGTTTCGCTTGTAACGATGATTGTGATGCTGGTAATCGTTCCCGTGCTGATGATCGTTGGTTCGCTCATTACGACCGGGCTGGGCTACATTGTCTGCAGGATACTCGGCGGAACCGGAACCTTTGAAAACCAGTATTACCACTTTGCCATAGTGGGCGGCGGCGTCGCCGTAATCAGCATGATTTTCGCGTTCATCCCGTGCCTCGGCCCGCTGGTCAACGTCGTTCTTTCGCTGTATTTCCTATACCCGACGTTCCTGATATACGGAGGCGTGCACAAGCTGAGTAACGGAAAAGCCGCATTCGTAACGCTGCTGCCGCTGATATTCGCGGTCATCCTGCTGTTAATCGCGTTTATCATCTTCGGAAGCATGATGGCGGCAATCCTGGGCTCGATGCCCACCCCGACCGGTTACTGACCGGTTTTCTTTTTTCTTTTTTAAGTGGTATTATGGTGCTTGAACTTTACAGGAAGATGCTGCTGAGCCTGGTGCCCAAAAACCTGGAGGCCCAGCTGAAGAAGGAGAAAGGAGGCATAAGCCAGGGCATCCCGTATATCCTTCTGGCAGCCCTCGTTGTCGACATCACGTTCCTGCTTTCGCTTGCGACAGACCCAGAGATGTACGAAATAGTCTATGGCGGCGGAGACGCGGCATTTTCAGCAGTGATTCTCATAGTGATACTTCTTCTGATTCCGATTTTCATGGTTCTGTCGCTGTTGTTCACCGTGGGCCTGGGCTATGTTTTCTGTCGCATTCTCGGCGGAAAAGGGACGGCCTCAAATCAGTTCTACCATTTTGCAATTGCCGAAAGCGGAATCATGATGCTGAGCAGCGCCGTAGAGTTGATTCCCTGCGCCGGCTATTTCATATCCCTGCTGCTTTCGCTGTACTTCATATACCCGACGTTCCTGATTTATAGGGGCGTGCACAAGCTCAGCAATATAAGGGCGGCAGTCATTGCGCTGTTCCCGTATGTCCTGCTGGTGCTGCTGCTGGTACTGTTTATCGGTTTCTTTTCATTTTCCGAAGTCGGCGGAATGGTGAGCCAGGTGTCTTCGCCGGTGTTGACGTAAGGGAAAATCCTGAGCACGGCTAAAGAAGTTTGATGACCAACAAAACAGGTTTTGCGGTCCGCAGAACGAGGTTCTGTCGGAAACTTTAACCTTGGTAAAACAGGAGGAAAGTTTTTGTCAGACGCTGTTGGCCTCATCATCAATCAGAGGTTGTTCATGTCATCATTCGTATTATACTGGGTAGAAAGTAATATTTAAACCCCACTCATCTCCGTTTTGCCTCGACGACATAGAGTTTTTCAAAAAAGAAGGACATGCTGTCGAGTATCGAGGCGTGGAAATCCTTTTTCTCCAGGTTTGCAACCGTTTTTCCGACATCATTCAGTTCGCTGTGCAGCAGAAGCAGGACGCCGCCTTCTGCAAGGTATCTCCCGAAATCGTAGAGAAAGCCGTCGATTACCGACCGTCCGTCTGCGCCCCCGTCAAACGCGTGGTTCAGCGGGCCCGCGACCTTCTCATCCCCGGCCGTGGGCAGGTAGGGCGGGTTGAATATCATTCCGTCGAATTCCCTTTCCGGAATGCTTTCGAAAAGGTCGCTCAGCATGAACGCGGCGTTCCATATCCCGTTCCTTAGGGCGTTGTATCTAGAGCATTCCACCGCCTTCTCGTTTATGTCAATGCCCAGCACCGTGTTTTCGGAATTCGCCCTTGCATTCGCCAGCGCCTGTATGCCGCACCCGCACCCGATATCAAGCACCCTGCCCCTGAGCTTCCTGGAGTACTTCATCAGCAGGAGGGAATCGTCCGAGGGCGCGTATACGCTGTCCGGTATCTCAAGAACCAGTCCGTCCACCTCAATCCGCATGAGCCAATTTTGTGACACCCGTTTAAAAATATTTTCCCTTCAGAAGATAGCCAACGACCAATACGAGGTGAATAAAAATGGAAAAGGGGTGGTATGAAATCACCGGCTGATGAAAGTGCGGTTAGAAGGAAATCTGTTGGGCGACCAAGCAAGCTGAACGAAAGCGAGGTCGAAAAGCTTCTCTCATTGTATTATGAAAGCAACATCTCCCTGCGTGAGCTGGGGCGGATCTTCAATGTTTCAAGAATGACGGTATGGAGAGTCTGTAATGAGGTGACGGTATGAAAGAGGCAAAGGTGATGTTCCTGAAAAGAGACGTCAATCCGAAAAGGACGCCGGGGCTGGCTCCGCTTGTGGATGCGTTCAAAAAAGCGGGCGCAAAAGTAAAGGAAAACGGAAATAGCGTGGTGGTTTCGCTGAACACCGCGGATCCCGAGCAGAAAAAAGCATACGACCGGTATTCGCTGGGCGCGCTGACGGCAGAGAAGCCGCGCAAACCGGACCGAAGGGAGCCGCTGTTTAAGGACGAGTGCCTTCTTCCTGGGGGCTGACCTTCTTTTCCTTTACTTTTTTAAATAAGAAAGCACAGAATATATTCATGGATGAGGTCCTTCTTTTCCTTCTAAAAAAAGGGGGAAACAGGAAAAGTCTGAGAATGACTACTGCAGAGGCGGGCAGCGAGCTCGGGATGTCCCAGCAGAATGCCTCGCGCAGGCTCAGCCTCCTTTCAAAAGAGGGGCTTATAGAAAGAAAAGGCGGCATAAGGATAACCCCCGGCGGCATGAAAAGGATACGGGAGCATTACTGCGTCCTGAGGAAGGCGCTTGAGGGAAACAGCGTAGTCTTCCGCGGAAAAATAGCGGATGGAATGAAAAAGGGGAAGTATTACCTCTCCCTTCCTGGCTACAGGAAGGAAATAATCGCAAAACTGGGATTCGTTCCTTACGCCGGCACGCTGAATCTCAGGCTTTCGGGCAGGCACCTGGACGCCAGAAACGAAATACTCAGGCAGGAACCCGTTGTGATAAACGGATTCAGGACAAGGCAGAGGACCTTCGGGGACCTTTTCGCGTATCCCTGCAGGGTCGACGGCAGGGACGCGGCCCTTGTTTTTCCGCTCAGGAGCAACCATCCGCCCGACATAGTGGAGATAATAGCGGAGGCGAACCTGAGAAAGGAGCTGGGAAAAGGCCGCGGTTCCATGGTGGCGGTGAGCCTATGATAAGCTTTTCTGAGGGACAGGAGCTGGAGCTGAAGGGAATCATAACGTACTCCAGGCCCTACGGCGCGGAAAGAAAATATTTTCTCAGAACCCCGGACGCCACATTCTCGTTCAGGAGCAGGCAGTCCTTTGCAAATGGCGACGTGATAGGCATAAAGGGAACGATGGAGGACCTGGCCGACCTGGCGGTGAGGCCTGCCGAGATAAAACTGCTCGAAGGAGAGGAGGCCGGCCTGGTGTATCCGGAGGTCGAAAGAAAAATAGCGGCCGGCTTCGCGGAGCGGCCCCCTATTTCGGAAAATCCGGTGAGCTCTGGCCTGAAGGACAGGATAAGGGAGACGTCAGGCAGGCTCATTGCGGCAAAAGAACTCAACCGGCACGTCCTCATCAGGTTCCACGGGGATGCGGATGGCATCGCAGGGGCGCTTGCGCTCAGGAAAATCGCAAGGTTCAGGGCGTACCAGCAGAATAGCGCCATATACACGCCAAGGGATGCGGTAAACGACCTCGGAAACCTGCACAACGAAAACAGGCCGCTCGTGGTCCTCCTTGATTTCGGCTCGAACGCTGAAAGCATTGACGGGCTGAAACTGCTCAGGGCAGCGGCTATAGAAACCATGATAATAGACCATCATCCGCTGCACCCCGAAATAAAAAATCTCGCCCGCACCCTGCTCTCGCCATGGCTGCTCGACGTGAAGGACGCTTCGAAATACACAGCGGGGTATCTAGCATCGGAAATGGCGAATCTTTGCGGTGTTGATGCGGCCCGGTTCGCGTCCATAGCGTGCGCGGGCGACAAAAGCGACATTGTGCAGATAAGCGACGAAGACAGGAAGACCGCGCTGGTCCTGGATTATCTCTCCGCGCATGCCTCCTTCGGCAACAGCCTCGACTTCTACGGCGACGTTCTGGGCAACGCGGAGCTTTTCTCGTCGATATGGCAGCAGGCGTCGGAAAAGATAAACGCCGCACTTGCAGAAGCGCTGGTAAGGGTCAAAAAAAGCGAGAGGAACGGAATACTCATCTATGTCATACCTCTGGAAGGCATAGTCGAGGCAAAGGAATTCCCGAACAGGAGCAAGGTCACCACCGCGGTATTCGAGCATTTCAGGACCGATGCGCCGATGATTACGATAGGCTACGGAAAGAGAACTGTTATAGCGAGGGGCAACGACGCGTTTCTTGCAAGGGGCCTCAGCTTCTCTGATATAATAAAAAAGGTTGCTGCGGATATGAAGGATTTCGTTTCGGGCGGAGGCGGTCATGCAAAGGCCGCGGCCGCACGCGTTCAGGAAGGTTATGAGAAGTCCGTTGTGGACAGGATAATAGAGGAGTTGAAATGACCAGGGCATTGGTAACCGGAGGAGCAGGATTCATCGGTTCGCATATTGTGGAAAAGCTGGTGCGCAAGGGCTGGGAGGTGGCTGTCCTTGACGACCTTTCCAGCGGCAGCGTGGGAAACATCGGCGCCTTTCTTGAAAGCGTGGAATTCATAGAGGGAAGCATAACCGACGCAGGCACGGTCAGGAAACTCATGGACGGGGTTGACTATGTCTTCCATGAAGCCGCCGTGGTTTCGGTCGTGGCTGCACTTGAAAATCCGGAAAAGGCGCGGCTCGTGAATGTGGGTGGGACGCGCAACGTTCTTGGCGCCGCGCTGGACGCAGGCGTGAAGCGCGTCGTTTTCGCTTCTTCAGCAACCGTCTACGGCGATGCGGACCCGCCGCTAAAAGAGGATTTCAGGCCCAGCCCGCTGTCGTTTTACGGGGAAACCAAGGTGGAGGGAGAACAGCTGATGAACGAATATGCCGGAAAGGGGCTCGAAACCGTTTCGCTGAGGTACTTCAACGTCTACGGCCCGCGGCAGGAGCCTTCCTCCCCGTACAGCGGCGTGATAACCAAGTTCATAGACCGGATGGCGGCAGGGAAGCCGCCCCTCATTTTGGGCGATGGAAACCAGACGAGGGACTTCGTTTATGTCGGCGACGTTGCCGATGCGAACGTCCTCGCTGCGGAAGGAAAGGAGGCGGCCGGCAGGGCCTTCAACATCGGCACAGGCCTTCCTGTCACCATAAACCAGCTCGAGGGCCTGCTCTCCGAGATCATCGGCTTCGACGGCGAGCCGGAATACGCAGAAAAGCGCGAGGGCGACATCTACGATTCCTACGCCGACGTATCAAGGGCGGAAAAGCTGCTCGGCTTCAAGGCCGCGGTGGCAACAGAGGACGGGCTCAGGAAAACCGTCGAGTGGCAGGGGAGCCTCTAACGGAACGGATTTAAACTTCATTTTCCAATATAGTATATGCAACACACAATCACGACCATAGGAAGCCATTCGGCTCTCGACGTCTGCGAGGGCGCGAAGGCCGAAGGATTCAGGAATCTTGTCGTATGCCAGAAAGGAAGGGACGCGACCTATTCCTCTTATTACAAAACGCGCAAGCGCGGCGAAAGCGAGATAGGCGTGGTTGACGAAACGCTCGTTCTCGATAGGTTCAGGGACATGGCAGACGATAAAAATCAGAAAATAATGAACGGCAAAAAATCCATTTTCATCCCTAACCGCTCGTTTGCCGTTTATGTCGGCTATGAAAACATAGAAAACAAATTCTCGGTACCGGTTTTCGGAAACAAATACCTGCTCAAGGCCGAGGAAAGGAATGTCGAAAAGGACCAGTACTATCTTATGGAGAAGGCAGGCATAAAATTCCCGAAAGTGGTGAAATCGCCGGATAAAATAGACACGCTTTCCATAGTAAAGGTCAGCGAGGCGAAAAGAAGCTACGAACGCGCCTTCTTCCTGGCAAGAAGCCCGGAGGAGTATGTTGAAAAGAGCGGGGAACTGCTCAGGCAGGGAAAGATAACCAAGGAAGGGCTGGAAAAGGCCAAGATAGAGGAGTACGTAATAGGCGCGCATTTCAACTTCAATTTCTTTTATTCCCCTTTGCACGGTGAAGTCGAGCTCATGGGGATAGATACAAGAAGGCAGACAAACCTCGACGGCTTCCTCCGGCTGCCCGCAGACAAGCAGCTCGAAGTCCTGAAGCACGCCCAGCCGAGCACCATAGAAACCGGCCATATAGCATGCACGCTCCGCGAATCGCTTCTTCAGCAGGCGCTCGAGGCGGGCGGGAGGCTCGTTGAGGCGGCGAAGAAGGAATACGCACCGGGGCTTATAGGGCCCTTCGCGCTTCAGGGCGCGATGGAAGAGAAGGACGGGGAAAGGTTCGTATGCTTCGACATTTCCCTGAGAATCCCCGGCTCTCCGGGAACGAGATTCACCCCCTACACCGAGTATCTGTTCAGGAAGAGCATAAGCTTCGGAAGGAGGATTGCTATGGAGATAAAGGAAGGGGAGAAGAAGAAAAGGATGGACGAGCTAACCACCTAAAAGTTCCACGGGGAATTTTCTGAAATCCTTTATTACCGCTGCAGCCTGCCGGGCGTCTATCGCTCCTAGCGCGGGCGATTCCACGAGAACGACCTTCATTCCCGCATTTCTGGCCGAAGTGAAACCTGAAAAGGAGTCCTCAACGGCAAGGCATTCTTTCGGCTTCACGCCGAGCTTTTCTGCAGCCGTAAGGAAAGCATCCGGGTGCGGCTTTCTTTTTTCATAATCCCCGCTTCCGATTACTGCATCGAAATATCCGGAAAGACCCAGTACCGAAAGCGCGGATTTTATGTTTTCCGGGTGCCCGCCGGAAACCACCGCGGTTTTGATTTTCCTTTTGCGCAGGAGTTTGAGAAATTCCCGTATGCCTTCCACAGCCCTGACTTCGCCCTTTTCTACCAGGCCGCCGTAGTATCTCTTCCTTTTTTCAACGTAATCGTCTATGGTTTTTTCGTCCATTATTCCCGCCCCGTTCAGGAGCACGGTGAATATGTTCTTGGAGCCGGTGCCGGCGAAATCCCGGTACCATCGCCTTTCGCTTACGCTGATGCCCAAGGGTTTCAGGTAATGCATGAAAGTCCTGAAGTGCACCGGTTCTGAGTCGACGACCACGCCATCGAAATCGAAAAGCACCGCCCTGATCATGTTTCCACCTTATAAATAAGCCTTTTAAATATGGCCAATAACAATAATAAACGTGATTCAGATGAAACAACTCGTTCTTATTTTCGGAATGCTGTTACTGTTTGCAGGATGCATCGATTTAGGCGGAGGCCAGCCGGCGGAAGAGGAGCCGGTCGAGCCGGTGCCCGAGCCGAAGGTGGTGAACCCCGCTTTCACGATAATAAGCCCTGACGAGGGCGAGGTAATCACCACGGAATTCGAGTACGGCAATGTCGGCCTGGTCGTCAGCACCTCAAACCTCATAATAAAGCCCGAAAGCAGCGCGCCCAACAAGGTCGGTGAAGGGCACTTTGCGGTTTCGGTCGACGGCGGAAGTTCCATCCATGTTTTCAGCAAGACATATATGGTGGAAGGCATTGAGCCCGGCCCGCATACGCTGAGGGTGGAGCTGGTGAACAACGACCACACGTCCTACTCACCACCCGTAGTCAAGACCGTGAATTTCTACATCGAAAAGGTCGTTGTGGAATACATCCCACGGGACTATACAGTTACCATAAAGGAATTTTCCTACGACCCGCAGACAATAACAGTCAATGTCGGAGACAGAATTACATGGGTTAACAACGGAGCCTACCCGCGCTCGGCAACATTCACGGGCGTTTTCGACACCGAAGTTATAGCGCCGGGGGGAAAGGCGACCGTGCAGATGACAGTTCCAGGAACCTTCGAGTACTACTCGCTTACGCACATGGCCATGAAGGGAACCGTGATTGTCGAGGAAGCAGGTTAGGTGGTCGGCATGTATGAAGTCTGCCTGGGCGTCCTTGCGGTTTTCGCCTTTTTCCTTGCGCTCAGCGCGGTAAGGATAATCTACGAATACGAACGGGGAATTCTCTTCACCCTGGGCAAATTCTCAGGTTTGATGGACCCCGGCCTGAGATTCGTGATTCCCATAGTCCAGAGCATGCAGAAGGTCGATACCAGGATAAAGACGGTTGACATAGCGAAGCAGGAGATAATGACCAAGGACAACGTTCCGGTGAGCATAAATGCGGTAGTTTACATGCGCGTTATAAGCCCCGAGAAGGCAGTTCTGAAAATACAGGATTATGTCTATGCGGTTTCCCAGTATGGCCAGACCGCTCTCAGGGACGTCATCGGAAACAAGGAGCTCGATTTCGTGCTTACCGAAAGGACGCAGATTGCAGACGAGATAAAACAGCTTGTCGACAAGGAGACGGACGAGTGGGGAATAGACATAACCGCAATTAAGGTACAGGACATCGAGCTTCCAATAGACATGAAGAGGGTGATGGCGAGACAGGCCGAAGCGGAAAGGGAAAAGAGGGCAACGATAATCAAATCCGAAGGAGAAGTTATCGCTTCAAGCAACCTCAGGAAAGCCGCCGACATGCTCGGGCAGGCGCCTGGTGCGCTCTACCTAAGGACTCTTGAAACCCTTAGCGACATCTCCAGCGATCAAAGCAATACGATTGTCATTCCGTTGCCGATGGAATTACTGAAGGCGCTTGAGGGTTTTGCGAAAGTGACTAAGAAAAAGGAGTAATCTTCGTTTTTATTTTCTTTTTACATACTTTTTCAAGGTAAGTGCGATGGGTGAGGACAACGGTATCGCGATAGACGAGGATACCATACGCAGGTACGAAAACGCCAGATACGGGATTGCCGGACGGCATTCCGCCGTCCAGATATGCAGCTGGACCAGAAAGGCGTTGCGCGGCAAAGGCGTCTGCTACAAGCAGAAATTCTACGGTATAGACTGCCACCGCTGCGCGCAGATGAGTCCTGCCTTTGCATGGTGCCAGGAATGTTGCGTGCACTGCTGGAGGCCCGCAGAATGGATGAAGAAAATCAAACTGGAAAACCCGAACAACCCGCAGCTGATTATCGATGAAACGGTGAAAAAGAGAAAAAAGCTCATGTCCGGAATAGGCGGGGCAGGAGACGCGAATAAGAAACTTTTTCTTGAAAGCTTCGGGAAATTCCCCTCCCACTGGGCGATTTCCCTTTCTGGCGAGCCAACGATTTATCCAAAGCTGGGCGGACTCATAGGATTACTGAGAAAAAACAGCGAAGTGAAGAGCATTTTCCTTGTCACGAACGGGCAGGAGCCGGAGGCGCTCGAAAATCTTAAAAGGAAAAAACAGCTTCCAACCCAACTCTATGTTTCCGTAAGCGCACCTGGCAAAGGGCTTTTCAAAAAGCTCAACCGTTCAGTTTATGCGGACGGGTGGGAAAGGCTCCTGAAGACGCTGAACATGCTCTCCACGCTCGGCTGCAGGACCGTTGTAAGGCTTACGCTGATAAAAGGGGTAAACGACCGCGAAAGGCACGCTGAGCAGTACGCAGAGCTTTTCGAGAAATCCAGGCCGGATTTCATAGAGGTGAAATCCTACATGCATCTGGGGCTTTCAAGAAAGCGGCTGAAGATGGAGAACATGGCCATGCACGATTACGTGAGACAGTGGTCGGAAAAAATCGCGGGTTTCCTGCCGTCCTACGGGATTGAGGACGAGGACCCTAAGTCGCGGATCGTGCTGTTCAGGAAAAAGGATTCGAAATTCGATAATTTTATCAAAAATCCATGAGGGGGTAATCCGATGCTGGGATGGAAAATCCTGAAAGAGGGGGAATACAGAATCAGCCTTCCCAGACTGAGCGGCGCTGAGGAGGAGATGATAGCTCTTGTCGAGGAGCGGTTCCGCGAAGCCGCAAGGGTGCGGGAGGTAAAAACAAGCAAGGAAAGCGAGGCGCTGATAAGGGAGCTTCTTTTCAACGTGGCACGGGAGGAGAGGATAGTGCTTGACAACGACCAGCTCGATTATCTTTCACGCGCAGCGTTCCTGCACATCTATGCATTCGCATTCATGGACCTTCTGGTCGCAGACCCCGAGATAGAGGAAATCAGCGTAATAGGCGTTGACAGGCCGGTATACGTTTACATCAAGAACAAGGGCTGGAAAAAGGTAAACGCATGCTTCACCAGCGAAAAGGCTATAGCCGACGTCGCAAACAAGATGGCTCGCGGCCTGGGAAGGCATATCACCATGCAGAATCCAAGGCTTGACGCTATGCTCCCCGACGGTTCAAGGCTCCACGCATCGCTTCCTCCGGTTTCTGGAGGCGAGATAACGATAAGGAAATTCAGGGAAAGGCCCTTCTCGCCAAAGGAGCTCTGCGAACTGCAGTCGACAACACCAGAAGCGCTTGCGTTTCTTTCGCTCGTCATGCAGAGCGATAACTCCGTTCTCATCGGCGGCAATACCGGCTCGGGCAAGACCACGCTTATGAACGCGCTATTTAGTTTCGTTCCCGGAAACGAGCGGGTGCTTATCGCGGAAGAAACGCCCGAAATAAACGTTCCCCATGCCCATCAGCTCAGGCTCGTTGCAAACAGGGATATGGAAATATCCATGAAAGACCTAATGTACGATACCCTGAGGATGCGTCCTGACAGGATGATTGTCGGCGAGGTGAGGAACAGGCCCGAATTCGAGGCATTATTCGACGTTCTTCTTGCAGGCCAGGCAAGAGGTGCGTACGCGACGCTGCATGCACAGGGCTCTGCGGAAGCAGTGCAGCGCATAAAAAGCTTCGGGATAAACGAGATGGACATAGAAAGCGTTGACTGCATAGTAGTGCAGAGGAGGATGCTGCTCTACGACCCCAAGAGAAGAAAGAACGTTGAAGTCAGGAAGATGGTTGAGATCGCCGAAATGGACCGCGGCCCCAAAATCATTTTCTCTTTCGACAGGAAAACCGGAAAACTTGGATTCAAAAAAGGAGGGAAGCTGCTTGAAAGGATAGCAGACGATTTCGGGATGTCGGCAAGGGAGATTAAAAACGAGTTGGAGATGAGGAAGAAGCTTATAGCGAAAGCGGACAACGACTTCATCAGGTTCTATGACGAAGTGCAGAAAAAACTTTACGGACTGGAGAGGAGGGCCGGGAATGAACCTTCTTGAATTCCTGGTTGAAAATTCGGGGCGTTTTCCGGAGGTCGGGCTGAAAAGCAGAATACTTGCCCCGCTCAAGAGGCTCTATCCTGATGCAGACGAGCACCGGTATGCCGGGGAGGCACTCACCATCTCTCTGGCCTTTTCCGTAATCGTTTTCCTTTCCATGATTTTCGGTTCTCCCGATAGCGCGGTGCTTGCGTTCCTGTTTTCATTTGCGCTTGTTTTCGGATTCCTGCTTGCGCTCCCCGGTTTCGAGCTTAAAAGGAAGGCAGCCATAATCGAGGCGGAAATGCCCTTCGCCCTGAGAACGGTGGGGCTTCTTATAGACATGAAAATACCATTCACGAAAGCACTTTCCCTTGTCGCGGAGGAGGATACGGAAACCGCAAGGGAGTTCAGGAAGATAGTAAACGACATCAACCACGGCATAACCGTGGAAAAGGCATTCTCCAGATTCGCGGTATCCTTCAACTCGTTTCCGATAAAGCGCGCGGTATCGCAGCTTCTTTCGGTTTACGAAGTCGGAGGAAGAGGAACGGAAATAAAGAGGATAGGCGACGAACTCCTGGCCGTCCAGCAGCACCAGATGAAGGAGCAGTCATCCAAAAGCGCCATATTCGGAATGCTTTTCATAATGACTTCCGCAATACTCCCCACGTTCTTCTTGGTTTACGCTATTCTGGGCGAGTTCGGGGTCGGCGAAAGCATATCGGAAGCGGGCATGGCGATTGCAATGTTGCTTGTTTTCCCGGCCATAAGCATCCTTCTTCTCCTTGTAAGCAGGGCATCGGTGCCTTTCTCGCCGCTTTCATCAAACAAGAACGTTGTCGATGCCATGGTCCTCCTACCAGCGGTTCTATTCGTATTCTCGTTTCTTTTCCTCGGCGAGGGATTGCGTATATTCGGCATCATTATCGGGAGTGCAATAATGCTCTGGGCGCTGTACAGGAGCTACAGGGCTGAGAAGAGGACGGAAGAGATAGAACAGTATCTGCCAGACGCCCTTTTCACGGTTTCCGCCCTGCCCAAATCCGTAAAGCTGGAAAAGATATTCGACACCATAGAACACGCCGGGTACGGGGCGCTTTCCGAGGAGGCTGGGAAATCCAAGAGGCAGCTTGCCATGAATGTTAAAACGGACAACGTGATGGAGGACCTCTGGATGAGAAACGACTCCCCCGCGCTAAAAAAGGCGGCCACCATGCTAAAGCACGTTTTCGATACGAACTCGTTCAGCCAGCTCCACGGAATAGCCGAGGACATCCTCAAGGTCTTCGAAATCAAAAGGGAGCGCGCCCAGCTCATGTCGATGCAGAAATACACAATACTTTTCGGAGGTTTCCTAATCCCCATGATACTCAAGATTGCGCTTTCACTTATCGGCAGTCTCGTGGAATTTTTCGAGGATCCTAATGCGCCCGAACTGATTGCGTACGCCTCCTCGCTCATACCGGCCTATCTCGTGATATACGCGGTGATCTCCGCCTTCTACATCGCCGATATAGAAGGCAGGAGGTCGATGGCCGCGGTATATTTCCTGATTATCGTGACAGTAAGTCTCTTAACTTTTAATCTCGTAACGCTCTAAGGCTGGTTGGATGGACATAATAACCGAATTTGCATTCAATATAAAGAACGACACCCTTACCAGCGTTAGCCTCCTCATAAACGATAATATCGTTTTTGCGCTGCTGGTGCTCGCACTTCTGTTTGTCGCGGAGAGAAGAAACGAGAAAAGACTGAAGGTCATAATTGCATTGGTTCTTGTGTCGGTTTTTACGTTTGCGATAAAGGCGGCAATGGCCATTGAAAGGCCGTGCGTTCCGCTCGGCGTTGCCTACTGCCCGGAGGAATATTCGTTTCCGAGCATACACGCGGCAGTCGCCTTTACACTCATGATTGCCTTCCTCGACAAGAAGCAGTTCCCCCTTTTCCTGCTTTTCGCGCTTTTCATATCGTTCAGCAGGCTCAACCTTGCAGTGCACAGCTTCAGGGACATAGCCGGAGCCATGCCGATAGCGCTGATAGCATATTACGTAGTAGACGTTCTTTGGAGGCGTTACTGGAATGAACGTGGAAAATAAACGGCAAATGTTCCATATAATCATCGGCTTGGTTGCGATAGTGGTTCTCACGCACTACGGAAAAGGCATACTTATGGGCGCGGTGTTCTTCACGATAATAATAGGCCTGCTTATGGTCAACGCCACTTTCCTTGGCAGAAAAATCCGGCTGGTGGAGTGGTTCAAAAAACGCCTTGAAAGAAGCAACGTGCCGTTTCCCGGCTGGGGCTCGGCCTGCTATGCGGCGGGCGTTCTCCTGGCGGCGTCTTTCCTTGAGGACCAGAATGCGATAATAGCGACGCTGATAATAATGGCGCTCGGCGACGGCATGTCAACGCTTATAGGCAAGACGGGCCAGATCAAACTTCCATACAACAGGAAAAAAACCCTGGAAGGGTCTATCGCGTTTTTTGCATTTTCGCTCTTCGGTTATTTTTTCGTCGGTCCTGAAATAATACCAATCGCGCTGGCTGCAGCATTTGTGGAAAGCCTCGACATTCCTTTCGACGACAACATAACAGTCCCGGTCGTAACCACATTTCTGTTCCTGGTGATTTGATGCCCATTCTGCTTTTCACCTCCAACAACACGGCAAGCCTCAAAATCGCGGAAAAACTCATGGAAAACCACGGGTTCGCGGAAAGCGGCGAAAACGAGTGGGAAAAAAACGGAATAAGGCTGATGGATACGAAAGCACCGACCATCCTTGACATCCCCACCGATTTCGAAACAGACTATATCCTTGTCCTGAGTTCACACAAGAGCAGGGCGGGCGAAAAAATGCTCACCGCACATTTTCCCGGAAACTGGGGCGACGCTAAATTCGGCGGAAATCCGAAAACGCTGAACACCGCCGATGGCGGCAGGATAAAGATGCTTCTACAGGAGCTTGCAAAGGCAAACGATACCGGCTGGCCAGTTTACATGGAGGCGGACCACCACGGGCCGACATGCAGCGTTCCCATGATATTCGTGGAAATCGGAAGCACGGAAGAGGAATGGAAAAACGAGAATGCTGCAGCAGCGGCCGCAAGCGCGGTGGACAAGTGCCTTTCAAGAAACGAAAGGTACGAATCCGTTCTCGGAATCGGCGGCGGACACTATGCAAGGGAATTCACAAAAATGGTGGTCGAGGGCGATTATGCAGTGGGGCACATAGCACCGAAATACGCCCTCGATGCCCTGGATTTCGGAATGTTCAGGCAGGCAATAGAAAAAAACGTCGAGACTGTCAGAAAAGTATTCCTGCTCAGGGAAAGCACAAACCGGAAACACAAAAGAGAGATAAGCGGTTTCTGCGCCGAGCTTGGTCTGGAATGCATCGAGATCTGATTATTTTTCCGGAAATATTGAAAGGTCGATAACACCTACGCCTTTCCTTATTATTTTTTTGTTAACGAGGTCAACAACATCCGATGCCCTCCCATATCTTGTCGGTCCGCTGTCTATTGCAATGTCTACCTGCTCAAGAAAAGTCCGGTCTATCTCTTCAAATACTACGGGCGGCTCATCGCCGGTCCTGTTCGCGCTCGTTGTTATTACCGGTTTGCCTATTGCTTCGCACAGCCGGTTGCAGAATTCGGATTCAGGCACTCTCACGCCTATGGTATCGCCGGGAGCTATGGACAATTTTTTACGGCTTTTGAGAACGAAAGTGAAGGGGCCGGGAAGGTATTTTTTCAGGATTATCTCCTCCCAGAGACCTATTTCGCAGTATTCGTCTATCATGTTAAGATCAGTCATCATCACGGAAAGGGGTTTGTTTTTCCCTATTCCCTTTATTCTCCTGACTTTTTCAACAACCGAATGGTTGAGCGCGTCCCCGCCTATTCCGTAAACGGTATCGGTAGGGTAAACAACGACCTTTCCGGAGATTATGGCATCCTTTGCGCGTGAAAGCGCAGCGGCCATGTTGCCCCCTATGAATTTTATTATCTCGACCATGTGCTTACCCGAGAATGTCCTTTTTTACCCTTCCGGTGCCTACGGCATGGATGAGCTTTCCCAGCCTGGGTCCCCTCTCCTTTCCTATGAGCGCCACGTAAAATTCGGAAAACAGCTCTGCAGGCTTCATGTTGTTTTCCTTCGCGAATTCGAATACCGCGTTGTGAATCTCGAGTGCATCCATGCCTTGGTTGAGCTTTCCGGTAAGCTCCTTCACGGCATCGGTGGCCTTCTCCGGGTCCGGGCTGTAGGAAAAGTTGTAGTCGTCGGGCACGAATCCGCTTTCAAGCCAGTATCCTATGTACGGCTTCAGGTATTCCGTTCCCTTGGCATCGCCCGAAAGCCCCCCGACCTTTTCCCAGTCCCTGTATATCTGGTAATAGACCAGCGCGTCCACAAACGGAACCTCCCATTTCATCCTGCCATTGGTCGCAAGCAGGAACGCCACCGCCCTTTTCCTGTCGTGCCTGTTCAGCTCCTCCGTTTTGGAGAAATCGAGCTTTGATGCCTCCTGGAAATCGTAAAGGTATCGCAGCATATTCTCATTTGTCGGGTTGATGTCGACGTTTTCCTCGAGGTCCGGCTTGACTATGACGTACGTGACTACCTCGGGCGGGATGAGCCGGATTATCTCGGAAACCCCCATCCCTATTCCCTTGGATTTGGAGTATTTCCTTCCCTGGAAGAGGACAAATCCGAACCTGAAATCTACCGGATGCTCTTTTTTGAACATGTTTTTCGTTATCGCCTTACATGTGTCTTCGGAGCCACCCTTCGTGTGGTGGTCTATGCCCGCGCCCTCTATGCTGCTTTTGAAGAGCTGCTTCCACGAAGGCCAGTGCAGTCTCCATGTAAGCTTGTATCTGTGGTCGCTTATTTTCGCCTTTCCCTTGTAGCCGCACCCCTTGACGTATTCGACATCCTTGTCGCACACGTATTCATAGTTTTCGTCATCGTGCGAGACCACCCGCGTTGTCGCTATCTTTCCGCATTTTTCGCAGACCGGCATTATGGGGGACCAGTCTTTTTTCTGCTGCTTTCCACTAGTTTCCTCGACTATCTTTCTCGCCTCTTCCTCGTGCTTCAGGAAGAATCTCGCATAATCGTCGAACTTTCCCGCTTCGTAGTATTCGTTTATGCGCACTATTTTTGCGCTGACGCCGAATTTTTTCACGAGCTCCCGGACTTCGTCAAGGAAATGGTCGCCGAAGCTTTCGCTCTTTCCCAGCGGGTCGGGCACGTTGCAGAGCGGTATGCCCAGATACGGCCTCAGTTTTTCGCTGTACTTCTCCATTGCTGCCGGAACGGCGTCGAAGGCATCGAAAATGTCCGCTATGAAGTAGAACTCCGCTTTCTTTCCCTTGCGCTCAAGCTGCCTCTTTACCATCGCCGGAAAAAGGAACTCGCAGAGCGTGCCTATGTGCGCAGGGCCGGAGGTGGTCATCCCCGCCGTTATCACGTACGGCTCTTTTTTTTCCTCTATTACCCTGTCTGCAAGCCATTCTGACCAGTGTTTGTGTGCCATTCAATCCCCGCTATCAACCTTGTGCTGACTAATTCTTTAAAAAGTTTAGCGTAGTATGCGTTTCCATAGGAGGTTGATATTATGGCAGGCACAACTGAGAAAAAAGTTCCCCCGGCAGGAGGAAAAGACACGACCATGGCGCTTGTGGCGTACATACTTTCCTGGCTCACGGGACTTATCGTGTTCCTTGTGGCAAAGGACAAGCTGGCCAAGTTCCACGGAATGCAGTCTCTGATACTGGGCCTTGTAGGTCTTGTTCTTTCCGTGATAACATTCGGTTTGCTTTCCCCAGTCGCGTTCCTTCTCTGGCTTTACGGCCTTTATGTGGGAATCGTCTATGCGTACAAGGGAGAGATGTACAAGATACCGTACATAGGGGCATATGCCGAGAAATATGCAGGCTGATGATAAGGTGAAACGTATGGCGAAGAAAAAAGCAGCAAAAAAGAAAAAAGCGACAAAGAAAAAGGCAACGAAATCCAAGAAGGGCTGCAGCTGCTGCTGATTGCTGCACCTTTCTTTTTTTGGTTTTGCATGGTAGTCATTCCCGGGAATGTTAAAAAAAGGCTCAAAAAGCCCCTCGGCAGGCTTTACAGGAGCACTGCTTTTCTTGGAAAAACAGGAAAAAGGAGAATCATAGCAATAGGAGACGAATCCACGCTGGTTCTGCTTGAAAAGGGAACCAGGCCGCACCTGGCGGTTTTCGATTTCAAGATAAAAAGAAGGAAAATCGGCAAAAGCAAAAGGAACCTGCTCGTTTCCTCCTTCAAAAAAAGGAAAAAATACAGGAACCTGAGGGGAACCGTTTCAGACAGCATCCTGAAAGACGCGAAAAAGCTTATCCGGGAGGGCGGCGCAATCCTTATAGAAGGGGAGGAGGACCTAACGGCCCTGGCCTTCATTCTCGCAGGAGGAAAAAAAGAGCTTGTTGTCTATGGCCAGCCCGATGAAGGGATGGTGGTGGTACAACCCGAAAAGGCAAAAAAGAAGCTGAGACGGCTAGTGGGCGCTCTTGGTCATAAAATAAAGTGACATCCCGCCGAAGATGGTCATTACCACTCCGATTATTATTACCGTATCCTGCTCAAGCACGAGAATGTCGTTCGCAACCCAGGCCACGCCTATTCCTACAAGCAGGCCACCGATTATCGCGAATGCCTTCTGGAGACTTCCGCCCATGGATTATACCTTTATTCCAAAGGGGCCGCGCCCGGTCCCTTGGTAACGACAACAACATCCTCGACGGACTTGACGTTTTTGTACATTATGCTCTTCTCGCGGAGCATCTTCTTTACGTCCTCTTTGTCCCTTGGCATCGGCTCGGTGAGTATCCTGAGCACTTCGCCGGTCTCGAAATCGAGGATAAAGTCCTGCACGTTACCGAGGAATTTTCCCGTATCGGTAAAAATCTCCATTCCGTACAATCTTGAGAGTCTAGTCGCCATATTTGACACCTTGAAGCCTATTCTCCGATTTTACTTATAAATCTTTCTATGTTCCTTCCTGCCAGCTGTGAAGATATTTCTCCTGCTCCTTGGTAAGCCTATCCTTCTTCACGCCCATGACCTCAAGCTGGAGTTCCGCTATCTCGTTGTCCAGCTCCTCCGGCAGCTTTATGACGCCTGCCTTGAGCTTCCCTCTGTTCTTAACAAGATATTCGCACGCGAGCGTCTGTCCTGCAAAAGAAGTAGCCATGACCTCTGAAGGATGGCCTTCCGCAGCACCAAGATTAACGAGTCTTCCTTCCGCAGCAAGATAAACCTTCTTCCCATCCACGTCATATTCGTCTAAGAACGGCCTTATACGCCGCCTTTTCCATTTTTTGTTCATGCCAGCAACGTCCACTTCGTTATCAAAATGGCCTGCATTTGCAAGAAGCGCGCCGCCCTTCATGGTTTTGACATGCTCCGTTGTCAGCACGTGCTTGTCCCCGGTAACAGTAAGGAAGATATCGCCTATTTTTGCAGCCTCTGCAGTCGGCATTATCCTATATCCATCCAGAACCGCCTGCATTGCCCTGAAAGCGTCCACTTCCGTGACAACGACGTTCGCGCCCATTCCCTTTGCGCGCAGGGCAACACCCCTTCCGCAATCGCCATAGCCACATACAACGAATGTTTTTCCTGCAAGCAGAACGTTGCTCGCCCTGAGCAGTCCGTCGATGGCTGACTGTCCAGTCCCGTAGTAATTGTCTAAATAATGTTTTGTCTTATTGTCGTTGACCGCAATCACAGGGTATTTCAATGCCTTGTCCGCCTCCATCGCATGAAGCCTTATCACGCCCGTGGTCGTTTCCTCGCACCCTCCGATTATTTTTCCCAGCATATCCTCGTGCTTCGTATGGATGGTGGTCACGAGGTCGCAGCCGTCGTCTATTGTAATGTCTGGCTTGTGTGAAATGACCGCTTCTATATAGCGGTAATATTCCTCGTTGTTCTCGCCTTTATAGCCGTAAACATGGAAACCTTCTTTCGCAAGCGCCGCAGCGACATCGTCCTGGGTGCTCAGAGGATTGCAGCTCGCTATTGCTACTTTCGCCCCGCCTGCTGCAAGCGCCTTCACAAGCACCGCGGTTTCCTTGGTTATATGCAGCGCAAGACCTATCGTAAGCCCCTTAAACGGTTTCTCCTTAGTCACTCTCGCCTTTATTTTCGACATGAGCGGCATGTGCGCCTCGGCAAATTCGATATTCAATTTCCCCTGCTCTGCGAGAGAAATATCTTTGACTTCGTAATTCTCAGTCTTATCCATGAAAACACCAACTAGGTTTTCTGATATTAAGTTTTAAAATGAAACGAAAAAATAGAAAATAAAAAAAGAAAAAAATTCAGGAAGAGTTCGAGCTCGGAGTGCCCGTATCCAGACCCGTGTCGCCAAGGGGCTCTTCAGTTTCTATCTGGAAAAGGTCAGCCAGCTGCTCCTCGCTCGCGTTTCCGGTCGGTTCCTCCTCGGTTTCGTTCTCAGGAATAATCAGACCGGTGCATCTCCAGTTGATTTCAGCGCTTTTCGCCGCTTCATCAACGACACACGCAGGCGCACAACCAGCTTTTACAATGTCCATGTCGAACCACCAGGTGCGCGTATTTTCGTTGTACATTTGCGCGCCGCTCAGGTTGCCCTCGTCCATGCAGGCACTGGCCTCTGCTATCGCCCTAGCCTCGTCGAGCGTTATGCTTCCCTCGACGCAGGGCTCCTCCCAGGTGCGCAGGCATTTCTGCTTGACCTCGCACCACGTGTAGCCCGCTGAACCTATGCATCCATGTGCATCCCTGTCGCTTCCGGGCATGACCTGTTCCTCTCCGCTCGGCGGTGCCACCGGCGCTATCGGCTGCTGCGGAGCCTGCTGCGCGCATCCGAAGAAAAGGAAAGAAACCCCCAGAAGCAGCACAAAAAGTATTTTGCCGTTCATTTGAAAATCCCCTCCAGTATCAGCCTCTGTATCGAGTTGAAGTCAGCGAACAGGGATACGGAATCCGCCCAGCATTCGGCATTCTGTGCGCCGTAGCTGTTTATGTTTCCGACCTGCGCCGAATACCCGCATTCATCAAGGGCTTTGTTTATGTCCTCCTCAAGCTCGTCCATCTCTTCAAGGATTTCCTCCTTGTTGCCGTTGCTGCCCGCTTCGATTACGGGTCTTGCGTAATCAACGGTTGCAAGCATCTGCTCCATTCTGAAAAGGAGAACAAGCCTCGAGTGCCTCAGGTGAAGCTTTCTGACTTCCTTCGGGTCCCCGCTGCCGTATCCTGCTTCCACGTCGTCAAGAAGTTCGTAGCCGTCTCCAACCACTGCCTCCATCCCGGAAGTGTCCGCACCGAGCCTGTCAAGCTCCTCTATCTTCCCGTTTGCAAAGTCAAGCTCGTTATTCACATACTCGATAGCGGCGACCTTTTCCTGCTGGAGCGCTCCGGCCCTGCATTCCTTCTGCTCGGTCATGAGCGGCTTCTCGTCCTCCCTGACGCACGAGAAGAAGGCGAGCGTTTTGTTCTTGAACGCGTCCGCAATCACCGCGCCGAGAAGGTCAAGCGCATCCGCACCCATCTTCCAGCCGGTAAGCCCGAAATCGAGTTGGTCCACGTCGTCCGCAGCGTCTTTCAGGTCCACAAGCCCCTCGTCCAGCTCCTCGATGTATCCGCTTGAATCGAACACCGTCACGTTTTCCTGTTCCCCGCAATCTTCCCTCATTGATAGCCAGTCCTTTGCATAGTCGACGTCGCATTTCACATATTCGTATCTCGCCTGAAGAACATCTCCAGTCGCTTGATTCTGCCATGCGAACGACAAACCGCACATAAGCAGGACGGCTAAAGCCATCAAACCATGTTTCATATAATCCCTCGCCTAAACTGTTATCGCTAACATATCTGAACCTTTAAAAATATTCTGATACACATTATTTTAACTTATTCTCCCAGTGTGGTAATTATGAATACTGAAATAACTGCCGAACAGGCTAAGAAAACAGGGACAACCACCGTAGGCCTTGTGTGCCGGGACGGCGTGGTTCTGGCGTCCGACAGAAGGGCGACGATGGGCTATTTCATCGCGAGCAAGGATATAGACAAGATATATCCGATTGCCGACAACATAGCGATGACAATAGCCGGAAGCGTTGGGGATGCCCAGACGCTTGTCAGGTGGATGAAGGCGGAACTCAAGCTTTACGAGCTCAAGCACGGAAGAAAGGCGACCGTCGAGGCGGCCGCAACTCTGCTCGCCAACATACTTTCGCAGTATAAGTTTTTCCCGTTCTTCGTGCAACTTCTCGTCGGAGGCATCGACGAAAAGCCCAGGCTTTTCAGCGTCGACATGCTGGGCGGCGTGACCGAGGAGAAAATGACATCCACCGGAAGCGGCTCGCCTATAGCGTTCGGCGTCATGGAGGAGCTTTACGAGGAGCACAAGGGAATCGAGGACAATCTCGTAATCGCCGCCAAGTCGGTGAAGGCCGCAATGAGCAGGGATGCCGGAAGCGGCGAGAGGATAGACCTCACGACCGTCACGAGAAAGGGTTTTGAAAGAATTCCGTCCGAAGAAGTAATGAAGATACTCAAACCACAAAAATCTTCGAAATAGACGGTTTTCTATTTTGCCGCAACAATAGCCGCATTGTTTTCCATTAACAAAAATAAAACAAGGTGTTTTTTTTGCACTACAAGGATATAGCCAAGAAAATAACAGAGATAATGCCAAAGAACTGCGAGGTCACAAAGATAGAGCCGGAAGGGCTCTCCATGGTAATCTATCTGAAGAACATAAAGGCGTTCTACGAAATCGATTCCCTGATAAAGGAGCTCGCCGGGGCGATAAAGAAGAAGGTCACGATAAGGGCCGACCCCTCCGCGCTCCTGCCGATAGACGAGGCCAAGAAAATAATCGAATCGCTCGTGCCCACGGAGGCAGGCGTGAAAAAGATAACATTTGTGCCTGAAATGTCGGAGGTTCACATAGAATCCCTAAAGTCCGGGCTGGTCATCGGAAAGGGCGGCTTCCTTCTCAAGGAGATAATGCTCAAGACGGGCTGGGCGCCCATCGTCATAAGGGCCCCGACGATGCCCTCCGTAACGCTCGACGGCGTCAGGAAGATAAACGTGGTGGGCGCCGTGGAGAGAAAGAAATTCCTGGTCGACATCGGAAAAAAGATATGCCAGCCCAGCCCGACAAGCGACTGGATAAGGATAGTGGGGCTCGGCGGGTTCAAGGAGGTCGGGCGCTCCTGCCTTCTTGTACAGACCCAGAACAGCAAGGTTCTGGTGGACGTAGGTGTGAACACATCCACATCGGACACCTCCAGGGCATACCCGTACCTGAACATGCTCGGATTCTCGCTCAAGGAAGTGGACGCGGTGGTGATCAGCCACGGCCACATGGACCACATGGGTTTCCTCCCCTATCTTTTCACCTACGGCTATGACGGTCCGGTGTACTGCACACCCCCGACAAGGGACCTCATGATTCTTCTCCAGCAGGACTACATAAACCTCTGCAAGAAATCGCTGAACATAGAGCCTCTTTACTCCAAGAAGGACATACACAACGAGCTCAAGCACATTATACCCGTGGACTACGGCGAGGTCGTGGACATAACGCCCGAGATAAAGATGACGCTGTACAATGCGGGCCACATCCTGGGAAGCGCATCCGTCCATCTTCACATAGGGGAGGGGGCGCACAATCTCGTTTACAGCGGCGACATGAAATTTGGGTTCACGAGGCTTTTCGACCCGGCGAACATAAGGTTCCCGAGGCTTGAAACCCTTCTCATAGAGAGCACATACGGCGGAAGGAATGACATCTCGCTCAACCGCCACGACAGCGAGCAGAGGCTTACCGATATAATAGAAAAGACCATGGCAAGGGGCGGTAAGGTACTCATACCGGTCTTTGCGGTGGGAAGAAGCCAGGAGATAATGCTGGTGCTGGAGGAATACGCGAGAAAGCGCTCGGACTTCAACTATCCGATATACATAGACGGAATGGTGCTCGAGGCGTCCGCGATACATACGGCATACCCGGAATATCTCAGGGAGCAGCTCCAGAGGAGGATTCTTTCCGACAGGAGCCCGTTCGAGAACCCGCTGATAAAGGTCGCGAAAGGCACGGACAAGGAGGAAATAGTGAACGGCGGGCCGGCCGTTATACTCGCGCCTTCGGGAATGCTTGCGGGCGGGCCTTCGCTGGAATACCTGAAGATGATGGCGGACGACGAGAAGAACACACTCATTTTCGTCGGCTACCAGAGCTCGCTTTCGCTGGGGCACAAAATCCAGAACGGCCTCAAGGAGGTTCCGATACTAGGCGACGACGGGAAGACCAAGCTATTGAAAATCAACATGCAGGTCGAGACCGCGGAAGGCTTCTCGGGCCACAGCGACAGGGCGCAGTTGATGGCGTACCTGAAGAATCTCAGGCCGACTCCGGAAAGGGTAATAACCATGCACGGGGACCTGAACAAGACCGAGGATTTCGCGAGGTCCGCGGGCATGATGCTTAGAAAAGAATCAAGGGCGATGGCAGACCTTGAGGCGACCAGACTGAGGTGAAACGATGGGAAACAGATTTCTCAGATTGAAACCGTGCAGGATGCTTCTTGTTCTGAAGGACAGCCAGGATTCGAAATACATAACAGAGCTGGCAAAGGAAAGCGGCGCGACCTACGTCCATACCACGAAGATGATACGCGAGCTGGAAAAGGACGGGATAGTGACGACCAAGGTGAATGGCAAAAAGAGGATGGTAAAGCTGACCGAAAAGGGAACGAAAATCGCCAGCGCGCTTGCCGACGTCATGAACTCGCTGGGCTGACTACACTATCCTCAGTTTCGTGTTCGTTTTCATGTAGTTCAGCACTTTCTCATAGCCTATATAATGTGCATAGGCCGTTACCCCTATCTCGTGCGTTCCTGGGTTCGTCTGGGTGCTTGCCCATATGGGTATGGACACCTCCTTGACATTCCCGGGCATCAGTTCGCCCAGCCTTTTTTCCATAGCCTTGTTTATACACGTCGGCTCGAAGCCGATTAGCGCCTCTTTGGGCAGTAACACATCCACGGAGACGAGCTGGGGGTCTTTCGTGAGGTTCTTTATCCTTACGACAAGATTAACGGAATTCTTGCCGTTCGCCGAAAGCCGCAGCGGCGTGAATGCAAGATTTATCTGGAACGGCTTCGCGAGTATCTTTCCGCCAGTTATCTCCTTGGGTGCGCCTTCTTCCCTTTTTTCTCCGGATAACCAATCAAACATTCCCATCTGAACACCACCGAATTTTGTAAAATACTTTTCAATGTATGCTTTTTAATATTAATCCTTCAAGTTGTTTAGAAGGTGAGGTGTCAAAATGAAAACTCAAGAGAAGCTTTTGCTAATCGTCGGCGTGGCGCTCGTTGCAGTCGCAGTAATAATCACATTTCTGCCCGCACCGTCGGAAGGAAAGGATACCGCAGCGGCCGAGGAACTGCTTCGGAAGGCCGTAGAGTTCGGAAAAGGAAAGACCGATTACTATTATTACTACTCGGAGAGCAGCGACGGTTATATGCTTTACTACACCCTACTTGACAGCGAAGGCGGGAGGATGCTGAAGCTCGAAAACCCGCTTTCCGGGAAGGAGTTCTATCTTCTTGAAAACGACACTATCCTGTGCGTGGATTTCATGAACGTGGCAAGGTGTTCCTCGGTGCTCAACACGACGGAACCGATGCTCCACGAATACCTCCTTTCGCTGCAGTCGAAATTTTTCGATGACGAGGATATAGACAAGAACGCTGAGCAGATGGATTATCTCATGGAAAAAGGATACGTTAAGCTCTCCCCAGGCGTTGTGGATAGAACCGTAAACGGAATGGGATGCAGCGAGATAAGCTACGTCACAGACCTTACGAACATAACCGTTGGCGAGGCGGACCGGTTCGGCATATTGCCCTCCAGCCCGAAGGTGTTCAGCTGGACGATGTGCATAGACAACAGGACCGGCGATATCTACTACAAGAGGTTCAATTACACCTACCAGGGAAAGCCCCACTACTGGGAATTCGTGCTTATAGACTACGAATGGTACACCCGTAGGCAGGTTGTCCCCCCTGAAAACATAACCGGGGGCGCCTACGACGTCCTTCTTGAAGAGAGCGAGTGGAAGAGCCAGCTCCAGAGGTGCTATTCGGGCGAGCAGTCCGAAAAGGACAGGTGCATAGCTAGCATAGGCCTACAGCTCAAGATGAAAAGCGTCTGCGAGCTCGCGGGGCAGCGCAGGGACAGGTGCCTCGTCAGCATCGTTCCTCTCACGCTCGATGAAACCATATGCGCGGAAATCGTGGACCAGGCCTTCAGGGACGACTGCTATGTGGAAATGGGCGGCGGAACCAAGAACGAAAGCTACTGCGGCCACATAACAAACGCTTCAAAGAAGGAATTCTGCATGAATGTTTCCAGGCCGGCTGAAGGGGAGTCCGGGTTGCCAAATCCTGCTGCGGTTAACTGCGAGGACAAGGGCTATGACTACGAAATAACGTCCAATGAATCCGGAGAATACGGCATCTGCGCCTACGAAGACATGGAATGCGAGGAATGGGCGCTGTTCAGAAGAGAATGCTGCTTAACGAATCCAGACTGCGCCGGAGGAACATGCACAAACCGGACTTGCGTCGGCGTGCCCGAGGGCAACAGCACCGTGGACATGGAAAAGTTCATGCATTACATAGACGTCTTTGGGGAAGATAACGAAACCCTGAACGAAACAAACGAAACGGAGAGCCCATGAAGGTCGCCGTATTCACCGAAACCTATCATCCGCAGATGAACGGCGTAGTGGTATTCCTATCGGATTTTCTGCCGGTTCTTTCCAAAAAGGCCGAGGTTCTTCTTTTCGCACCGGGCGGCAAGAAGCTGAAAAAGGAGAAAGCGGGAAGGCAGTTCAGGATTTTCTGGGTCCCGGCGAATCCCTTCCCTTTTTACGAAGGCTACCGGATGTCCAAACTCACGACCGGGCAGATAGAAAAGATACTCAAGGAGGAAAAGCCCGACATAGTGCATCTCCACGCCCCGGTCCTGATGGGCCTTAAGGCACTTTATGTCTCGAAAAAACTGGGCATACCCGTCGTCGCGACATACCATACACATTTTCCCGACTACGTTCCCCATTTCTTCAAAGGCATGCTTCCAAACCAGCTTGCCGAGTTCGCAAAGTCGCCGGTCAAGAAGATGATATCCTACGTGTTTTCAACAGCGGACTGCACGACCGCACCCACGCTTGAGCTGAAAAAAGAGCTGGAGGCATACGGCGTGAAGAACGCGCTTTATGTCCCGAACGGCATCCTTCTGAAAAAATTCAGGAAGGGCGACAGGGGGAAATTCATCAGGAAGTACGGGATACCGCCAGAAAAGCCGGTAGTTCTTTACGTGGGGAGGGTGAGCTTCGAAAAAAGGATAGAGCATCTCATAAGGGCATTCGCAAAAGTAGAAAACGCGACCCTCGTGATAGTCGGCTCAGGTCCCTATCTCGACAAATACAGGAAAATGGCAAAAGCTGCCGGTCTTGAAAACGTTATATTCACAGGTTTTGTGACCGACTCCATGCTTGCCTCCGCATATGCCTCTGCAGACGTCTTCGCATCGGCATCCGACAGCGAAACGTTCGGCCTCACTTTCGTGGAGGCCATGAGCTTCGGCATCCCGGTCGTCGGAATCGGTAGGCTCGGTGCGAAGGAGGTAATACACGATGGCAGGAACGGCTTCCTCGTCGAAGTCGGAAAAGAGGAGGAAATCGCGGATAAAATCAATCTTCTTCTCGCAAAACCCGCGCTTCGGAAAAGACTCGGCATGCAGGGAAAAAAGGATGCGGAAAAATACGGTATAGGGAAGATAGTCTCCCGCTGCCTGGGGCTCTACAAAAAACTTTCTAGGCGCTGAATCTCTTTTCGTTTTCGTCCAGTGCCTTTATTCCGGGCAGCTCCTTTCCGCAAAGATACTCTATCAACGCCTTTCCTGCAAGGCTTATGTAGCCGAAGCCGTCCTTCCCTATGTTCAGCTTTTGCAGTGCCGTTATGGTGTGGCCGCCCCCCAGGAGGGAGTAAGCTTTAGAATCATATATCGCCTGAAGGACCTCCCTCGTTCCCTCGGCGAATTCGTCAAGCTCATATACCCCCATCGGCCCGTTCATGACTACGGCGCCGGATTCGGCTATTATCTTTTTGTAGATTCCAATGGTCTTCCTTCCGATATCGAATATCTCGCCCCTGCGTATCTTATCTGAATCGCACTCTTTTCTCTCGTTGTCCGCCTTCAGCCCCACATCCACCGGAACCCCTATCTTTCCGCCATGCTCCTCCAGCAGCTTCCGCGCGTCTTCAAGATACTGCTCCAGTTCCGCCTCCTTGAAATACTCCTCGGAATCCCCTATGGAATATCCCTTCGCCTTGAGGAAAAGTATCGAGAGCGCCCCGCCGGTAAGGAACTTTTTCGCCCTCCCGTCCGAGAGCCATTTATTCATTATCCTGAAGGAATCCTTTACCTTTGAGCCCCCGAACACGAACGTAATGTCGCTCACGCCCTTCAGGGACTCGAGCGCTCTCATCTCCTCTGCAAGAACATCTCCGTAAAAAGACGGCACCCTTTTCGAGAATCCCACTACGCTGGAATGCGCCCTGTGTGCAACGCTCAGCGCATCAAGCACGAAATAATCAACGAGCGGGGAAAGCGCCTCCACTATCGCGCCGTTCTCGGTCGTCTCGCATTCCAGCGCCCTTACGTTTTCAAGAAGGAGCACCTCGCCGTCCTTTAAACCGGCTATGGCTTCCTTGGCCTTACCGCCCGTTATGTCATTTACGTACCTGACCGGCAGTCCTATGTATTCCCTGATAAGCTCAGCGTGCTGCTCCAGGTTCAGGAAATCCTCGCCGCCCTTTCTCCCCTGGTGCGCAAGAACTATCACCCTCGCGCCCCTTTCCGCAAGCTTCTTCACCGTCTGCGAATGCGCCCCGATCCTTTCCCCGGGCACTATCCTGTCGTTTTCAATGGCGCAGTTGAAGTCCACGCGCACGAGGACCCTTTTGCCTTTGACATCGTAATCCGAAATCCTCCTCATGCTCTCAACCCTTTTTCTTTTTCCATTTCTCCTTCGAAGGGCAGTTCGGGTCTATGCACATCTCGAACCTCATCTTGTTCCTCGCGACGAACACAACCGGCTTCCCGCACTGCCCGCAAAGCTTCTCGGTAGTTTTAACGAATGCTCCGGTCGGAAGCGGATAGATGTTCCTGCAGTCCGGGTACCCGCTGCATCCTATGAACTGCCTCCCCATCTTCATCCTGATTATCCTGAGGTTTCCGCCGCACTTGTCGCACCTGCCGACCACGTTCACCTTTTCCTCGGTCACCTTCAGCGATTCTACAAGCTCCTTCCCTATCTTCTGCTCGTTGCTCTTCCATTTGTCAAGGATCTGTATGAGTATTTCCTTGCCCTCGGCTATCACTTCATCCTTGCCAAGCTTCCCTTCCTGTATCTTTTCCATGTCCTCCTCTATCTTTCTTGTAAGCTCCTCGTCAAGTATCTCCGGCGCGTATTTCTTCAGCACGTCCCTCACCTTAAGCCCGAAATCCGTCACTTCTATCGGCTTTCCGCCTGCGTAGCCCCTCTTGAAAAGCGTATCCACTATCGCCGACCTCGTCGCCTTGGTTCCCAGATGCCTCTTCTCGAGTTCGGAAACGATGGATGCCTGCGTGTATCTTTTCGGCGGTTGCGTCTCCTTCTTCGTCTTCTTCTTTCTCTTGACTTCGACTTCCTCTCCTTCGCGGAATTCCGGCAGCTCTTTATCGGTGCTCCTGAAGTATTTCCCGTAGAACTCCGTCCATCCGGCTTCCGTAAGCCTGCTTCCCCTAGCGTTGTAGACCTCTCCATCCGCATCGACATCCACGCTCGTGTTCTCCTTCCCTGCGGGCGGCGCGAATGCAGCAAGGAACCTTCTTACTATGAGGTCGTAGAGCTTCCCCTCCTCCTTGCCCAGCTTCTCGGGCTTCTGGCCTGTGGGGTGGATTGCCGGATGCGCGGGGTCGTCCTTCTTTCCCTGGAAAATCCTGAACCAGCTGTTTTCCACTATCTTGTTTGCCGGTTTTGCATACTCCTCATTCTCGGCCAGCCTCTTCACTATCGAGGGAAGGTTTATCGTAGGCGGTATCTTCTGCGAGGATGTTCTCGGATAGGTAATGAGCGAGTCCTCATAAAGCGACTGCGCCACCTCAAGCGTCCTTGATGGGTTGAATCCGAAGACCCGGTGCGCCTCCACCTGGAGGCTCGTCAGGTCAAAGCACGGGTTGGGCCAGATTTTCATCTCCTTTTTTTCAACGCCCGTTACCCTGCCCGCGGCAGCGGTCCTGGCAAGGCATCCGTCGGCTTCGCCTTCGTCGAAGAACCTGTCTTTCTTGTGGGTGAACTGCGCGTTCTTTATGCTTGTCGTGAGCACCCAGTACGGCACAGGGACGAATGCCCCTATCTCCTTTTCGAGCGTTGAGAGTATATCGAGCGCAGGGCCCTGCACACGACCTATGCTCATTATCTTGCTGTAGGCTGCGGCCCTCAGCGAGCCCATAAGCGCCCTGCTGAGGTTTATGCCGTAATACCAGTCAAGGACATGCCTTGCCTCGCCCGCATAGGCGTTGTTATAGTCGAATCCGCCAAGGCTCTCGTAAGCCTCCGCAAGGTCCCTGTTTGTAAGCGCGGAGAACTTCATCCTTTTTCCTTCCTTTATTCCAGTGGCGAACCTGAAGACGTTGTATGCAATCGTGCTTCCCTCTATATCATAGTCGCATGCAGATACGAACGTATCCGCCCTTTTCCCGAGCTGCTCCAGAAGCGCGACATACGGCTTCGTGTACGCGGATGATTTCGAGACCTTGTAGGACGGGACCCATTCTATGTCGAATACCGGATAGCCCCTGCTTCTCTTCTTCTCGGCAAGGGTGTAGACATGCCCGACTGCGGGCGCGACCACGATTTTTCTGCCCTTGTGCTCTGCCTCGTAGTAGGAAACCTGGCCGTGCACCTTTCTCTGCACCTTCTCGCCTATTGCCATGGCTATTTTCTGGGTCACTTTCGGCTTTTCTGCGACTATCAGTTCCATAACAACCAGGATTTTATCTAAATAAGACAACCCTTAAAAATGTGAGTCGCTGAAAAACCTTCATGGAATTCCTGAGGATATCATGGGAGGAAGGGGCCAGGCTCTGCGAGCAGCTAGTTCATAAAACAGGGGGTTACAGGCCGGACGTCCTCATAGGGGTTTCAAGGGGCGGCCTTGTTCCGCTCAGGATTTTTTCCGACGTGCTCGGCATAAAGACGATTGGCGTCCTAGGCATCCAGTTCTACAAGAAAATAGGCGAAACCAGCGGTTCCCCGGAGATAACGCACGACATGCCCCTGAACATCAAGGGCAAAAAGGTGCTCATCATAGATGATGTTGCCGATACGGGTAAAAGCCTCCTAGCCGCTAAGGAATATATAGAACGGAAGGGTGCATCCGAGATAAGGACCGCAACGCTGCACTTCAAGCCGACATCAGCACTGAAACCCGACTATTTCGTCGGCACCACCACTGCCTGGGTCGTCTATCCGTGGGAAAGGCACGAAGTGGAAAGGGAATTAAAGGAAAAATAAAAGAAAATCAGACGTTATAGTACCTCTTGTGGTCCTGCATGCTCACTGCCTTCTTGTCCTCCCTGTGCTGCTGTAGCTTGAGGTCAAGATAGTCTTCCAGGAGCTCGGGCGACATTACTCCCTTTATGAACCGCGTGTCGCTCTCCAGGGCCGCAATCGCCTCGTACAGGCTGTTCGGCAGCTCCTTTGTAACACGCTTTTTCTTCCCGCCTTCCCTCTCGACGGGGTCTCCGGGGTCTATCTTGTTTTTCATCCCATCCAGTCCTGCCGCGACTATGGCAGCGTATGCAAGGTACGGGTTTGCGGCCGGGTCCGCGCACGTATAGGCCACTCTCTTGTTCTCCTTTGCGTTCTTTCTCGCAAACGGAATCATAACGAGAGCGTCCTTGTCCGTCACGCTCCAGCCCACTTTCTTCGGCTCCATCGCCATCTTCTTGTAGGAATTCGGCACAGAGCAGGTGAACAGCGATATCGCCGGCGCATGCTCGAGCAGTCCGCCGATAAAGTACCTTGCATTCTGGCTTATCTGGCCGTAGTTGTCCTTCGCATCGTAGAATATGTTGTTCTCAGCTGTCTTCCAGAGGCTCACCGAAATCCTGAAGTCATTGCCCTTCTCCCCTTCCACGGGGCAGGGCATGAACGTGCAGGAGCCGTTTACCGCAGTAGCAAGGTTTCTCACAACGAACTTCAGCGTATTGAATGCATCACCCGCGGATTTCAGGCCCCTTTCGGCAAGCTCGAACGTCTGCTGTGCGGTGGGCGACTTTCCGTGCCTGTGCCCATCTATCATGACGCCGAAGCTGTCTTCCAGCGTTTCGGATGCCTGGCACCTTGCCGCATAGAGCGAGTCGAAAGGCTGCGCGACGTACGCACCGGTTTTCACGTTGGAAAGAGGGGAGGGCCCCCAGACCGATTCCCTTGAATCGAGAAGCGCGCCAACGCCCCTTCCGGGCGAGGTCCTGTCCATAGTAACGGTGTCGAAGATATAGCAGTCGACTTCCGCGCCTAATTTAGGATAGCTTATGCCTGCCGCGCCAAGATTGGTTTCCATCCTCTCGGCGACATACCTGGAATCCTTGAGGAACCTCTCCTTCTCGGGCATCGCCATGACGTCGCAGATGAACCTTACGCTCGCAGGCTCCCAGGGGATTCTCGCAAGCGTGTCAGGGTCGGGCCTCAGTACAAGCTGGCCCTGCGGCGTTTCTCCGAAGACCTCTGTAAGGTCAGAAACGTAAGTTCCCCTTCCGAAAGTGTCCTCCTCTATTTTCCTGTTGGAAATGCTTGCTCTGTGCAGCGTGCCATCGACAGAGAAGAACTGCAGGTCTATCCACCTGATTTCATTTGTTGCGATATATTTCAACACATCGTCTATTGCGGACAAAAACACCACCTCAATTTTGAGTTAATAACTATAAATAGTTATAAATAGGTTTCGCTGTGAGTTTCTTTCTTATGTTCGGCACTTCGGGAATCAGAGGTCTTTACGGAAAGGAAATAGACGAAAAACTCGCATTAAGAATCTCCAACATATTCGCCGATTCGGATGTTGCGGTGGGAAGGGACATAAGAAAAACGGGCATTCCTCTTGCGCATGCCGTCTTTTCTGGAATAACCTCCGCAGGAAACGACGCCATAGACCTTGGGATAGTGCCGACACCGACGGTTGCTCTTGCTACAAAGCTCAAGGAGGCGAAGGGCATGATGATTACCGCATCGCACAATCCTCCGGAGTACAACGGCCTGAAGTTCATAGAGCGCGGGCTTGAGATTCCTGAAAGCAGGGAGAAGGAGATAGAAGCCGCATACCAGGCGGGGGCGACAAACCTCGCCGGCTGGGAGGAGGCAGGCAGGGTCGTCACGGACAATTCCCTGATTGCCAGGCACAGGGAGTTCATAAAGGAAAGAATAGTCCTTTCAGAGGGAAAAAACCCGAAAGTAGTCGTCGATTCCAACGGTGCGGGAGCAGTAATCACCCCCTCTCTTCTTGAAGAGCTGGGCTGTAAAGTCGTAAGCATAAACGATTCGCTGGACTCCTTTGCAAGGCCTTCCGAGCCCAACGCAAAGAATCTCGCAATGCTTTCGGAAAAGATAAGGAAGACGGGAGCGGATTTCGGGGTTGCACACGACGGCGATGCGGACAGGTGCGTCGTGCTTGACGAGCACGGCGAGGCAATGCCTTTCGACGTCCAGCTTTCCATAATGATCGAACACGAGCTTTCTAAATCGCAGAACAGAAAAATTGTCTCGACAACCGAATCCTCGCTTATCATCCGCGAAACCGTGGAAAAGAACGGGGGGAAGCTCATAGTCACTCCGGTGGGAAGCGTTTATGTGGGTGAAGCACTGGAACGGGAGAATGCAGTCTTCGGAGGAGAGCCCTGCGGCGAATACATCTACCTCGACGGCGTGCACGTTCCCGATGCAGTCCATGCGGTTGCAAAATTCCTTGAAATCTATCTTGAGAAAGGGCAGTTCTCCAGGCTGAGAAAACAGTATAAGACCTATCCAATCTATAGGGACAAGTTCCATGCCAGAAGCAAAGAAGAATCCATGGAAAAAATCAAATCCATGATAAAAACAGAAGGAAAAATCAATGATGAGGACGGCATTAGGGTAGATGAGGAGGACGGCTGGTTCCTAATCCGCCCTTCAGGAACAGAGCCGGTAATACGCCTGACAATGGAATACAAGGATAAAGAGAAATTGGAAACAAAAAAGAAGGAATTGATTGAGCTGATTAAGAGGAATCTTTAGATGCTTTGTTGCTTTTAGGACCATGTTTTCTGAATGTTTCCGCTGCTTCCAGAAGCGACAGGGTTTCTGTAGGTCGCATTCTGGCTATTTTTTCCAATAGAACACTCCTGGATCTTCTTAGTTCATCGTCCCACGACTTAGCTTCAGGCTTTTTGTAAGGTTTCCTTCCTTTCTTTTTGGTACATAATACGTCTTCAGGTGTAAGTGATGCCATAGGTAACTCTTGAAGATGCCATCCTCCAGTTCCAAATGGACATTTGCTCTTGCTGAATTCTTTTTTGAGTTCAGGCTTTCCTTTGAAGACTATTTCCTTATCTCCTGCATCGAATCGTCTTGGTTTTCCTTCTACCCTCTCTTTTCCGCCTTTTTTCTTATTTGTTGGACCCATATTATCACTCATTTTACCTATTGATATTATATAAAAGGCTTTATAAATGTTGCCAAAAGTGGAAAAATAAGGAAAAAATTAGAAAAAGAGGAAATTATTTCCTCTTCTTTACCTGTGCTCCGATGTATGCGTCCATAGCCCTTGCATCAAGAGCCGTTGTGTGGCTCATCGGCGGCTTGGTTCCGAAGCTTCTTCTTATGTCCCTATAGCTGCCCGGACCGGGTTTGTCCCTATATAGTCCTTTTGTTTCCTGTTTATGGGTCATTCTAACCACTCACAAAGTTGATTTGACAGTCATAGTTCTAGTAAAGGTTTATAAAGGTTGTCAAAAACTGGAAAATAAATAAATTAAAACAAAAAATTTAAAGGGAATTATTCCATTCCCATTCCGCCCATGCCTTCAGGGCCCCCGGGCGGCGGTCCTCTCGACCCTCCCCTGGAGCTTATTATGTCGTCAATCCTGAGCATAAGCCTTGCCGTTTCCGTGGCAGAGCTTATCGCCTGTCTCTTGACCTTTGCAGGCTCAAGAACGCCCGATTTCTCGACATCGTCGACCTTGCCCTTAAGGACGTCAACACCGTAATTGATCCCCTCCTTGCTTCCCTTGTGCTTGTTCCTAAGAGTTACGAGAGTATCAATGGCATCCATGCCGGCGTTCTCTGCAAGCGCCTTTGGAATAGCCTCCAGAGCCTCTGCGTATGCCTGTATCGCAAGCTGCTCGCGGCCGCCTATCTTTACTGCATAATCCTGAAGTGCTGAACTTATGGCCATTTCGGCACTTCCACCACCCACGACGTACTTGCTGTCCTGGATTGTGGAACCAACCGCGCCAATAGCATCGACGATTGCCCTCTCGACCTCGCTGACAACGTGGTCTGTTCCCCCCCTTACGAAGATGGTAACGCTCTTCGGGTCCTTACAGTCCCTTACGAATACCATTGCCTCGCCGGCAATCTTTTTTTCCTGCACGATTCCGGCACTTCCGAGATCCTCTCCGGACAGGTCGTCCAGACTCGATGCAACCGTGGCGCCAGTTGCCCTCGCCAGTTTCTCCATATCGCTCTTCTTCACCCTTCTCACAGCCATTATCCCAGCTTTAGAGAGATAGTGCTGTGCGAGGTCGTCTATGCCCTTCTGGCAGAATATCACATCTGCACCGGATTTCTGGATCTTGCCGACCATCTCTTTGAGCATTTTTTCCTCCTGCTTGAGGAATGATTCCATCTGTTCTGGAGATGTTATCTCTATTTTAGCGTCCGTCTCTGTCTTCTCGACTTCAAGGGCGGCGTCGATAAGCGCTATTTTTGCATCCTTGGCTGTTTTGGGCATGCCTGCATGTACTACCTCCTTGTCAATCACGATTCCGTTGATGAGTTCGGTGTCCATAACCTCGCCACCGGCCTTCTTCTCTATCTTGATAAGGTCGGAGTCGACCGTGTGGGCGCCGTTGCTTTCCTCAGCCACCTGTTTCAAGGCGGTTACGACGATATCCGCTATTTTCTTCTTCTCCTCGTCACTTCCTACCCCCTTCGAACCCATAGAAATGAGCGCTATCTTGGTTAGGACCTTTATGTCCTGCGGCGTCACTTCCCTGCTTATCCTGGCGAGTGTCTTGCGTGCCTCGTCCTCAGCCAGTTCATACCCTTTTATTATCGTAGTGGGATGTATACCCTGGTCGAGAAGAATACCCGCGTTTTTCAGGAGGTTTCCTCCGAGAACCACAGAAGTCGTTGTCCCATCACCGACTTCCTTATCCTGCGTCTTTGCAACCTCAACCATAAGCTTTGCGGCAGGATGATCCACGTTCATCTCCTCGAGAATAGTGGCACCGTCGTTGGTTATCACTATGTCTCCAAGGTCGCTTACGAGCATCTTATCCATCCCTTTCGGACCCAGGGTCGTCTTCACTATATTCGCCACAGCGTATCCTATCGCGATATTTATTCTCATCGCGTCTCTACCCAAAATCCTCTGTGCTCCCTCAGGGAGCGCGTCTCCTGACATCTGTTTAGCCATATTTCCACCCTTTAGAATATTTTAGATTATATTTTCTATTAAGAAAATTAACCATAACGAGTAGCGTTAATTAAGAAAAATAGTCTTTTTAAAGCTTGTGAGGGCGCTTCGGAATCCTTATTATCCCCGAAGGCCTGACAAAATCGGCGAAAACTGCCCTGGAACTTTTCGAAGAGCTGTTTCTCCAGGTATAGCTCGAAATCATGCTCCTCATGAGATGGCTGTCCGAACTCAAATCTAAAGACAACGAAGACGTTCTTTCACTCCTGTCCTTGTACTTGTCGATAATCGCATCAAGCCCCTGGCTGGGGTTTTCATAAATCTTTTTCCTTACTGCATGTTTCATTCCGATTACCTTTTCTGCGGTGCCTTCCCGAGCGCCCTGGATTTCATGTAGCCGTTTTCGTCCCTGTAAACCACTATTAATTCGTTGAATTTGTCTATGACCGGAACACCGAGCTGGACCTTCCCTTTTACTCCAGGCCAGCCGTTCTTGACTATATCACCGAACCACGATTTGTTCCCGTATCTTTCCGCATTCCGCGCGAACAAGTCCATCGGGACGCCCGGATGGAGATCTATTCTCGGGCCCATTATCGGCTCCTTCAGTCCGTACCTCTGTCTGCTGCCCATTGCACTCGACTCAGAACGGTTCTGCTTTGCCTCCTTTTTGGTCACATATCTCATGTTATATATAGTGTATAAAACTGTTTATAAATGTTGTGGTTGATGGTGGAATTTAGTTGTTATTAGACTTGTGAAAAAGAAGAGATGCAGGGGGAAGGATTTGAACCTTCGAAGGCACTAAGCCACAGGATATCCTCAAGACCTTTGATGAAACTTTGCCACGAGGGCAAACAGCACCAAAGTTTCCTTAAGTCCTGCGCATTTGACCATGCTTTGCTACCCCTGCGAAAGGGCTATTTACATATTATGAGGCGTCCCTTTCAAACCCCACCTGAGAAAAACCCAGATGACTATGATCGCCGAGGGCAGGATTTTCAGAAACCAAAAAAGGTTCTTTTGAACCTGCAATCCCAGAGGGATCGGTTTTATCGTTGTCCAATTCGAGACCGACGCACTACCGGATTATGCGACCTCGGCGCTTAAACCATAGAAAGAGACCAACAAATGTTTTTAAACATCATCTCCAAAATAGGTGAGATGCGAGACCAGGATATCCCCAGCAGAAACCTTGTCAGAGACCTTGCCAGCGAAGACTGGCTTACGCTTGCAAACCTAATGCTATCCCTGGACAGCGGGGTGAACGGGAGAAGAGATGCGAGAAAGCTGAGAAAAAAAATAGGCATGATAAGGAACCTGTTCTACGCCTATCTTACCGACGGAAACGCGAAGGAAAGGATGAACCTCTCCTTTCTTGTGGGAAGCATAAAGACGACGGAAAATCTCGAGAAGGACTTCGACAGGCACGGAATATCGGAAAGGGAATTCATAATCTTTCTGAGGATGCTGATTTATAAATTTGAGAAGCAGAAGGTTTATGCTGAAAAGCCGATGGAAAAAAGAATAGAGATAGGGAAGCACAAGGGTGCGATAGAAAATGTCGCTGATATATGAAAAGCCCCTGAAAATAGAATTATTCGGCAGTGCGCTAATCGTAAACGGAAAAGAGCATCCCTGCTCCGTGAGAAAGCTTTCCGAAATGAAAGACGCCCTCATGAGTGAAACAAAAGAGAGCGGGGACGTGGACCTTTACTACATGTTCAGAGACATTTACGTCAAGAACGGCATGCGCTACGACATCACGCTGATACCAGCGAGAATCACCGGCGGCGAGTTTGCAAAGACTTACGGCCACTGCCATCCGGTCGCGCACGACCATCTCAGGTACCCGGAAGTCTACCAGGTTCTTTCCGGGAAGGCATTGTTCATCCTCCAGAAGGAACTCGAGACGGCCGGCATAGAGATCCTGATCATACCGGCAAAAAAAGGCGAAGTCGTGCTGATACCGCCCAACTACTGCCATGTTTCAATAAACCCTTCGGAAAAAGACCTTCTCCTCGCCAATGTAGTCGCGGTGGATTTCAAGTCCATCTACGAAATATACAAGAGGAAAAGGGGCGCGGCGTATTACTGCACCAAAAAGGGTCTTGTTCCCAACAAAAACTACACGATAGAAAAAACGGAAAAACCCGGGCCCGCGGAAATCAACAAAAGATACGGTTTCAGCTCGAAGGACCTGCTGAATGAGTTCTGCGAAAACCCGAAAAAATTCGAATTCCTGAAAAAGCCCGAACTTCTTAAACCTTGAATATTTTTATGCTGGTCACTTTTCCCGCGGCGAGCCTGTCGCTTCCACCACCGTTTCCGCCCAGCTCCTTTACGGCTTTTTCCATAAGCTCCCTTGCCTTGTATGGTGATTTCCCACCGCACACGCACACTATGTCGCCCTGCTTGTTCAGTATGCATGCTGCGCAATTTTCGTTTCTGCTCAACTCCTGCGCAAGCTTCCTGAGCATCTGGACGTCAACATCCACTATCTTGACAACGGGCTTTCCGGAGGCGCATTCCTCCGCGATGTTCTCCGCCTCCGCACTCATAACAAGTTCCTCGAGCTTCTCTATCTTCTTTCTCTGTTGCTTCCATTCGCTGAAAAACCTGTCAACGCTCTTAACGAGCTCGGAATCTGAAACTCTCAGGACATCGGAAGCGTCGCGTATCAGCGCGTCCCTCTCCTGCATGTATTCTATCGCAGCGTTCCCTGCCTTAAGCATGAGCCTTTCAATCCCGTCCTGCACGCTCTCGCGCTTCACTATCTTGAACGCGCCGATTTCGCCGGTGCTCTTTATCATATGGTGCGTTCCGCCGCACGCCTCGTGGTCTATATCCCCTATACTCACTATGCGCAGTTCCTTGCCCGGGACCACTCCGCCTTGGTACAGCCTGAATCCGTATTTCTGCTCCGCCTTGTTGCGCGGCAGGACCTCCACGCTCACCGGAAGGTCCGCCATGACATATTCATTCGCCTTCTTTTCTATCCTGTCGAGCTCTTCGTTGCTTATTCTTTTGTAATGCGTGACGTCCAGCTGTCCCTTGTGCTCGTCCTTGTAGGAGCCGGCCTGCCAGATGTGCTCCCCGAGTATCTCCCTGCACGCCGCATTCAGAAGATGAACCGCGGTGTGATTCCTGGTTATCGTTTTCCTTCTTTCAAGGTCGACCTCCGCCTTCACTTCGGTCCCTTTCCTGAATCCCGATGCGTCCTTGACCTCATGGAGAATTACGCCCGCGGCTTTAGAAACATGCGTAACCGGAATGCCGTTTATTGTTCCTATATCCGCGACCTGTCCTCCGCCTTCGGGGTAGAAAGCGGTCCTGTCAAGCACAACATACTTCCCCCTCACCGTTCCGAGTACCTTTGCCCGGAACTTTCCGTCCCTGTCGTAGAACAGCTCCTTTGTTTTTGGGAATTCCGGCAGCTCGGCGACAAGCACCTTCCTCTTCTCCTCCTCTTCGCGCGTTTCGCCCTCGCCCTCGCGCACGAGGTCGTAGAAATTACCGGGCATCTTCACGCCGATTCCGTTCTCGTCCGCGATTTCGATGACATAATCAGGCGGTATCCCGTTGCTCTTGTAAAGCGTGATGAGCTCCTGAGTCCCTATCTCTCCAACAGACCCCCTTTCCTTATTGCTCTCTTCGCCCACTTCCTTTTTTGCCCTGCCAACGATGTTCGCGACTATCACCCTTGCCTTTTCCTTTGTTGCGCTGTATTTCTTTTTCTCCTCAGAAATGACGTCTATCGTTGTGTCAACGCCTTCCGCGAGGCGCGGGAAAAGATAGCTCAGATGCTTCGCATGCCCCTTTACAATCTCATCGTAATCCATCTCCAGCCTGTATCTTTCGGAGAATCCGAAAACCCTCCTGAGAACCATCCTTAGATTGTATCCGCCCCCGGAATTGCTCGGAAGCATTCCGTCCGTGACCCCGAAAAGCAGGGTGCAGAGGTGATCCGCACTCGCGTAAAGCGCCTGCAGCGGCTCGAGCGCCCCGAACAGCTCGCCCTTCGTCATGCCGAGCGTCTTCGCGACCCTTTCCTTCTCCGCTTCTATGTCTTCGACCTCGTCTATGTTCAGGCTTCCGGCTATCTTCGAGAATTTCAGCAGCAGTTCGGGGTCTATGCCAACCCCGGCCTTTTTCTTCATCTTCTTTATGACGTCCCCGAAGACGACATCGTAGCTCATCGGGTCGCCCGAGGTTATCCATGCGAACCTGCTCAGGCCAGCGCCCATGTCTATGACCTTGGTCTTCAGCTCCCTTGCGCCGGACGGTGTGACCTCGTACTGCATGAAAACGCAGTTGCCGAGTTCGAGACCGCGCACGAAATATTCCATCGACGGCCCGAAGTTTCCCCCGCCCGCCCAGACGTCCTCCTGGAAAACCAGTTCCTCTTCCGGAATGCCGAGCGCCTTCATGCAGTTTATGTCGTGCATCAGGGCTTCATCCTTCCAGTAAAAAAGCCCGGTCTTTTTTGTGTTGAACGCATGCTGCCCTATCATGACGAAATTGGTGTAGTGCGAGCCGGTGACGCCGACGTTGGCAAGGTCGGGAAACCTTATGCACGGCTGCGGAACGATGAGCGGATTGTGCGGCGGCTCCAGTTCCCCGTTCACGACGTAGGGCTGGAAGTCATTTATGCTCGCTATCGTGAAATACAGGTCATCCCTCCATCTTGCAACGGTGGGATACGGCTTCACATACCCGTGCTTGTGTTTCGTGAAATACTTTTCTATGACTTTCCACGTCTCGATGTAGCCGAGTTTCTTCTTTACCGGAGTGTCGCCTATGAACCTGAAGCCGATGCATGCGGCGTCCCCGCAGAGCTCCCTCTCCCCGATGCTCCAGAAGTTCCTTCCGCATTTTTTGCACTGCTGCCTTTTGTATCCCCTTGTCACGAGCGTTTCTATCTCGTAATGTTTTTTCCATTCTGCGGAGAATTTTTTCCTGAGCTCGTTTTTGTCGACTTCCATGAAAAATTCATTCCTCGCGCGTGGTCGCTTCCCACGCCGGTCTTTCCCCTTCAGTCACTATCACCATGACGGACTGTACGAAGGCCTCCGCGATTGCAAGCGCTCTTTCGGCCTCGTTTTTCTTTGCATCCTGTTTTTTGCCGAACCCGAGCCTTTCCATTACCGCATCTACCATCCTGACGCCGGTTTTCGTACCAAGCTCGATTATCTTCCATTCCTTCACCGGGAATTTTTCCGGGTAGTGGTTCTGGAGATAATAGCAGGTCGTGTCGAGCGTGTTCGCCACATAACCGTCATTGTACATGATTGCGGAGGATGCGATTCTTATCGCGTTCTTTATGTCTTCCATCGCATCGTCGTATCTTCCGGAGTCCATCTTCTCCTTCGCGCTTTCTATGAAGTCCTTTGCCATGCCGGCCGCATAGACCGCCTTGGAGGGTTCTGGATTTATTTTCAGTAGGTCTACCGGCTCCTCGGGTGACGTCTCTGGGGACATAAAAAAGAGATTGAACGATAATGCTTTTAAAGTCGTTCTCAAAGAGAACGGAGAAGATAGAGAAGTCTGTTTGCAAGCGGGGTCTGGTATTTCCTGAGTTCATCAGCGTTCCTTGCCACCCTAAGGCCGAAGTCGGCCTCGCCCGGTGTTGAAAACGCGCCCTCCGAAGTCCTGCTGATGTTCTTGGACATTTCCGAAAACGTCTCTACCGGGTGGTAAAGCTGCTCCGCCTTTTCTATCTTGAGGACTTCGGCTTCCGTTTCCTTCTTTTTCACTGTTGTAGGCATACTACCACTTTTTTCCACTTACAATAATAATTTAGCATGAAACTCTTTATAAACCTACCGTCGGCTAGTATAGTCATGGAAGAGCTCGAGACCGCCAAGAAGCTTATTTCGGGCGGGAAATACCGCGAGGCGGCGAGGTTGATCAACCGCCTGCTGAAGAAAAACAGGGAGAACGACCAGCTCTGGTATTTTCTGGGCCTGCTCTCCCTGAAAATGAAGAACTACGAGCTTGCGGACGAGTACCTCGAGCAGGCAATTTCGATAAGCTCAAGGCCGGAATATTTCTGGCTGAAGGGGGTGGCGCAGCTGGAGATTCTCGAGACCGAAGCCGCGATAGAGACCTTCAGCAGGCTTCTTAAAATGGATGAAGACAACGTCGACGCCAACTTCTTCCTTTCGGTCTGCTATCTTCTTCTGGACGACCCGAGAAGCGAAAAATTCCTGAAAAAGGCGTTCATGCTCAACAAAAAAAGGACGAAGCAGCTCCTGAGGAACTTCTTTGAAACGTTCGTAAGGCCGAGAACGGACTCCGGCCCATCGATAGTCACCAGGCTCTCGAAGGAAATAGAGAACGCATAATCAGGAAATCCTTTTTTTCATTTCCGTCAGCCAGACCTTCTCCTTGACTTTTTTAGGCGTGAACCTTTCCGCAAATTTTTCAAGCGGCTCCATCCCAGTCTTTTTCAGCCAGTTCCCCTTTTTCTTCAGCCCGGCAAGGAATTCTGGATTCGCAAGGAGTATGTGCTTTATCATTTTTTCGACGTGATTTTTCCTCCTCTGGACGTTCTCGAGGTTCTTTTTTGCTGTGTATTCGGCGCTGGTCCCCCTGCCCTGTGCCTCCTCGCATTTCTTTGCTTTCCTGTATTCGTCCGCCTCGAGCGCCCTGAGCTCGGTCATGAATTTCCTCAGGGGCACCGCAATCAGCGGGCTGTTTATGAACACCTTCCAGCCTTCCTCCCGATACTTCCTTTTCAGCTCGTCGATTTTCATCACAACCTCCGCGCTGTCGATATCGCCCTGGAATTTTCCCTTGAGCGCTGGATAGGTGGCCTCGAGCTTTTTGGCGCTTATCGCCCCGGGCCAGCTGTTCATGAATTTTTTCGCGTCCCTCAGCTCCCTTCTTTTCGCCTTTATCGCCCCGAGCCTTGCCATCGCCTCCTTTTCATCCATCTGCTTCCTTTTCTCGAAAAGAAAGCTCTTCTTTTTCAGTATGGGCCCTATATCCTCGTCTTCCGCAAAAACTTCCAGCAGGTCGGGGAAATATTTTTTGAGGTGCCTGAGTTCGTCGACGTTCGCGTAGAGCTCCTCGATCACCTCGGCCTTTTTCTTTTTTACTTCGCCCCTGACAAGCTCCATCTCCTCCCTTATCTGCTTGTCGTATATGTCGTTGTACTGCCTGTTCAGCTCCCTCAGCCTGTCGTTTTTCCTGCCGAGGAAACCTGCCGCATCCTCAAGATAATCCACCAGCATTTTTTCAGCTTTTCTTTTTCCCATCTACCTTCCCTTCCTGAGTCTGTCGTAAAGCCGCTTCATCTTCTGTGCGTCAAGGTCTATTTTCGGGCTTTCCGATATTATCACTCCAGAATAGCCGTTCTCCGCAAGCATCTTTATCAGCGGTTTGTAGGGCGGGATGTTCCTCGTTCCCAGGGGGAGATGGTTTCTTTCGCCCTTCTCGCCGTACTCTATCTCCGAAAAATGGGAGTGGAAACGCTTTACGTAATCCCCGAGCTCCCTATCGAGCCTTCCGAACACCCCCGCGTAATCGTCCCCGCTCCTGAGGCTAACGTCGCCCCGCGCCTGCATATGCGCAAAATCAAGAACGGGCTCGACGTATCCCAGTTCCTGCGAGAGCCTTATGACTTCGTCCAGCCCTCCGAACTGCGATTTCTTGCCCACCGTCTCGGCGCCCAGCACCACCTTTATCTTTTCCTTTTTTATCTTCTCCCATGCATCTTCAATGTTCTTCTTCGCCGCCTTGTAAGCCTCCTCCTTTGAAAGCTTCTGGTAGTACCCGGGATGGAAAACAGTTATCCTTCCGCCCGCGGCGTGCGTTATCTTTGCAGCCTCGTAGATGTTTCTTTTCGAGGTGTTTATCTTGTCCTTTGCAGTGGAGCAGAAGTTTATGAAATAGGGCGCGTGGGAGGAAAGCGCTATGTCAAGCTCCTTTGCAACCTTTCCTATCTCCTTTGCCGCTCCGGCCTTCAGCCTGACGCCCTGCACGAATTCCATCTCCATGGCGTCCAGGCCGAGCTCTTTGCAGCAGCGCACCCCCTCAAGCGTGCTCGTGCCCCTGCATTGTATCGGTATCCCGGCCGGTCCGAATCTTATCATAATAGGAAAAGGAAAAGAAAGGATAAAATATTATTGGCACTGGTGTGTAAGCTCGTTGCACACCTCTCCTGACACGCAGTCATCGTCGGTGTTGCAGTAGCCCGATTTCGCGACGCATTTATGGTCGACGCAGTTCTGCCACTCCCCGCAGTCGTCCACGGTGCTGCAGTAGTCCTTTCTCGCCTCGCATCTGTGCGTCTTGGTTGAGCAGTATTCCCAGTATTCGCATTCGTTGTCATTAAGGCAGTAGCCCTGCCTCGCGATGCACCTGTGCGCCATAAGATCGCATTTCGCCCACGATTTGCAGTCCTCGTCGTTTATACAGTAGTCTGTTTCGGCCATGCACTGGTGCGTCTTGATGTTGCAGCTCTGCCAGGTCTCGCAGTCGCCGTCAAAATTGCATCTTCCGGGCAGCGTGATGCACGTCTTTGTCTCGGTGTTGCACTCCTCCCAGCCGCTGCAGTCGCTGTCCGAATAGCAGTGACCCGGCTTCGGCGCGCATTCGTGCCTCGTCGGGTGGCAGTATTCGTAGGTTTCGTCGCACTGGCCGTCATCATCGCAGTAGCCTATAGCCGCGCGGCAGTGGTTCTCAGCATCGCAGACCTGCCACGCCTCGCAGTCAGCGTCGAACCTGCACCTTCCGGTCCTGAATTCGCACATCCTGCTGGTCCTGTCGCATTCCTTGAGCTCGTCCCCGCAGTCCGCATCTACCGAGCAGTAGCCCGGCTTGAGGACGCAGACCGATGTTGCGGGATCGCACTGCTGGTAGGACTGGCAGTCCTTGTCCGAAGAGCAGCTGCGGGTTCCGTCCCCGCCGATGCAGCCCAGGACAAAAAACATTCCCATGATGACCGCTGATAAAAGTATTTTTTTCATCTTCAAAACACCTGACAGATAAAGAATTACCCAGATAGTTTTTTAACGGTGTCCTCGAGTCCCATGAAGTTTTTCAGGGCGGCGTCCGCGGTGGTTTCCGTCGGCTCGGAATGGCTTCCCCGCAGCACCCTGATGGTCCGCAGGCCGGCCTTCTTTGCGGGTGCGATGTCGCTGTCCTCCCTGTCCCCGACCATTATGCAGTCCGAGGGATCCGCGCCGAGCTTCTTGATTATCTTTCCGTAGAACTGCTCGCTTTTTTCAACGCCCAAATCCTCGGAAATGAACGCGTCCGTGAAATACTGCGCAAGCTGCAGCCTTATCAGCTTGTCCCACTGCTTGACGGCAAGCCCGTTGCTCGCGATATACAGCTTCCAGCCCCCGTCCCTCAGTTTCTGGAGCACGCTCGGAACGTCCGGAAACGGCTGTATCGAAGACTTCGTGTCATGGTATGCCCCTATAGCGGCAGCCACGAATCTCGACTTATTGCCAATCCTCAGCCTTTCCAGAAGCAAATCGAAATGATGCGGATAATTCGAGCCCTTCTCTCCGATTATCCCGGCGAGCATCTCCTGCAGCTTCTGCTCCTCCTCGCCGAGCCCCATCCGTATCATGGCGCGGATGGCATTCTTTCGTGCAAGGGAAGCAAATTCCCCTGAAGGATAAAGCGTATCGTCTATGTCAAAGAGGATGTTTTTTGCCATCCCATCACATCAGAAAATAAGAAAAGAAAAAAATAAGAGTTTATATGTTTCCGCCGATGTTGATTACAGTGACGTCGGATTCCTTCTTAACTCCCTTGCCCTTCTTTCCGCAGTCATCCGGGCACAGTATGTGGTCGTCGTAAACCACTACTTCCAGAAGGTTTCCGTCAACATCCACGATGTTCCACGTCTTGACGTCGCAGACCTTTGCGGTCGGATATTCAGCGCCATTCTTGTCCCCGTCCTTTACCTCGACGCCCACCATTGTGTTTCCGCAGAGTTTTTCAACGGACACGTTCCTCTTTTTCTTCTCCTTGAAGATAAGCTTCTCCATCTTCAGCCTGTTGTCAAACTCTTCGCCGAGCTGAAGCACCAGCAGTTCCTTGCCGAGCTTCTCCTTGTTTGCCGGGTTATTCTCCATCTTGAGCAGCGCCCTTACGATGTCCGAAGTCCTTCCCTCGTTCTGGAGCGCGCCGTAGCTTTCGCCAAGCGCCTTCTCGGCCTTTTCCAGCTCTGCCATTATATCGGGCACGGGCTTTGTCGAGAATTTCATCTTCTTCAGGTTGTACCCGACGTTTTCTATATTCTCGCCGAGCTGAAGCACTAGAAGCTCTTTCTCAAGCTCCTTTTTCTTTGCATCATCCTTCTCGGTTCTGAGCAGCTCCTTCACGAGTTCGATGTTTCTTCCCTCGTCCCTGAGCGTTTCGTAGTTCTTGCCGAGGTCTTTCTCCGCTTTCTTCAGGTCCGCCATAACGACCGGAGGCCTGAATGTCGGATAGCCGTTCGATGATTCCATCTGGACAAGCTCTTTCGTTTCCAGCACTTCGGCAACGTCCGCACCGACCTTCTTCTTGAATCTGGCGTTTTTCTTTTGCTCTTCCGCCACCGCATCCCAAATGTCCTGGCGCGTGAAATGGTTCGGAACCTTGTTGATTACGTTCCCCACCTTGCCTCCTACGTCGTATTTGTTGAACACTCCCTCGAGGAACAGGTCCCAGGATAGTTTTACTCCAAGCGAAAGAACTCCCGCAAGAACGGTACCCCAGGTGATTCCCCTGGCATATTTTTTCCATTTCGGAGGCTGCGTTGTAGGCGGTTTCGGCGGTATCGTCACATTACCCGCCGCTGCTTTCTGATCCTCCGCAATTTCGGGCGAAACCACTATTGCATCCAGATACTGCTCGGGATGCTTCCCATTCTCGTCCGTGGCTTTTCTCGGAGTCGCCACTCTCCCGCCTGCGTCTTCTTCGGGCCTTTTTGCCTGCGGCACTGCCGGAGGCTGAGTCGCAGACCTTTCAGGCTCTGCCTTCAGAGGCGCAACCGCCTGTGCAGGCGCCTTTGGAGGCGCCTGTCCCTTCTTAGCATCATCATTTTTTCCTTCTTTTATTCTGTCCATTACGGTCATTTCCCATCACCTATTTGTTTAATATTTTGTTAGCACGATTTATTATCGATTCCGCCTTTTCGACGTCGAGTTCGCCCCTGTCGTTGTAAATCTGCTCGCTCATCGCGAGCCTCTCCGCGCCCATTCCCCTTATCGATTCGAGCGCGTCTTTCGCAATGTCCCTGCCGTATTCCCTTCCGAAGGCATCAACGGCTTCGATGTATCTCGGGTCCGAAAGGGCCCCGACGACGGCCGTGACCGCTGCTGCCTCTACCATCTCCTTTGCAAGAGGCGCCTTCTCGTACCTGTTACCAAGCACTGCTTTCAAGATATTCTGAATAGGCTCGATTGTATTTTCCCTGATGCCCTCGATTGCGTCAGAGATTCTTTCGCCCGCTGCCTTGAGCGTCTCTCCTTCCGCTTCCTTGACACCTTCTGAAACTTTGCCGTCAGCATACTCTCTTGCATCCCTGAGCGCTTCCTCTTTCGCGGCTTCTATCTGGGTGTCGGCATGGCTCTTCGCTTCCTCAACCGCATCCTCTTTCGCCTTTTTGGCTTTCTCGTCGATTTCGGTTCTCATGGAGCTCCTGACGTCTTCAAGCTCGTCGTCCACCGCGCTCCCGAGGGACCCCAATTTTTCATTGAGCTCCTCATCCACGGCCTTTGCAAGCGCCCCCGTTTTTTCATTGAGTTCTTCATCAACCGCTTCTGCGAGCGCCTCGAATTTTTCATCAACATAACTCCTTACATGCACGACTTCGGAGGCAGAGCCCTCTGCTTTTTCCGCAGCTGCTTTCGCTTCCCTTGCCGCGCCCTTTATGTCTTCAACGCTTGCCCTGAGGCTTTTCAGTTCGGCGATTTTGCCTTCGATTTCTTTCTTTGTAGCGTCTATCTGGCCGTGCAAAGTCCTCATTTCCCCGAGAACCCTGCTCTGCTCGTTGAATATGATGTTCCTGACCTCATCGTTGTTCTTTATCAGGCCCGAAACTATCGCCGCTAGAAGCGTGTGATTGTTTTTCAGCACGCTCATAATCGCATCTTCCATCGAAACGTCCGCATACATTTTGTCGACAAGGCCCCACCTCTTGAATCTCCTTTCAAGCGTGAGCAGTATCTGCAGCTCGGTCTTGTTTTCGACCTTGACTCCTGCTTCCGCAGCCTTCGTAACGATTGCTCTTGTTTCCTCGGTATCCGCGATTTCCTCTTTCGGTTCCGAAGCCGGCATCTGGGGCTGTGGCATCAGCTTCTTTTCCGCGATCTTGGTCGGCACGGACTTTGTCGAAGCCGCCCTTGTCTCCGCTTCATCCGAAACCTCCTCTTTTTCCTGAGAATCGGGCATCGGCGCTTCCGGCATCTTTTTCTGCGGCAGCGGCGGCATTTCTATTTCGGGCGGTTTCTTTTCCGTCTCTCCAGTGGCCGCATCCTTTGTCTCCATCTCGCCGGTTGTCGGCTCGCTTTCTTCCTCAACGTCTTTTGGAGAGGGCATCTCTGTATCGACATCCGGAAGGTCAATCTGCTGTGGAAGAGGCGGAGGCTTTACCCCCTCATCTTCAATAATATCATCTGTCGACATAAGCTCGGATTCGTCTTCAACATCCATGCTGCTGAGGTTTTCCGTGGCATCGTCTGTTTCGACAGGAACGGGAAGCTCGCTTTCGGGCATTTCCGCAACCGGAAGCCTGAATTCCTCGTAAGTCTCCGCTATGGGCACGACATCGTCTTTTTTCACAAGGTCGGCAAACGGGTCTTTGGCAGGCGTGTCGCTTATGGCCGGCATAACCAATCCTCCCGTACCTATGCCTTCGAAAAGTCCATCGAATTTCTTTTCCACTTCGCTTACAATGCTTTCATCGCTGATTAGGACTTCGCTGAGCTGTTCCTCGCTGCCGAGGTCGTGTGATGCTCCTTCCGCGGTTTCGGGCTTCTGCTCCTTCTTGTTTTTCTGCAGAATCGCGCCGAGGTCCGGAAGTCCTGTCTGCACCCTTGTCATGCCCTTTTTCGCCTGCGCAGGGCCTTCGACTGCGGGCGGCTTCGGGGGTTTTCTCGGCTTCTGCTCGGACTTTTTCTCTTCTGCCTGCGCCTCGGCCAGCCTGTTTACCCTGTCTCTGAGTTTGAATCTGCCTTCCTTACCGCTCATTTACTCCCACCCTCGATTTTGTCGAGAACCGCTCCGAACGTCTTTGCCATCGCCTTAAGTATGTCTTTCTGGCTTTTTATGAGCGCTTCGGAGTATTTCTGCGCCTCGTTAACATCGCCATCCTTCAGCTTGAATTCCGAAAGGGGTTTTCTCGCATCCCTGAGCTTGTCCAGCATCTCCGTCCTTTCCTTGCCAAGCTGGTTTCTTGAAGCAAGCGCTGCCAGGGCATGCTCCACGCTCTTGATTTTCGCTATGAATGAATATGCTTTCCCGAGGTTTTCCGCAGTCTGTTTTGCAACCCTGCCCTCCCGGCCCTCGATCGTCTCGAGGTGCTTTTTCTCCCTGTAGCCGAGCGACTGCTCCGCAAGAACGGTGCCGATTTTCAGCTTTTTCAGCATATCCTTCACCGCACCCACAACGTCCTCCACGTCCGGCTCCATCTCTTCCAGCATGTCCGCCTGCTCTTTTGCCTTTTCCATCGTGGCGTCCGGGTATTCCTTTTTGCCGTTCCTGACAATCTTGAGCTGCGGCTTGACCACGGGCACCGGAGTTTCTGTCACGACCTCTTTTGTAGCCTCCTCCCCGTCTTCATCCACCCCGAATTCCACCGGCGGCAGGAAACTCCTGTCCGGTTTCGGAAGCTCCACGGCTGACGGAGGCTCGGAAACGACATCCTTGTCCTTCTGCATCGCTTCTGCGCTCGGGGGCGGCGCCTGCGAAAGCCTGAGCACTTCCTGCTTTACCATTTCCTTGACTTCGTTATTGACTTCGGCCTTTAGGCTGTCTACGTCGCTATCCGTTTTTCTTGATATTTCCTGCGCTTTCACGGCGGCATCCCTTGCCGTCTCGCTGTCTATCGCTGCGTTTGTGACCTCCTTTTCTATGTAGGCAACGGTTTTCTCGACGTCGTCAAGCCTCCTGTTTACTCCCTTCTGCTCCTGCCTGACGAGGCCGAGCTGTTTCAAAACTTCGTTAACATTATACATCGCTTCGGCGGCTGCAGTCTGAAGGCCCCTTATCACTCCTTCGGTTTTCGCCCTTTCCTCCTCGCGCTCCGCCTTCTCCCTCTCCCTCTGCTTTTCGATTTCTTCGATTTTTGACCTGTATTCTTCGACCTTTGCCTTGTAGGACTCAACCGTTCTGCTCTCCCCCCCAACGCTTTCCTTAAGCTTTTCGTATTCGCCTTTCGTCGCCCTGGCCTCTTCCACAGCTGCTTCCGCAGCTTTCTTCTGCTCTTCAGCCGCTCCGAGCGCCCTGTTGAATTTTGAATCGTGTCTATCCAGCTTCTCTTCAAGCGCTCCCTTCATTCCTTCCGCTGATTCCTTTGCCCTTTCGGATGCATTTTTATCTATAAGAACGCCAACACTTCCAAGATATCTTTTAAGCGCATCGGCTGTTTTCTCTCCAATCTTTATCGGAGGCACGCTTTTCCTCTCTGGAGGTTTGCTCTCTCTTTCCCCGCTTTCCTGTTTTTCAGCCAAATAAACCACCATCTATCATGTCTGTTTGTGTATAAATATGTCCAATAAAGTATTTAAATGTTTGTATTAGTATACAAACGTGTTATCTTTTCTTCCTTTTCCTGAGCTTCCTCACTTTCTTTTTCCGTGCCGCTTTTTCAACGTCTTCCACCCTGAAATTTCCGGATTCGCTGAGAAGGGCATGGAACCTGTCGTAGACCTGCACCGCCCCATCCCCGTCAAGCGACCTTACCAGCGAATGGAGCTCCCTGAATTTGTTTTCCCTGTCGACCGCCTCGGGCTTCCTCAGTTCTCCGAGCAGCAGGGCCATCCTTGCCATCTTTTCCGCACTGTCCGATTCCAGGATCATCTCCACCTCGAAAGTCTCCTCTTCGGTGGGCCATGCCGAGACAAGCGGGTCGTATGTCCCCTTCATCATCCGCACAATTTCTATCATCGCGGTTTCAAGCGCGGACTGCTCCACGCCGAGCTTCACCGCGAGCTGGAACATCCTGCTCCTTCCGAACGAAAGGTCGAGGCTTGGCCTTTCCTGCACCGCCTCCCCACTCTCCACCGGAAACACAATTACGGTCCGGTCGTCGGTTTTTCCCTGCAGTTCGCATCCGCATTCGGTTTTGTAAAAATTGTTTTCATCCTTCCTGCCTTCCGAAATCCCCATTATCTTCTCGGCTGCGGCAGGAATGCCCTCCGAAACCGTGCACGCGATTTCATGTTCGCATACGACCGCGCTTATGCCGTCGCTGCACAGCACTATGGTGTCGCCGCGGTTAAGTGCGAGCTCAGAGCTTCCTATGAAATCGAAAACGTTTCCGAGCGTTGAAACGACATTCTCTTTCAGGTGCGCAGGGCAGTCGTGCCCCATCTCCCTGAGTTTCTCCTCGTAGGTATGGTCCCTGCTTCTTTCATAGAGCCTTCCGCTGCTGAAAACCATCCACCTGCTGTCTCCTGCATGGACTGCGGTCAGCACGTTCCCCTTCAGCAGGGTCGCGACCACGGTGGTTGCAGAGCTGTCCAGCCTGCCGTCAAGGCCGTGCGCGTTTATTATCGCAAGGTCCGCCGCTGTCATGATAGTCTTCAGCTCCTCGGCGCTTTCCGGCGCGCGCAGCTGCAACATTATTTTGAAAACCTCGGCTGCAAGGTGGCTCGCGCCGCTTCCGTCGGTGGAGCGGCTCACGCCGTCGAAAACCGCGTCGAACCTCGCCTTTCCGCCGTTTTTGTATTCTATGTCCGCTGAAAATCCGGTATCATCGTTTACCTTACCCTTCGCCCTTGTCATGACGCGTTCATCCCTGAAAACTACGGCATCATCCTTCGCGTCCATGCCCATGAACTCAAGCAGGGCGAGGTGGTCCTTTTTCCTTGCGAGCGCTTCCCTCAGCTCTTCTATGCCGAACCTGTCCATCTGCTGGAGCTTCAGCACCGATTCGTGGAGCGGCTTCAGCCCGCTGCGCCTGTCTATTTTTTCCCTAAGCTCGTTGTCAAGGACCTGCAGCGATTCCACGGCATCCCGCCCTTCGCTTCCCTGTATTCCGGGCGCGAGCTCGAGCAGCAGGTCGACCTCTTCATAGCTCAGTTTTGAAATGAAATCGTCAATGGTGAAATCCCCGCTCCTTACATCGCCCCTGAGCTTGAGCGTGATGGATGCGGTCATTTCAACATTTGTTTTTTCAGCGTTCGTTTTTCCCAGTTTTCCTTCCACCATGATGTCGAGCTGGTTCCCGTTCAGGTTTCCATGGTTTTTCACGGCGTCGAGTTTTTCCTGCGCAGTGGGCCCGTAAAGCCCGAGCTTTCCGCAAAGCCCTTTCCCCGCTTCAGCGAGTTTTTCCACGCTTTCCTCCCAGCCCTCGTAAGCGTATCTTGAATTGATGTAGTTCCTGATTCTGAGTTCCCTTATCCCCGGATGCATCTCCCGCAGCTTCGCAAGTGCAGCAATCTCGTTGCTTTCCGCCGCAGCGCGGAGCATGAGCTCCTTCTCCGCCTCAGAAAGTTTTGAAACGAGGCCGCGCTGCCTTGCAAGAACGTTTCCGGCGTCGGAGATCGGACTGATCCCGAGTTTGTGCCAGATTCGCATCGCCGTTTTATACTCTATTGCCGCTCTCCTTCTCATTTTAACCCATGATACTTTGTGTCAATAAGTATTTAAACATATTTATATGTGATTGAACACTTAATCTGCGAGCCCTACTAATATTATAGATAGTATTTAATTTCATACAGCACAGATATTATCGTGATAATCATGGCGATTTCTCCGTTTGAAGAGCGTTACCGCACGGAAATGAATTCCGTTTTTGAGGAAAAAAGCAAGCTGCGCAAATGGATGGAAGTCGAGCTCGCGCTCGCGAAGGTCCATGCAAAGCTCGGCAACATACCAAAAGACGCGCCTGAAAAGATAGCGAAAGGCATGGAAAAGGTAAGCGTTGAGCGCGTGCATGAAATAGAAGCGGAAATCCACCATGATTTGATGGCGATGGTCAAGGCCCTTTCCGAACAGTCGGGCGATGCGGGCAGATACGTTCATCTCGGCGCGACGAGCTATGACATTGAAGACACAGCAACCGCGATGATGTTCGTTGAAGCGATAGGAATTCTGGAGGGACGTCTTAACGAGCTTGCGAAAGTCCTGAAAAAGCTTGCTCTGGAGCACAAAAAAACGGTATGCATAGGAAGGACGCATGGCCAGCATGCAACTCCTACAACATACGGTTTGAAGTTCGCGATATATTACCGCGAGCTGAAGCGGGACATGGAGCGCTTGAACGAGGCGAAGAAAAGGGTGGCGGTTGGAAAGATGGCCGGCGCCACGGGCACGATGGCAACATTTGAAGGAAAAGGCATGAAGATACAAGAAATGGTCATGAAGGAGCTGGGGCTTAAGCCCGCGGAAACATCCAACCAGGTCATACAGCGCGATAGGCATGCGGAAGTGATGTGTGCTCTTGCGCTTGTTGCTGCATTGCCTGAAAAAATCGCGAAGGAGATAAGGAATCTGCAGAGGAACGAGATACTCGAGGTTTCCGAGCCGTTCGGAAAGAAGCAGGTCGGCTCCTCAACGATGCCGCACAAGAGGAACCCGCACAAATGCGAGCGCATATGCAGTCTTGCAAGGATTGTGCGCGCGAACGTCCAGGTTGCCTTGGAAAATATTCCGCTTGAGCATGAACGGGACCTTACAAACAGCGCGAACGAGCGCATTATTTTTCCGGAAAGCTTCATAGCAACCGATTACATGGCAAAGCAGATGACCATGATTCTCAGCGGCCTTGAATTCTTCCCTGAAAACATAAAGAGGAACCTTGAACTTACGAAAGGTCTTGTCATGGCGGAGCGGCTCATGATAGAGCTTACGAAAAAGGGGATGGGGAGGCAGGAGGCGCACGAGCTGGTGCGCACGATGGCGCAGGAGGCCTTCCGCTCCGGCAGGCACCTGAAGGACGTCGCCCTTGAGAAAAAAGTGGTTTCAGAAAAGGAAGCCGAGAGGATATTCGACCCCGCCACCTACATTGGAGAGGCGGAAAAGATAGTCGAGAACGCTCTTAAGGATTAGTTTTTAATATATAGTATCTTAGATATACACATTCCTAAATTACGAGGGAGAAAATGATTCAGACGACTGGTGCGAAAAAATACATATACGGTTCGCTTGCCATCGGTGTGGTGGGCGGAATACTGGCATTCGTCGGTGCAAGCGCGGCCTGGAGCCCCGGCGCACTGTTAGGTGGAATACTGTGTTTCATGGGCTCACTCGGCGGGGTACTTATCTGGAAGTACGGCTATCTTATCATACCCCTCATAACCCAGAGGTCGAAGATAGTTATGGTCACCGAAGAGGGGTACGAAATCCCTCCGGAGCAGGATGCAGTGGTGAAGAACGTGAACGGCGTTTTCTACGCATCGGCGTTCCTCGGGCTCAAGATATTCGAGTCGGCCACGGAAAAAAGCCTTGAGGAGAACATCTCCTACAGCAAATATTTCGAAAGGGCGATTTCAAACCTGAAATACGTCACAAAAATCGCCTACATGCTCTACGTGGAGGACGTGGGCGAGAAGAGAAAGATGATAGAGACGAAGCGCGCGGAGGCCCAGCTGAGGCTTTCAAGGGAAAGGGACAAGCCCGACCCGGACGTCCTTAAGCTGGACAAGTACGAAAGGGAGGTTGCGCACTGGGATGCGCAGCTCAACAAGCTCATCAAGGGCGTGAAGCCGATGGGCGTGCTCGCCTATGCGATGACCACCGCAACCGGAATAAGCAAGGAAGCGGCGCTCGCCGCGGTTAGGTCGCAGGCCAGCGAGCTGAGGACCGTGCTCGCCAACGCGCTTAACGTTGAGGTCGTTCCCCTGAGCGGGGACGAGATGCTGAAATGCTTCGAATGGGAGAAATTCTATCCGGCAACCACGCAGGAGCTTGAGGAGAGCGTGTTCTGATGGCGCTCAGCGGCAGGCTTTTCATAGCGAAAGTCTCGAACAGGGAATTGTCGAGGAGGAACATCCTTGTCCATCCTCCAGAGCCGCCGCTGGACATCGTATTCTCGGACCCGCTGGATTCCATTTACGTCGGAAGAACGAAAGTCTTCAACGCCCCGTTCTACTGGACCTACCAGAACGTCGCCAACCCGCACATAGCCGTTGTAGGCATATCCGGTTCCGGGAAAAGCTATTTCGTGAAAACGTTTCTCCTCAGGGCGTCCTACGTCTGGAACACCAACGCGCTGATAGTTGACTGGGCCGGGGAGTACAAGGACTGGGTGAAGGAGGCGAACGGAAGCGTCATATCACTCGGCAAGGGCTCCTACATGAACCTTCTGGACCTGGGAGGAATGAAGCCCTACGACAGGATAAAGCAGATAATGAGGACGCTCGCGCTGCTCACGGACATAGACAACTATCCCGAACAGCGCAGGCTCTCCGAGCAGGCGCTTGAAAAGGCGTACCTCGAAGCGAAGTTCACCATGGACGCCAGGGAGCAGAAGGACGAGCTCGGCAGGCCCATCCAGCCGCCGACCCTGAAGGACGTAGTGAGGATTCTCGAGGAGCAGGCATCCATGGGAACGTACGAGTTCCCGGCCGAGCTCGAGAACGCGATTTACCGCCTGAGAAAATTCACGAAGCCCGGGGAGGATTACTTCGCGCAGCAGAGCAGCATAAAACTGGACAAGCTGGTTTCTTCAGGACTTGTCGACCTGGACCTTTCCGGACTGCCGGACGAAAACTTCAGGGCGCTCGCCGCGCTTACCTTGCTGCAGTTCATAAAGGAGAAAATGAGGCTCACCGGCTGGGCCGCGGCAAAGGGGATAAGGCTCTTCATAGTTCTGGACGAGGCTTGGAAGATTGCGAAAGAGGAGAACAGCGACGCAGTGATGATTGTCCGCGAGGGAAGAAAGTACAACTTCGGGATGATAATAGCATCGCAGAACCCGACGGACATCAGCGAGACTATTTTCAGCAATGCCGGAACAACATTCATATTCAAGGTCAAATTCGAAAGATTCCTGGACTATCTGCAGGGCTCCCTCAACTTCAGCGATTTCATGAGGGACGAGATAGCCAGGCTGAGCGTCGGGGAATGTGCGGTGAACCTGACTCTCACCACATCTACGCCGTATCCATCCACGTTCCTGATGAACAGGGTGGAGGGCGAGGAGCCGACCAAGGAGTACTTCCTTGATCTGCTGGCCGCACTTACCGAAAGACAAAGGAGGGATGTTTCTGTGGCAAGGAGCGTATCGTTTTTGAAGGAGGATTTCAGGAGAAAGCTGAGGCAGTACGGCCTGCTGGACGACAAGATAGAGGATCTTTCCAAGGCATTCGAAAGGGGCAACAGGCACATGGACGTGATATCCTTCGTAATCCTGCTTGAAAGGTACGGGGTTGCGAGGAGGAACGTGAGCGATTTCCTCAAGGATGCCGGCGTGGACGACACCACCATAATCAACATTTTCGGGAAGGTCGACGTCAAGAGAAGCGGCGGTTCAGCGGGGCAGATAAGCCAGGTCGTTCTGGAGGATTAGTATGAAAGTCTGCGTGGACTGCCAGCAGGAAGTCGTCGGAAAGAAGGCCGTCAGGGTCAAGGAGGACAGAACGATAAGGATGCTCAGGAGCATAAAGCGCCTGCTGAGGATATCCAAGGAAAACGAGCTTTATGTATGCGAAGCAGACCTGGAGAAACATCTGGAAAGGAGGAAATCCTTCGAAAAGACCATGCTTATTTTCGCGGCCATAGCCGCATTCATAGTCGTCCTCCTGCTAGTAACGATTCTTTTCTCGGGAAGGTTCGAGATACTCACCATAATATCCGCGATACTCATCGGAGTATTCCTCTTCTTATTCTCGGTGATATTCAAGTATGTTCCGGCGGTGGAAAGCCTAAGTCCGCAGCTCGTTTCGGGAGGGCAGCCGGAGCAGAAGCCGAAAAGGAAGGCAAAAAGCGAAAAGGGTGGTAAGTAATGGCGTTGACTCCTGTCAAGACACCGGAAAAAAAGACGGCCGCTCCGGCGTACAAGAAGCCGGTCGTGGACGGCTTCAAGATAAAAGGGAAGCTCACCGGAAGCTTCGACAACATCGCGAAGACTCTCAGGACGATATCGTTTCTGGAGGTCGCGCAGGAAAAATCCGCGGTGAACATCGTTTACGTGGAAAGCAGGGACATAGACAAGAACCCCTATCTCTTTTCCATAGTCAAGGTGGAGGAGGGGGAGGTGGAGGTTCTCTACACCATACCCCCGGAAATAAGCCCGAGGAAAAGAAGGGTGGACGTGCTCAGATACCTCCTGAACATACTCAGCCTTTTCGAAAAGGAATACAGGATAGAGAACAAGGTGTTCTACCAGCTTCTCGAGGATGCGGTCAAGGAGCTGACCGATTCCGTAACCATGGACTACTCGAAGCTCTACACGGCCTACGACTCGCTCAAGAAGGAGGCCAACGACCTCAGGCAGAAGACGGAAAGGCTCGAGGACCAGGTGGAGGCCCTGACAAACCAGAACTACGAGCTTAAAGCTGAAAACGACGAGACGAGGATAAGGCTGGAGGAGCTCGAAAAGCTTTCGGAGGAAACGCTCAGAACGAAGATACAGGAGTGGGTCGTGGAGCACAACGGCTCGATAAACATATCCGAATTCGCAAAGGTCTACCATACTCCGGAAACAAGGGTCGAGGAGGTCCTCAACAGACTTGTGAGCGAAGGATACCTTGAAACGGTAAGCTAAAGTGTTTTGTATGGCCGGAATAAAGCGCATAAAAATCAAGAAACAGATATACAAGTTCGATGTCAAAAGGAGATATCAGAATGTCCAGCACTACAAGGCAAGGAAAAGGGAATTCGGCGAAGTAATAAGGGACAGGCTGCAGGGATTCCTCAAGCCGAAAAAAGAGGAAAAGAAAAGGGCCGCGGAAAAAAGGGCCACGATGGCGAAAAGGGCGGAAAAGCCCGCATTCAACTTCGCGCTCGCTGGCGCGGCAATCGGAGTCGCAGTTCTCATTCTTCTGGGGGTGTGGATTTTCCTTTCCCTGCAGTCTATACCAACCACGCCTTCCATCAAGCCGCAGGTGGACAGACCGGAGATAACAAACGCGGTGGAGGGCGGAGGCGTCCTTAACTACGGCGACAGGGCGAGTGGCCAGTACGTTGCGTCGTTATTCGTGGTTTACAGCACCGCCAACATAGACCGGTACGAAATCAACATCACGACATATTCCAAAAAACTGCCCACCGAAGTTTTCGTGCTTTCCAGCAACCGCGTGCAGGCAAGCAGCTACTCGGGCTTCATCAACCATCTCCGCACCATGCTCGCAAAAAGAAAAATCACCGTGAATGAAATAACGATGCAGGAGCTGGAGACGATGCCCCAGGGCGCGGTAGTGATAATCCCAAGCGGGGCGGTGCCTAAGGAGATACTCGAGCCCGAGAGCAGACTCAACTACGAGCTCCTGGCGGACAAGGGCACGGTTGTTATATACATAGGCCAGCCGTTCACCAAGATGCTGGACGGCCCGCTGGTCGCGAACACACCGCCCGCGATGCTTACCGGCCTCCCATTCAGGTTCGATGAAAGCACGCCCGTGACCTCGACATCGGGCTTCCATCTTTACCAGCCCCTTTACCGAGTTACGTCGGCGGGCGGGTGGAGCAGTTCCACCGCCTACGGTTCGGTGAGCATAGCATCGAGGGGCAGCGGCGCATTCGTTTTCGTTCCGCAGACGCTGGACGGCGGCTGGAGGGCGGATCCGCTCGTGCCTTCAAAGGAGGCTTCGGAATATGCTGCGGAGGACATCTCAAGGATAATACTGGAAATCCCATGGGCGACCCCGGACGGCGAACCCGCCGCCTACGTCCTGGAAAACGCCGATGCAGAGGGCGGAAGCAGGTACTTCTTCTCAGCACCGTTTGCGGGCACCAACCGCTCGATGAAGATGGACTTTACCGGAATATCCGCGGTCGACCCGAACCTTACCGTCCGCGACGTGAAGATAATCAGGGTCGCCAAGGACTACCGGGGCGAGCTTTCGATAGAGGGGGGTTCCACCCAGGTTTCGACCAACATAACCAACCAGCCCGTGAGGATGAACGCAAGGCTGAACGAGCCCGTCGCCGCGCAGGAGAATATGTACCTCGTGATAACCGATTCGAACAATGCCGAGGCCACAAGGATGCCTCTCGGCAGGGTGAACGTGCAGGGCGAGCTTCCGATAGACGTTCTTCTTTACATAAACAAGGGCGAATACATGGCCGCGCTCATGGATGACGAGAGCAAGGCGTATGCGGAGAGCTACCTTAAGGTTGTTACGGTGGATATAGACTACACTGGGAAGTTCAAGGGCCAGCCCCCGACATACACGTTTTCGCTCAAGCGCGACGGTGTCCCCATCAGCCTGGGGGCCGTGGCCGTTGAAGTGGACGGGGGCGATTACGGAAAATACACGTTCAACCAGGTCTCGGCCGTTACAGTGGACGTTTCAAGATACACCGGAGGAGACAAGCTCCCCTCCGGGGACCATGCATTCACTTTCGTGATCGGCGGCCTAAGGGAGGACGTCATAGTGAACGAGCCGCCGGTGGTGATACCGCTTTTCGCAAACCCGCTCTTCCTGATATCGGTAGTGCTTTCGATAGGCGTGGCCGGAGTCGGAGTTCTTTTCGCAAGAAAGGAGAGGGTGCTCTACGCGGTGGACGTGCCGGACTTCCCGCCAATCTCAAGGACTAAGATACCCGTTTCGTCCGACACCGTGATTTCGATATTCGAAAGGGTGAACAACAACTATCACTGGGAGACCACCCCGCTTACGCTCACCGAGATAAAGAATGGCTTCAAGGACATATTCTACAGCGGAAAGCCGATTTACATAACCGACTACAATACCGAATACCTCATGGACGCCATCGTAAAGAAAGCGAAAGTAAGGGAGGCGCTGGGCTACTACGGTCCGCTGTCATGGGAGCAGAAGACCGGAAGAAGCATGACGTATCTTGCTATGATGCGTAAGCTCAGGGACATATGCGTCAACAACGCCGTCCCGTTCACGACTCTCGGCGAATCCCCGATAGCGGACAGCGAGATAACCGTCGTGGGCCAGCAGATGTTCCTGCACTTCTATGAGATGGGCACCGAAAAGGACGAAAAGAAGCTTGCGGACCTGTTCAGGAGGGTCCTTTCCACCATAGGAAAGGGAATTACGATAATCCTGTTCAAGAACGACATCAAGAAAAGGAATTTCACCACGCTGCTGGACTCGCCGTCCACGGCCCAACTGCTGCTGAAGCTTGAAAAGGAAAACAGCTCGGTGCTTCTTCTTACAATGGAAGAATTGGAGAAAATGGTGAGGGAGCTCAAGGCGGTTTAGAGCATGCTTATTACTGGTTCGGCATTGTACCCGTATTTCATGAAGCCGGCCTCCGTTTCCGTAAGCCACCTGTACTCGTAATGCTCTTTTGAAAGCGTTACCTCATCGCTATCAGATTCCGCGGAATACACTATGTAAACGGAGTGCTTTTCATGGCCGTCCTTTTCATACACCGCGGAGGTTATTCCCAGAAGCTCAAGGTTTCCGGTTATTTTCAGCCCGGTCTCCTCCTTTGTTTCCCTTCTTGCGGACTGCTCGGGCAGTTCGCCCCACTCAACCGCGCCTCCGGGGAACTCCCAGAGTCCGTCCTTTCTTTTCAGAAGAAGAATCCTGTCCCTGTTTTTAACGACGACATACACGTTCAGTTCTTGTATCCTCACGGTTACAACCTTTTCCTGACCTGCATCATGCCGAACCCCTCTTTCCTTTTCTCGTCAAGATATTCGAGCGCATGGTTGCATATGTCGCACCTGAACCCCTTGTCAAAGGCGGTTTCGAATGCTATTATAGTTGAATTGCCGCATGTCGGGCAGACGTAGTATTCCCCCCCGTTGCTTTCCTGAGTTTCGAATTTCCTTACGCTCTCCCAGGCCCATTTCTCCATTTTTACGGTGTCCAGGTACCAGCTGTAGGAATACCATCCGGTCTCGCTGTCCTTCTCCCTGTTGTACGCGACTATGCCCTCGCTGTGCAGCCTGTTGAGCGCGGCCCGCACGTCGCTTATTTTCAGGGAAAGCGCCTTGGATATATCCTCGTCGCTCATCCCCCGGCTGAAGTTTCTTACTATGGCTATGGCGTTCTCTCCGCCGACATCAACAAGAAGCTGCCTTATCACCGGCCTTGAAAGTATCTCAGAAATCTTCGCCATCTCCTCAGGCGTGAGGGCGACTATCTCCCTTTTCTTCTTTTTCTTCTTGGCTATGCCTACCTCTCTTTTTGTGATTATGGTTTTTTTCGGCTTCGGCGCCTTCCTCGCCTTGGTTGCGGGCCTTTTCTTCGGCCTTATCCTTTTCTTTGCCGGGATTCTGGCCTTTCTTTTTGGAAGGGGCCTCTTTTTGGGCTTCTTTTTCGAGGCTTTCCTAACGTTCTTTTTTCTAGGGGATTTCTTCCTGTTTTTGTTCCTCGCCAAACGATCACCTTCCATGAGCATTTTCCTTTGCAGGGTATTATTTAGCGCATTCCTACTATTTAAATGTTTTGTATTTTAGTCTTAATTTGTGGTATTAGAAACCTATTATAGTATAATAAAAGGGGAAAAAATCCCGGCTTTCATGAAAGCGATGAGCGTTGAAGCCGATTTTCCGGAGGACGGCGGCGATGAGCTGTTCGAAATCCACGACTCCCTGCTTAAAGAAGCAAAGAACGTAAGAGAATACTCCTACAAACCCAAAAATCTTCTCGACCTGAAAATCCATCTCGCAAGGCAGGCCCTGAAAAACTGCGACCTGTGCGAAAGGAAATGCCGCGTGGACCGTAGCGGTAGGCGCGGCTTCTGTGGCGTGGGCGTAGAATCGCGCATAGCGAGCATGTTCCCGCACACGGGCGAGGAGGAGATGCTCGTTCCTTCCGGCACGATATTCTACACGGGCTGCACGTTCAGGTGCGTATTCTGCCAGAACTGGGACATCTCGCAGTTTCCGGAGCGCGGCACCGCCGTTCCGCCAAAAAAAGTAGCGCAGTGGCTTGAAAGCGAAAACGTGATAAACGCGAATTTCGTGGGCGGGGAGCCGACGCCGAACCTTCACCACATCCTCCGGACCATGCGGAGCCTTTCGAAGCCGCTTCCTATGATATGGAATTCAAACATGTACATGAGCGAAAAATGCATGAAGCTTCTTGACGGAGCAACAGACCTTTATCTTGCAGACTTCAAATACGGAAACGACGAATGCGCATTGAAATATTCCTCGGCGCCCGATTACGTGAAAATAGTGAGGCGCAACCATCTGCTCGCCGAGAGGCATGCGGATCTGCTCGTGCGCCATCTCGTGCTTCCCGGCCACGTGGAATGCTGCAGCTACAAGGTCCTTGAGATGCTGAAAGGGATGAATGCGCTCGTAAATGTCATGAACCAGTACAGGCCCGACTACAAAGCATGCGAATTCCCTGAAATAAACAGGAAAATAACGGAAGAGGAATATGAACAAGCTGTGAAAAAAGCAAAGGAGCTCAAACTCGAAATACTTACCCAAAGGACATAACTATCCGTATATGTAAATCTCGGCCCATCTCTCCCCGCCGTATCCTCCCGCAACCTCGGCCACCCTTATCCTGTACTGCTGGCCTCCGGGGGAATGCCAGTAATAATCGCTGTCCGGGCATATCACATCCCTTTTCAGCGTCTCGCCTTCTACATACGCTATCCTCACCGCGGCGCAGGCAGTGTCCCCGTACCAGACGACATCATCCAGGGTAATGATGTATTTTCCTCCTCCGAATACTGTTCCTTCTGGCTCTTTCTCCGGAATCGTTTCAGGAACTTCCTCCGCAACCGTTTCCCCGCTTTCATTGGTTTCGTTAACTTCAACAAAATCCCCGCTTTCATTCGTTCCGCTCGTTTCCGAAACATTCCCGGAAATTTCCTCCTCACCGATGTTTTCTGTTACGTTCATCGCAGGTTCCGCCGGCTGCTCTGCAACACATCCGAATAAAAATAGGACAACCACCGCAGCAGCCAGATTCCGCATGAAGATCACTCTTCAATAAACATTAATAAAACATATCCACATACTACTTACCTCTGATGTCTACTTCTTTCGCAGGGGTGGCAGAGCGGTCAAATGCGCACGGTTCAGGGCCGTGTGACTTAGTGTCTTCGGGAGTTCGAATCTCCTCCCCTGCACTTTTTTCCTTCAACCACGTTTTTCATGCATAAACGACAGGTTTATAAAGTATTTCGTCATAAATAGTATACAGTGATGGGTTATGGGAGAAGTTAAATCCAAAGATGATAAACTCAGGCATGGGGCTAATTCGGAAAGTTTTAATACTTCTACTTCGAACAGAAGGATGTCAAAGGCCAAGCGCCTGTTTTGGTCTTATGCTCTTAAGGGAATGGTAGGTTTGGGTGTTCCTATGGCGTTTTTACCTCTGAAAATAAAAGCTGCGGATGCCGCGCAGTTTGAGACGGCAAAGAATGAGGTTGGAGTTGTTCTCGCCGATATAAAGGCGGTTTTTGAATCCCAGAAAGGGGTTACGGAGCAGAGAATGCCCGCGACTTCCAAGGACGCAAAGCGCCTTCTAAAGGCGATAGACACTTACAATAAGAATGCTTCACAAGCAATAGAGGTAAGCGGAAAGAACGAGAAGGAAAAGGTCAGGGCGCTCAACGAACTCCTTGGCGTCAAGGTCGACGGCAAGGCACCTGATTATCTTACGTACCAGACGGTGGTAGAGCTCGAAAAGAAGATGAGCAAGATTAACGTCGATACCGTTTACGGCGCGGACATAGCGGCAATGAGCGCAAGCGCAGTAGGCATGGTCGCAGAGGAGGCGCCCAAGAAAGAGGAAGCCGTTCCTGAAAAGGAAAAGAAACTCGAGCCGACTCCTTACGTGGAAGAGGAGGCTCCGGAAATAACCTTCGGGGCGCCCAAGAAGGAAGAGGCGAAGCCGAAAGAAGAAGCGAAAGCGGCGGTCGCAGGAATGACCGACCTTGAAAAGGCGAAGCTTTATCTTTCGGTCCTGGACGTGGTTAAGCCTGCGTTTGCAAAGCCGGCAAAACCGGCCAAGAAGGCGCCGGCAGAGGAGAAGGAGGAATACAAGGACAAGCTTGCCGCGTACAACCAGCTCAACAAGATTTACAAGGACCTCTCTGCGGCAAAGAAGAACCTTGAAAAGGGCAAGCCGCTCAAGGCAAAACAGCAGAAAGCGCTGGAGGATGCTGAAGCATCACTCATAGACCAGCTTAAGACAGCTTCATTCATACTCAGCGGGACTGAGGTCACAAACCCGTTAAAGGCGCAGTACATGGCCTATGTGACCGAGGGCACTCCGGAAAGCCTGAAAAAGGCAGTCGACATACTCAGGTCGGAGAGCACGCTATTCGTAAAATACCTGAACCAGCAGATTTCGATACACGAAAAACAGACCAATGCCGGCGTGGTCGCGGCTCTCGGAAAAAAGGAAAAAGTCGATTACCAAAAAGAGGCAAAGAAACTCGGCTACGACCTCAGCACGGTCGGCGGCGCGCTGCAGATGCTCGACTGGATATATCATAACGACAACGAGCTTTATTACAAAATACTCAACCAGGAAGCAGCCAAGGCAGAGGAGTTAAGCGATTCTGCAGAAAAGGCAATCTCCGACATCGCCGGGCTTAGAAAACTCAGGGGAGACGTATGGAACGAGCAGCAGACGGCCCAGTCGAAGAAAGGAGGAAAGGAAGCCCTCAATACTGCTATAGAGTCGGCGAAGACCACATTCGGCGAAGACAGCGAGCTGGTCAAGGCGGCGAAGGCCCTTGCGGAAGCAAAAAATGTCGACACCAATATGCTTTACGAAGCTGCGCTCGCACTTCTTACAATCCAGGAAGCGCAGATATGGTACGATACAAAAGAGGTCAGCAAGCTCAAAGAAACCAACGAAGCCGAGGTCGTTGAAAACCTTGAGGCAGCAAAGATGCTTTACGGCTGGAGCTTTGACAGCGAGCATCCTGCCGAGATAAACATGTCGCTTGCAAGAAAGCTGGCTTATCATGCAATACACATTCTTTCCCCCGTAACGCTTCAGAAATACGAATTTCATGTCTATCATGCCGGCGTGGAAATGACTGAAAGCAACTGGGAGGCGGGAATAAAGGGCTCGGTAGCACATCCACATACCTCGGATTTCGTTCCGATATTCGGTCATGCGTACAGCCCTGTTCCGACGGAGAGCGGCGTTTACCCCTATTACATGAGGGGAGTGGTGCCGGCTTATTCCAATTATGAGACGAATGAGGGCCTCAACTACTCGCCTTATGGCTTTACGGTGGCCGAGATAGAAAGGCAGCAGACGATACTTCCTCCGGCAGAGTGGCAGACCCATTACAACACCCTGCAGCAGCTGCCGGGCGGTTACAATGTTGATTTGGATATCGCGTTGAATGTGAAAGTGCCGGCCGCGGAGATGATCGATTCCCTTGCGAATTACAAGCTCAATATGCTGGATGCGAGTCTGCCTACATACAACCAGGGTCTTGCCGCGGTGAACGAGGAAGAGAGGCTTTATGCCCCCGTTACCGTGGATCTCCTCGAACTTTTCGGAGAGGCGAAGAAATACAAAACTTCTGCAGGAAAGCTCGAAGGCGTCGGAGGCAAGGAGCTGATGACCGCGGAATACGCGAAGCTCTTCTACGCGTTCTGGGAGAACGTGAATACCCCGGAAAAGATGGAACAGCTCACTATAAACACGCTCATAGAAACCCTTCTGCCGATTCACGAGTACCTGAACAACAATCTTACGGAAGAGGCAAAGGGAACCGAGCCGTACAAGTCGCTTATTGAGGAAATACCTAACATAACCACCAGGGAGCAGGCGGAAAAAGTGATAGGCGAGATGCAGAAGACTTCGCTCTGGATAGGCACGTTCTACAAGTTCGAGAGTCCCGAGGACGAGAAGAAATACGAAAGGGCCGCAACAATCAGCGAGCTTCTCCACACGACGGACAAGAAGAACAAGTTCGGAAAGCTGCACAGGATTGCGCTTGCAGAGCTTGCGGCCGCGGAAGCCCAGGCCATACACATGCAGATGCTCGGCTTCGAGCAGAAGATAATGATCATGGAACCCGGAAAGAAGGAATATCCGGCATACGAACCGATGCCCATAGGCGTGCTTGAGGACCTTGCGATGAACAAGATATTCTCCGAGACGCCGATAATCAAAGGCACCGGTGAAAAGAGATACGTTAATCTTGAGGACATTGACTGGGGAACGGAATTCCCGAGCATGTTCGACAACGACATGGCTGCAACTTATGACGGGGCATCCGCGGTGGTCGAGGCGATTAATACGCTTAACGATTCGGACGCCACCATGCACGACAAGAGGCAGGCCGCGCAGACGCTTGCAGAAGCGCTTGCCGGATACGACAGCGCAGGGAACTACATCGGCCTTATAGCCGAGGATTTCGTTGCCGGAGAGGGCGCAGACCCGCAGCTCGTGGAAGCGATGAACGCGCTCAAGAACGGAGACCTTGAAAGGGGTCTTGAACTGCTTCATGACGCACCGGCGATGTCCGAGGCGTTCGACAACCTATTCAAGTTCTACACGCTGAAGGTGGACGAGACCGGAATAACGTACATGGGACTCGGAACAATCCAGAGGATACAGTTCGATGACGCCTCGCAAAAGGTATGGGCGGCGATGCTCGGCCAGGAGGAGCTGAAAGGAGCGCTGCTCTACGAGATAGACCTTATGTATAAGTACATCTGGGCAGAGGCGATACCCGCGGCATTCGTCGAGATGAAGCCCGCAAGCAGCGAAGACGTCGCGTCCGGAAAGGCGGAGAGCATAAACGAGCTTATACCGACCGGAAAAATAGTCGGCGCATACGGGGAGATAGTCAAGCACAAGTTCGGCCTTGCCGCGAACATAGCATCGCCGACGCTTGCAAAGACGAGGGAATACTTCGGAAACGTGTTCACAACCACGTTCACGGTGAGCTTCTCGCATGACACGATGGAGTTCATCGGCAAGGACCTTCAGCCTAACCTGAATGTGCCTGCAGAATTGCAGACACCCAAGGAAATCAAGGTCAAGGGAAAGAAATTCTCGCTCGATTTCATAGGAATCGAGTTCAGGTTCCCCGCGATAAAGAAAAGGGTGAAGCTCGAGAGCATCCAGGCAGGATTCATAAACGTGGTCACTGCGGACCTTGTTGAGAAGACGGACAAGTTCAAGCCCGCTGAAACCGCAAATCTCAATCCGATAATAAGCACTACGCTCAGCGTGGACGCGGTCAAGAAGGACCATTTCCTGTTCCAGATTTACGGAACGCCGGCGCTTCTTGTTGCAATGGGAGACCCGAAATTCCTTGGCGAAGTCGGAGTCAGGATGATAGGCTTCGGAGAGAAGCAGGCGCTTCTTGTGCAGCTCGGAACGGAGTTCATCTATCCCGCAACCACCGAGGGCGAATACAGGATCAAGCCGATAAAGGGTTCTATAGTCTGGCATACCCCTATAGGCATTTCACTGTCGTTCAGCGCATGGGCGAACTATGCAAAGCAGAACGCGGAAGGCATTTACGGTGCGGACTACAAGAGCTGGACCCCGGGCGGGGAGATAATGATAACCTTCAGGCCGGCGGAGATGGCAAAGAAAGTCAAGGAAAAGAAGGCCAAGAAAAAGAAGGCAAAGGAAGAGGCGGCCAAGAAGAAAGCCGAGGAAGCCGCAGCCGAAGTGGAAACCGAAGAGTAGCCGTTCATTCGGAAGGATTTTATAATCCTTCTTTGATTTTTTATTGTATTGGAAATTCTTTCCAATGCGGACAAAATCTTTGCAATTTTGTCCCCGTTTACGAAGGTGTGAAGATGGTAACCCGTATAAGCAGCGAAGCCAGAAAGGCCCTCGAGGCCATGGATTGGGTAGAGCGCGGAATGCCTGAGAATACCGAAGAACAGATCAAGCTTCTTCTCGAATACAACCGCATAGTCAAGCTTCTTTCGATAGGTCCGACTCTCAAGGAGGGCTGGGGCAAGTTCATCTACAACGAGGCGGTAAACCGCTTCGGGGATGACGCGGATTTCAGGATAAGGAACTCCAGGAAGGAGCTTTTCAAGTCGCTCGCGGGCAAAAGCGAGAACGAGCTGAAGAAGGCTCCGGAAAGGCTAAGGGCCGAACTTCTGGAGAGCAGTATGAGCGACGTCGAAAAGCCGACAAGGCACACAGCCGCCGAATTGTTCGAAAAACTCTTCAGCACACAGGATTACAGGAGCCTCAAATTGAATTTCTTCTCCAACGTTCCGCTGAATCTTCTCGCGGCCGGCGATGGCAGGAACGTCTTTTCGGTAGGCGAGTTTTACGTTGATGACAAGGCAGTCGACCTTTTCGTGGGGCTGAGGGAAGCGTACGAAACAATCACCGTTGTAGGCGAGGCGCTCTCCTACGTGAGAAGCATGAAGACGGGCTGGAAGTCCGTCGGCGAGCTCAGGGGGGAGAAGAAGGCGGCGCTTTACGCAAAGAACCTCTACAAGCTGTTCCACAAGAACCTGAAGGAGGAGTCGCTCGACAAGGGCCTTGACGAGATAGTGGACAATTTCAATGCAGGCCTTCTGGTAAAAGGACTTCTCGGCCTGAGAAACCACCCGAATTTCGAGGCAACCATGAAGAACATGACAAATGTAGTGGTGGTCGAATTCGAAAAAGGCGCGACCACGCTTTACACCGCGAACATGAAGGGAGTGTTCCTGCTTGACGACGCGGGCGCCGAGAACATAAGAAACGGCCTGAAAAAATACGACGGGATAGCCGCATCATATATCTTCGCGATGGACATGATACTCAATTATTTCACAGCGATATTCAACGGAATGGACAGGATGGTCTTCGACCGGAACCTCAGGCTCTGTCATGAGGAAAAGAACAGCAACGAGCCCGGAAGGCCGAATGCAATCCAGGCCCTGACGGCAAACATATTTGCGACGGCCGCGGCAAACGACGTGCTCTGGCTGGAGGGAAGAAAGCCGGTGGGCCAGGCGACGATAGGCGTAAGGGCGGTAGAATTCCTTTTCCCCGAGACGCTGAAAAGGCTGAATGTTGGGTTCTTTGGAGAGACGCCGTCCGGGGACATAAAGCTGAATTCGCTCATATATTCCGATGCCACGCTGATTTACCCTGAGACTGGGGTAAGCGATTACAATCTGTATGTCTCCCCGCAGATCAGCTTCATCTTCGGCGGGATAGACCCGAACGAGAAATTCGACGCGGGGCTTGCGGAAAGGCTCAATTCCGTCTGGCCGGTCGGGATGGAGAAGCCGCCCTTCAAATATGAGAAAGGGAAGTTCGATTCCATAGTATGCTCACTGAGTCCGGACCTGTTCATAGTAGAGGCAGAAGAAGAAAGGAGGGTGAAAAAATGAAATTATTCAGATTGTTATTTTTGTTTGCTGTGCTGCTTTCCGCGGTTTCTGCGGTGTACATCGATTTCAAGAACGACAGGTCGACGTCCGACCCCTCGGAGCCATATCATTTCGGCACCGATGTCCGGTTTGAATCAAGCATAAGCAGTTGCAGGGTCACCTCATGTCCTTACGGAGCTCCAGCCGACTGTGTGCTCAGTGGAACGCCCTGCTCGGGCGCTTCAACCGTCTGCCCAGGAACCACGCTCGGCGTTACGCCCAGGGCGCAGGGGAGATGGGCCGCGCCTTCGCTTGACATATTCTCGTTATATCCTTATTGTGATACCTGTCCCTATCCGACTTCGTTTACGACACTCTATACGAACAGGCCCCTGAAATGGCTTTCCGACAGCGTATATGCAAAATACGATGCGGGGGCAGGAGGTCATGCGGCGTATGATTTCTGTTTGAGGACAACGTGCAGGCCCACAACCCTCGGTCAGTCCGGACTTGACGCCTACAGCGAGCTCGGCACCTTCAATACCCAGAGAATGACATACATGCGCCTTGAAACCGAAGGTCCGATAACTAACCGGAGGGGAGAGGCGAACGTCTTCTGCAACGGCGACATAGCCGTATGGTATGCTGGAGGCCCCTGGGGCACGCAGAACATACCCGGTGATGGCGGAACATACAGCGAGGCAAGCATACCGCTCATAGGCGGCGAGGGCACGGCAACGCTCACGCCCGCGGTAAGCAACGCGAAGTGCTTCGGCTCCGTTGTAAAATACCCGCTCGACCTTGACAATGATAATTTCAGGCTTTATTTCTTCGGCTACAACATGCCCACCGTGGCGCCGCAGATGGGGACTCCCACCTACGTGACGGTGGAAAACAGGCAGCCCTCGCTCGACCCGGTCTATGTGAGGGTTACTTCATCAGGTTCGAAGTATGTTGTTGAAGTATGGGTTTACAACGATGGCGATGTCCCTGTAAGAGTGACAAGGGTTACGCCGAACGGACCCGGTTTCACTGCGCCGCTTGGTTCCTTCGAATGCCTTATGTATGGAATACCCACCCCGCCCTGTCCTTCAAGCAGCGGTTTCGGGGAGGTAATACCTGTAGGCGGGCTTAAGGCGGTTTTCGTGCTTTACAGCGGTGAGCTTGACGAGGATTTATTCGACCTTCATTACGATACGACCGAGAATGTCTGCAGCGCGCGGACTGAATGGGACGTTACGGTGACCATAGACCCGGACATCACATCGTGCAGGATAACGCCTTCCTCGCTTGAAGTGGACCCGTACGAAGTTCACGAGTACAACGTGACCTGCTACAACATTCTCGGAAATCCGATTCCTTGCGATGGAAGTACGTGGTACTGGAATACGATTACGGGCGGATTCGTGGAGAGGACGAACAGGCACGCGCTTGCGCACACAAATTCGCCAGGAGGAAGCACCGGAAGGCTCTATTACCAGACAAGCGGAATAAGATGCTACTCCGATGTAACCATTTCTGATGAGCCGCACACCCCTGATTACTACAGGTGCGAACTCGACCCGACAAGTGCACTGCTGCCCGTGGGAGGCACGCAGTATTTCGACCTTACGTCGTATCTTGACGGCGCCGAAGTGACGCCCGATGCAGCAAGCTACACACTTGCCGGCGGCCTCACGGGTTCGCTGAGCGAGCAGTCGGTAAGCGGGGTAAGGTTTACGGCCACAACCGAAACATTCGGCCTTCTGACAGCCTATTCGCAATACACCCTTCCGGCAGATTCGACCCTGAGGGGGGCGATATGCCCCGCAGCGGTAAGGGTTTCAGGAAACGGCACGGACAGGTTCGTATGCGAGCTCGTTCCGAATTCCACTTCGATGGAAATAGGGGACAGCGAGGATTTCGATCTGCGCTGCTATTTCGACGGCGCCTCGGTGACGCCCGATACAGCGACATGCACACTTATAGACGGCCTTTCGGGAACGCTGACCGGTTGTTCAGTTACCGGCGTAACGTTCACGGGAACGACCAATTCCAGCGGCCATATACAGGTTTATGCGGAATACACGCCTCCGGGCGAAGGCCTTTTCGGAACCAATGCGCTTGCCTACGTCGTGGTGGGTGAGGGCGGCGAAGGTCCTGGGCCTGGAGATGGTGGTGAAGGGGACAAGAGCAGGCTCTGCGAAATAATACCCAACGATATAGAAAAACCCAGGTATGATTCCGGCTCTGTCGCGATACTCTGCGGTGAGGACCCGCTTATGAGGGGTCCGTGTACGCCTGGAAGCGTTACGTGGGAGCTTGACCCGGACGTGGGAATAGTGCTTGGCTCTGAAAGTGGCGCAATCTACACCCTCACAGGAGAAGTCGGGGAATACGGGCTGATGATTGCAAGAATAGGCGATGAGATAGGCTGCTGGGCGGATGTTCTGATAACAGAGCCCACATGCATCGAATACTCCTAGACGCCGTAGGTCTCCAGGAGCCTGGGGACCACTATTTCATATTTTTTCTCAAGCTCTTCCTTCAGGTCTGACTTTTCCCCGTGCATCAGGAACACCCTCTTCAGCCCCTTTATGCCTTTTATGAACTGCAGCAGTTCGTTGTAGTCCGCATGGCCGGATATCTTTATCCTTTCGACCCTCATCTTGAGCTCCACTTCCCTGTCGCCCATCCTTATTTTCCTGTCGCCTTCGAGCACTCTTTTTCCCGGGGTGCCCTCGGCCTGGTATCCTACGAAAATAAGAGTGTTCTTGGGGTCCTGCCCGAGTTTTTCAAGATAGAACAGGACGGGCCCGCCGGTAAGCATTCCCGAAGTCGAGACTATTATCGAAGGCTCGGCAAGCACGTCCTCCTTTGTCTTTGACCTCGAATAATGGAAATTCGGGCTCTTGAAGGGGTCGTCCTCGCTCATCAGTATCCTTCTCTTTATGTCGTCATTTGCATAGATGGCGTTGTGCCTGTAAATCCTCATCGCCTTGCCTATCATGCCCTCTATGAATATCTTGGAGGGGGCGAGTGCGCCCGAGCGCATGTAATCGTCAAGAGCCATCAGGATTTCCTGCGCCCTTCCCACCGCAAAGCTCGGTATGACCACGTGCCCTCCCTTGTCAAGCGTCTCGTTTATTATCTTGGCAAGCCCGCCCGAGGCCTCCTTCATGCTCGGAAGCACGTCCCCCTTCCTGCCATAAGTCGTTTCCGTCAGCAGCGTCTCGGCCCTCAAGTCCTTCCTGCAGCCGTCCAGTATCCTGGTCTTTCTCGAGGATATGTCCCCAGTGTAAAGTATCCCGCCGCCGCTTTCCACGTGCGTCATCGCGCTTCCCATTATGTGGCCCGCGTTGTAAAAAGCAAAGGGAAACGACTGTGTTTTCACCTGCTGCGCGTACTCCACTATCTTCGCGTCCTTCATAAGGTCGTCAACGTCCTTCTGGCCGAACAGCTTCCTTCCCTTCTGCAGTTTGTTGTAGTCCGCGAGCAGCACGCCCATCAGGTCCCTAGTCGGCTTCGTAACGTGTATCTTCGGCCTTGCGCTCTTGGAATAGACGTGCGGAAGGTATCCACAGTGGTCCAGGTGCGCGTGCGACACGACTATATCGTTTATCCTCTTCAGTTCGCTGTCGTCTATGAGCGGCAGCTCCACCTGGTCGCCCAGCTTTATGCCGCAGTCGAGCATCATGCTTTTTCTCCTGTCATCAAGGACGACGCAGCTTCTTCCCACTTCCTCTGCGCCTCCGTAAAACGTCAATCTCATCAAATCACTTTTCAATTCCCAGTTTCTTTCTTGCCTCTTTGCTTATCCTCTCGGGCGTCCATGGCGGGTCGAAAACCACTTTTACGTCGAAATCCGCGTCCTTGAATTCATCCAGCTTCGCCTTCATGTCGTCCAGCATGTAATTGACAAGCGGGCACGCCGGCGTCGTGAATGTCATCTCTATGTAAAACTGGTCCTTCCCGTTCTTTCTGCCTTTGTTCTCCACCTTGTATATGAGCCCGAGCTCCACTATGCTTATGCCCAGTTCAGGGTCCATTACCTCGTTCAGTTTTTTCATTACCTCTTTTTCCGTAATCATATTCTATTCTTCACCTTTTTCTTTTCTAATGCTGTGGCAAACGCTTTAAATCTTCATTATCAAAATACCATCGGGGTTGTATATGAAGGAAGTAACCATCATAGCGAGGAACGAAGTCGGAGCGCTGGCAGCTGTTGCGGAAGCGCTTGGTGGAGTGGGCGTCAACATAGAGGCCATATCGGCATACGGCCGCGACGGCGACGCCATTTTCAGGGTGATAACCAACGACTACACCACCGCCACGAAATCGGTCTCAAAGATTCCCGGCGTCAAGGGAATCCAGGAGGCGGACGTCATAATAATGAAGCTTATCAACAGACCGGGTGAGCTTGGGAAGATAACCAGGAAGCTTGCCAACAGGGGCGTGAATCTCGAAAGCCTTTACATCGTCAGCAGAAAGCAGGACTTCACCGAGATTGCGGTAAAACCCGAAGCAAAGCAGTTTTCGCTTGCAAAAGAAGTCCTTGGAATAAAATAAAAAATTAAAGGGGATTTTACTCCGCCTTGTACACGACTACGTTGTCCACGGTGACGGAATCTTCGTCAAGGCCGTCCCTTGTTTCTCCTCTGTAGAGGACAAATGAGACGCCGGTGTCCATCCTCGTCAGCTTCACTGCGGAATAACTCTGGTTTATGCTCTCGCCACCATCCTCATTCACCACAGTCTCTGCAAGGACCTTGTCCACCTTGACCTGCACGCCGTTGAGCAGCGTGACGATCTCTCCTTCATACCATTCGCCGTGCACTGTTCTGTCGCCGTTTGCAATCGTAAGCTCGACGCCGAGCATGTGGCATCCTGCAATCTCCATGTCAGAACTCACACCGTTCTCGATACTTACTCCGAGCGCGCTGACAGAGTTGCCTTCCCTTACTGGGTGGCCGAGCTCCGCCTTTGCGCTTGACACGCCGTCGGAAACATTGTAGCTGATGTATGCGGTTGTTCCGGTTGCCTTAATGACCTCGAGGTCCACGCTGTAGCTTCCCACTTCGACGTCATTCACTTTCTTTCCGTCCGTAAGAAGAACCCTGGTGGATTCGCTTCCGGCATAGAGCGTTACGAGAACCGCGCCTTTCGCGTTGCTTACATCCGCGGAAACGCCGTTTTCGCATACTCCCTCGACACAGGCAGCAACAAGGGTGAGTACTCCTCTGCCCGTAGCCTCGGTAAGCTGCGAGGTGCTTCCCTCCCAGATAAAGCTTCCGGAATCGTTAACGACTATCTTCTTTCTAGTAGCATCCGGGCCTACCTCTCCGCTCTCCTCGAGCTCGACTTCGTTCCCGTCGATGCTTTTGACAACATAATTCTCCTTGACTTCAGTTCCGCCGATGTCGCTTGTGAGAACGACCTCGTCGCCTACGGAAACGCCCATGAGGCATCCAGAGCTGGCAGTGCACAGTTTTTCACCGTCTCCCCAGCCCGCTGTGACATCGAGTTCGGCCATCGGCTTTTCTTCCCTGTCACATACGCCCGGAACCACACCGTCTTCGGTAACATCGCCCGGAACATCCCCGGTGACATCGCCGTCGGTATCAACATCCCCGGCAACATCTCCGTCGACATCGCTGTCATTCGACTGTCCGTCGTGCGAGCTTCCGCACCTGGCCACGAGGCCAGCAGCAGCAATGGTACCTGCAACAACAAGCACTTTGCCGAGAGAAACCATGCCCTCAAGCTGTTTTTCCTTGAGTTCATTTTTTCCCTTTTTCTCTTCCATCTTCTCGTTCACGGATTCCTTCCCGTGCTTCAGCGTTCTTTCCTCACCCATCCTATATCACCTTTTGTTAATATTGTTGTATAGAAGTGTTATATAACAAAACATTTTTAAACATTACTACAAACATCTCTCCCTCTCCCCAGACCCTATATTATATATTCTTTAACATTTTTAATAGAGCAACGAGAGGTGCATCCATGATAAAACCGTCGGCAAGGAGCGACCTTGTTTCCTACCCGATAAGGGACATAGTCGTCGAGGCAAAGCGGCTCGAAAAGAAAGAAGGCATCAAGATGGACTATCTCAACATAGGAGACCCCTCGCCATTCGGCTTCAGGCCACCCAAGCACGTGCTCGATGCGATAGCAGATGCCCTAAAACACAATTATTCGGCATACGCGCCTTCCGAAGGCGACCCGGAGCTTAGGCAGGAGATAGCGAAGTACGAGGCTGTTGGGGAGGGCGATGTTTTCGTTACGGCAGGCCTCAGCGAGGGCATAGACTTCCTTTTCCAGGCGCTTGTGGACCCCGGGAGGAACATATTGCTCCCATTGCCGACCTATCCGCTTTATTCGACAAAGCAGCGCCTCAGCTACGGGCCCGTGGATTTCTACGACTGCGATGAAAATTACGAACCGGACCTCGACAACCTGAGGAAGAAAATCTCGCCCTACACCCGCGCGATTCTCGTTATCAGCCCCAACAACCCGACAGGCAAGGTATACTCCAGAAAAACGATGGAGGGCATAGTCGACATTGCCGGCGAATACAAACTCCCGATAATAGCAGACGACGCATACGAGCACATCCTCCTAGACCCGGGCGAATACGTGAACATGAGGAAAATACACAAGGACGTTCCAATCGTTTCGGGCAACTCACTCTCCAAGAATTTCATCTATCCGGGCGCACGCGTCGGCTATATCGCATTCCACGGAGAATGGGGCGATGAAATGAAGGACGCCATGCAGCGCCTGTGCAACCAGCGCCTCTCCGTCAATTGGGAGATGCAGCGCGGATATATCGCAGCATTGCGCGGGCCGATGGGCCATGTCGAGGAATTCAACGCAGAACTCAGAAAGCGGCGCGACGTAATGATGAAGCGCGTTGGTGAAATCGACGGCTTGCACGTGGTAAAGCCGGGCGGGGCATTCTACGGCTTCGTCAAAGTGGAAAAAGGGCCGTGGAAAGACGACTGGGAATTCGCACGCGCCCTCCTGCGCAAAGGAGTGGTAGTGGTTCCGGGTTCGGGCTTCGGTCCCATGGATTCAATCTATTTCAGGATGGTTTTCCTTCCGACAGAGGAACAGCTGAACAATGCATTCGATAAAATAGAAGAAATGATGAAGGAATAACTACTTCTTCTTGGATTTATTCTCTTTTAATTCTTTAAGGCCGTGTTTCTCTTCCAAACATTCAACAAAATTCACGAAATTGCACGTTTCCGCTTGGTTATCCCAGCATAAATCGTAACAATTATCCTTTCTCGGTTTTCCTTCAGCTTCGCAATTCTGCGGAAGAACGCCACTCGACATCGTAGCACACCCATTAGTTGCCTCCTTAAGGACCTTTGCTACGCAGAATTCCTCTGCCCAGCAGTCCCCTGTACGCTGGCTTCCGCAGTAATTATAGTCGTATTTGGTTCCTCCCCATATTCCTAATTTATAATAATATTTGACGAGTTCCTTTGTTTCTTCCTCCTGCCCTTCAAAAAGGTTACTTATCCTTCCAGAAGTCAGAGACTTGCATTTATTTTCTGCATCCTCCATCCAATTCTCTGCAGCGTTATCAAATGCTTTATCCCTCATACGCAGAATGAGCTTTGCTTCACCTTTCTTTCCAGAAGATTTTGCTTCTGCTTTCTCAACATCTGCAATTGCCAGTACTGAGTCAAAATGATGAAATGCCTCCGGCAGGGCTATTTCATGTCCGTCAGCAAAAACAGCAGCCTTTCCCCCATCGAAGTTTATGCGGTAATATTTCGGACCGGATTTGCTGAGTACTCCAAATACTTTTATAGCTAAATCCAGATAGACCCCTTTCTCATCGACCTTCGCCACCTTGAGTTCGATATAAGCCTTGTTCTCATTATCTGTTTCTACGCGTACCAAGAGCGAACCTGCCTTAACCGGGATTTCGCATTTTTCCTCCCCACCACAGTTTGCAAGTTTTTCGTTTAAAACAACTTTTATCCCCTTCAAATCCTCAGCAGGGACGTTCGGTAAAACATACAGCAGCCCGTCAATGGCTGACTTCTCCAAGAGCCCAATGTCTTCTGATTTATCGCCTTTAACATCATTAGATTCGCAGATGTTCATACTTTCGGCTTCTTTCAGGAAGCAATCGTTGTCATCTCCGCATTTTTCCCTTATTTTTTCATAAGCCTCTTCAGCAGCCTTTTCATCCAACTCTCCACATTTTTCTTTCGCTTCTTTAACGATTTCTTTCACTGCTTCAACTGCTTCTTTACGGATTTTCTCTGCGCTTTCAACAAGTTCTTCTACGGTGTTTTTTTCATCTTTAGCAGCAACCGACTTCTTTTCGACGTCTTCCACTGCGACAAGCCCTTTTTCCTGCACGGCCTTATCATTGGAACTTTTAACATCAACATTCTTTGCAGCACACCCGGCTACTGTCAGGAAAACAGGCAATGCCGCGTACATGCATGCCTTCTTTACAGGCTCCATGTACTTGCCAAAAACAGACTTCGCTGATCTCTTGGATTCAGCTACCTTCTCCTCACCCACACTATTAACATCCCTTCTCATGGCTAGTATATTACACAGAAAACCTTTTAAAACAACCTTTTTACTTCTTCTTTTTCTTAACTATCTTTTTCCTGGGCGTTTCCTTCTCCGCAGGCGCTACGGGAATCTCGACCTTTCCTGCCTTCCTCTTTTCAAGCTCGCTTTTCATTATGTCCTTGAATATGGGCTGCCATCTCTTCCACGCTTCGGCGAAATCGACCTTTCCCTCCTCCTTTTCCATGGACGAAATCAGCTTGTTCGCCGCAGTGTTGACATCCAGCACGAAATCTAGCTCTATGAGCAGCTTGTCCCCGAGCACCCTCTTCATCTTCTCTATCTCGTAATACATCTTTCCCTTGAAGAACGCCTGGAGCATGTACTGCTCCGGGGATATTCCGGTCTCCTCGCTCCTTCTCGCGAGCGCAGGCGGAATGAACGCGATATCAAGCTCCTTTTCCATTCTCGTCATGTCCACCTTGTCGAAATCCGGCGAACTGGCCTCCGGATTCCTAAGGAATTTCGCCTCCCACACGCACTTGTCAACCGAGGTGCCCCTCCTGAACCTGAAGACCTCGACGAACTTCTTTTCCTCTATGTCGCTTTCGTATTCGAAACCGAGAACACGGTATACCCTCCCCATTCTTCCGAACCTTATCTTTTTCAGGAAAGTGTATCTGTCCGTAGCATACATGCTCGCAGCAGGTATTCCGAAAACAAGCTCGAGCCTGTCCTGCACATCGCGCAAGGATTCGGCGTGAAGGTTGTAAAGCAGGAAAACACCCGGCTGGGTGTTGAGCAGGTTGATTATTCCCTGGACCGCTGTGCGGGAACGGACCTCGTTGATTATTATCGCGGCATCACCCATCCTCAGCAGCGCATTCGCCATTGAAACAAGGTCCAGTTCGGATGTCCTCGCCTCTTCCATTTCACCGCCCGTAACCCTCGCGGCACCTATGTGGAATCCCCTTTTCCTGAATGCCCTCACCGGAATCTCCTCGATGTCCTGTATCGGGATGATTCTTCGTCTGGTTCCAATCGCAGCAATCTTCGCGGCGGTGAATGCGGTTTTTCCGACGCCTTTCAGTCCGAGCACCGCCTCGCTGCATCCGAGCGAAACAAGAACGTCGTCGTAGCCCGCAAAGAACGGGCTCATGGAATAGTAATCCAGATACTGGGAATAAGTGAACGGCTGCTCCTTCATGATACGCAATGCGCCTTGCAACTCGCCGAACGTTGCCGGAGGCCTCTGGAGATGGCATCTCATGCTCAGTCTCTTCACGACTACGTCAAGAATCGGGTTCGCGTCGTCGAATTTCCTTATCCCGCCGGTTGTCTTGACAATGTTCTTGAAAGACCTTTCAAGCAGGTCCCTGTTGTACCTGAAGAGCGTGTGGCATATCCCGAATTTCGCATGCTCTATGTAAAGAGGCGAATTTTCGCTGTCTATGTAAATATCCGTTATGTTCTCCTTGTCCAGGGCAAGGTTTTCGATGTGCGCGCCGAGGCCGACAACCCATGCCGCGCACTCCCAGCCCATTGCCATGGCCTGCTGGGGCGTTATCGGTATGCCATCAAGCGTTGCCTTGTCCATGAAATACTGCCGGTACTCCCTCGTTTTCAGGTTCGTCAGTATCTCCCATTTCACTTCCTGGAATGTTTCCTTGAACTGCTCGTTTATCGTGAGCTTGAGCATCTTGCCCAGGTCCGCCGGCAGTTTCTCTATGAGCGAATTCCTCTGCACGTAGAGATAGGCCTCCTCGCCCGGAACCTCGTAAATCTGCACTTCTATACCGAATGGCAGGTTGTAATTCGCATCCGGGTCCTTCAGCGGAACGGCGTTGGGCGGAACGTCGAGCACAAGCGAAGGGACGAAATAAAGGGTTCTCAGCCCGGTGAGCGACAGGAACGCCGCCCTCAGGTCGCCGGTCTCCTTTACCAGCTTGTAAAGCCTAGTCTCTCCGAATCTCTTCAGTATGCCGGCGACCCATCCCCTGAAGGTGGCATATCCCTTCTGGTATATCGACCTTTCCGGAGCCGGCTCCTCGTACTCCTTGAGCTCCCTTTCGGCTATTACAGGGTTCAGGAAAACATACTCGTAGAACCTTCTGAGAATCTTCATCCGCTGGTTGTAGTGGGGGTCCTGCTGTATGCCGTAAATGTCGCCTTTGAGAAGTATGTTTTCGAGCTGCCTTATGAATGCCGCATATTCCGTGAGCACGGCGGTCTTGTCCTCGTCAAGCTCCACCACGATTTCCTCTTCATACCTTATGGTTTTTATCGGCTTTTCCGTCGTCGACAGGTCCTTGAGGTGAAAATTGATGAACTCAGGGGAAGCGAACTCATAGGGACATTTGGCCAGGTCGACTATTGCCCGGGTGCCTTCAAGATACAGGTTGCACATGCGGGTAATTCTCTGATATCTTTTTTAAACCTAACACGCAAAATTCATTCCTACGGGCTCGTAGCTCAGCTCGAAGCGAAGCAGGCTTCGCATGTTTCAGTCCGCTTCGCTTCCTGAAATGGACAGAGCGACGCTCTCCTACCGAACCGCGGGGAACCTACGGTTCCCCTCAGTTTGAGGTTCCTCCTGATCCCCTCCCTTCGATGGGATCAACGGAGAAAGGCGAAGGTCAGGGGTTCAAATCCCCTCGGGCCCGTTTTAAATCCATTTTTTCCTCTTGAAATAGATGAGCATTATGACGGCAACGAGCAGCATCACGAAAAGCGCTGTAGGATAGCCCAACGGCGACTCGAGTTCGGGCATGTACCTGAAATTCATCCCGTAAAGCCCCGTGACGAAAGTCAGCGGGATGAATATCGTGCCGATAATCGTAAGCACCTTCATGATTTCGTTCAGCTTGTTGCTTATGCTCGAAAGGTAGATGTCCGTCATGCCGGAAAGCATGTCGCGGGACGTCTCCACAGTATCGATTACCTGTATGGTGTGATCATAAACGTCGCGGAGATATACCATGGTCGTTTTCTTTATCAGTTTCGATTCGCTCCTGAGCAGGCTGCTTACCATCTCCCTCAGGGGCCATATCGATTTGCGGAGGAATATCATCTCCCTCTTGAGCCTGTGGATGCTCTGCAGGGTCTTTGGAGTCGGATTCCTCACCACCTCGCCCTCCATCTCCGCCATCTTCTCCCCGATTTTTTCAAGCACCACGAAATAATTATCCACAATCGCATCTGTCAGGCTGTATGCGAGGAAATCAGAGCCCATCTCCCTTAGCTTTCCTTTTCCGGTTCTCAGCCTTTCCCTCACTTTGTTGAACACGTCGTCCTCGCTCTCCTGGAACGATATCACGTAATTGGGGCCGATTACAAGGCTTACCTGCTCGGCGACCGCCCCGTTTTCCTTTTCATTTCCGTAAAGCATTTTCAGGACTATGTAGATGTAATCCCCGTAATCCTCCATCTTCGGGCGCTGGTCTGTGTTGACTATGTCCTCGAGGAGAAGCGGGTGCAGGTTGAAGCATTTTCCTATTTTTTCTATAGCCGCGATGTCGTGGATGCCGCTCACGTTTATCCACGTGGCCGTGGGCCTCTTCCCGTACTCCGCGCACTCCTCGACCGACTTCGCCTCTTTTTCTGTGAATTTTTTGGCATCGTAGTCTATGATGGTTATCTTTACCTTCTCCTCTTTCCTCTCCCCTATGTGGACCATCGTTCCCGGAGGAAGCCCGGCTTTCTTCGAGCGTTTTTTGATGAACTGGAACATGTATTGGGCTTGGAAATTGTAAATTAAAAACCTTGCCCATACTATATCCATCATGGAAAAGACACCGATAGCCGTTTTAGCGTCGGGCCGCGGAAGCAATTTCCTCGCGATAGCAGAAGCCGTAAAAAAAGGCGAATGCGCCGCGGAGGTAAAAGTGCTGATTACGGACAACCCGCAGGCAAAGGCGATCGATATCGCGAAGGCGAACGGCATCCCGGCTGAGGTCATAGACAAAAAAGCGTTTCCCGAGCGCGAGAAGTTCGATTCGGAAATCAAAAAAACGCTCGACAAATACCACGTCGAATTGGTGGTTTTGGCGGGCTACATGCGCATAATAGTTTCAAAAGAGCTTCTGGACGCCTACAAGTACAGGATAGTAAACATCCACCCGTCGCTTCTGCCGGCGTTCAAGGGGACGACGCATGCACAGCGCGAGGCGTTCGAATACGGCTGCAAAGTCAGCGGTTTTACAATCCATTTCGTTACGGGCGATGTGGACGGCGGACCGATAATTCACCAGAAATGCGTCGATATAAGCGACTGCAAAAGCAGGGACGAGGTCGCGGCAAAAATCATAAAATCCGAGCATGAAGCCTACCCGAAGGTCGTGGATTCCTTTGCAAAAGGTAAATACGAAGTCCACGGAAGACGAGTAATTTATATACCCCGAAAAACGTAGGAATATTTATAAAGTTTAAACTGCTATGAGGATAGCGTTGTATTTACGACCAGGTGATATGTATGGTAAAATATTTGGTAGCGAGGCAACTTTCGGGAAGAAAGGTTATTACGAACGAGGGAGAAGACTTCGGAAGACTCATTGATCTGCATATCAACGAAGTGACAGGGAAGATAGACAGCCTCGTTATTGAACCTAATCCGGACAACGAGACCGCGGAGAAGCTCAGGAAGGACGACGGCACCGTGCAGATAGCATACGACAGCGTCCTTGCGGTCGGGGACTATATCATCGTCGACAAAAGGAACCTAAACTACTGATTCTTCTTATGGAATCCTACATCGCCGGGCTGGACGAAGCCGGTCGCGGGCCAGTCATAGGTCCGCTTGTTATCTGTTGCGCCTACTGCAGGCGTGAGCATGAGAAAAAGCTCAACCAGCTCTGCAAAAAGGACTCCAAAGGCCTCACGCCCGGGCAGAGAAAAGAGACCTTCGAAAAACTGAAGAGCTTCTGCGAGTTCAAGTGGATGGAGATAAGCGCGTCTGACCTGAACCGGCTCATGGAACGGATGTCCCTGAACGACATAGAGGCGCAGGTCATGGCTACGCTGGCATCCAAGCTGAAAAATGCGGACATAATGATAGACATGCCAGACCGCTATTCATGGACGTTCAGGAAGAGGATGAAGAAATTCGGATGCGAGCGGTTTGAGGCAGAGCACAAGGCGGACGAGAAGTATCCCATCGTAGCTGCAGCCTCCATATGCGCCAAACTTATGCGTGACGAAAAAGTGGCCAGGATAAAAAAGGAGACGGGCATCGATTTCGGGAGCGGCTATGCCAGCGACGAAAGGACGAGGGAAATGCTCAGGAGCAGGGAAGCGCTGGAAAAGCTGAAGCCGTTCATACGCCAGAAATGGAAAACCCTGGACACCGTCAAGCAGAGAAAGCTCTTCGAGGGAGAATGACAATGGCCAAGGTCACGGTCCTCAACGACAATGTCACTTTCGATGTTACCGACGGCGAATATCTTCTTACCTATTTCAAGGAGCACACCGCCATGCTTTTCGGCTGCGAAAAAGGCGAGTGCGGCATATGCATCTGCACGGTAAACAAGGGCATTGAAAACCTCAATGAAAAATCCCAGAAGGAAATCGCTGTCCTACATTCAAGGGGCGCCTATCCTAACCAGAGGCTCGCCTGCCTACTCAAGATAAAATGGGGCGAAGTGGAGATAGAGTACTGAGCCTATTTCCTAATGGTTGCCCTGCGTCAGCGCATAACTGACCGGGTTGATGTTTTATATGTGTCAAAAGATATATTTTTATATGTATTGATACATATTTCTACTGGTGGGATATATGAGACTTGAACATAAACCTAAGAACGAGGGAACATTCAGGAAAATGTCCAGGAGGGTGCGCAATTATTTTAGCGATAACAAGGCGCTGATGACCACCTGTCTGGTTGCTGCGGGGATCTTTACTCTGGGCACCATAGTGGATGCCACCAAACCAAAAACCAAGAATGATACCGTCTGCACATGCACGCAGACAATGTCATGCACGAGAACGGTCGAGGAAGGAAATTATCTGCCCAATATGTGGCTGGGTAAATCCTTTAAGGACATGATATCTCCTAAGGTAACAAAGGTCGATGAAAAGGGTGTTGAAGTTACTTGGAATATTGAAACTCTGTTTGAGGCGGGGGAGATTGCACATCCTATAAGAATTCCTTATGGAAAATCCCTGAAACTCGGCGAGGGCGTGCTTACCTGGGAGATTAAGGCAGAAAAAGGCAAAACAGCCGGTGAAGCCGTAGTAACGGTAAACGCTGTTTCTCCCTGTGAATAAGCACCTTTTTATATTTCCTTTTTCCTAATTCTTTATATTCGCGTAAATCACCGCGATTTGTCGAGATTTTGTTCTCGAGGTGAGCGCTATGATTAAACTTGAACTTAATAAGAAGAAGGAAATCTGGGTAAGGGAACCCGCAGACGTCACGTCTTTGCAGAACGGATTCTACGGCACCATGAAAAAGGGAGAGATACTGCTGAAGCCCGAGGAGGTCCTATACGTAATGGACATAAGGAACGGCAGATGCTTTGATGCGGCGGGCAATACATACGGCTTCAACGACGTAGCTTCTCTCTATCTGAAAAACAAAAAACTGCTTGCGCGCTATCTGACTTACAAGGACTGGAGGGACAAGGGCCTGGTCGCAAGGTATGTGGACGAGGCGGAAGGCGCATACGGAAGGACGAGCCTGAAAAAATACAGGGAAGGAAAGCTGAAGCTGGACAGGTTTGCCGTGGAAGGCCTGTTTTTCGATAACGACCTTATAACCGTGCTGGACGACGAGAGCGCCGGAAAACAGCTCTACGAAAACTACTGGCTGGGCCAGTTCGGGACATACAAGGCGGCGCACAGGGGAAGGATATCGAAACTGGACATTTTCGAAACGATATTCCTGCTCAAGCACGGGATACTTAAGCTGAAGAACGGCACCCTGAAAAAAGCCGAAAAAATAGCAAGAAAGAGAATGAAATATTTCGATGAAATGTATGCGGTTTACGAGGACTGGAGAAACAGTGCGTATGTCGTGAAAACCGGCTTCAAGTTCGGAACCCATTTCAGGATTTATTTCCCCGGGGCTTCGCCTGTAAAAACCGGCGACGAATGGATGCACTCCAAGCACGTTATCCATGTATTCTCAAGAAGGAACAAGCTGCTCATCTCCGAATGGGCGCGTGCAATCCGCGTTGCGCACAGCGTGAAGAAAACATTCATACTTGCCCTGCCCGGAAAGAAAACGCCGGTTAAGGTAAATCCGAAGAAACCGAGGCTTGACTTCCTTTTGTATCACAGGAAAAAGGACGGGATAGAGACCCCGAAAACAGGCGCGCCCCGCTATCTGATGTACTCGCTTACCGAGGACGAATACATTGGCGGGGAGGAACTCGCGAAGGCCCTGGAGGAATGCAAGCATTTCGGCCTTGAGATGATGATGGCGATAAGCGACAGGGAATCGGGCGTTACGTATTATATCATAAAGGAAATAGCCCTTCCGGGAAGCGGCTATGATTACTACGAGATAGAGTGGACCCAGCCCTGACCAAAAAAGTTTTATATTGTTGCAATCACTGTCAATTCCAAGAGGGTTATTATGAGGCATACAAGATGTGCGATTGGCGAGGGGAGGATAAGAAAAGGCGCCTTTTCTTTATACAAGCCGGACGGAAGCGGCCCGCTTGAGGCAGGCGGTAGAGGCAACTCCTACAGCAGGACCGAGCAGCTGATTATGAAGCAACTGGGGTGGATTGGCTGGGATGAAAAATTTTCCGAAAAAATCATCGCCCTGAAAAGAAAGGTCTTCAAGGACGAGAGATGCTATTCGCCAACAAAGGAGGGGCAGATAGAAAGCGCAAACTTTGAACTCAAAAAAGAGAATCTCAGCATCGTTCTTTGCATCAACAAGTTCTACGTTTATATGAATGTGCAGTCTGTGGACGGCAAGAAAAGGCACGCGGCGGTGGGTGAACTCCGCAAGATTGTAAAGGACGCACTGCCCCAGATGGAGACGGTTATAGAAAGGCGCAGGCAGGGCGACGGAAAATACCTCGTCATCATGAAGGGCGGCTTTGACAGTGAAAAGGGGAAGAAATACAGGTGCGGAATAACCGAATCGCTTTTTGCCAGGGAACCCGAAGAGAGGACCAAAGAGGAAACGAAGCGCCATGAGGGCTGGGGATGCTGAGCGAAACGATTTAATACTGGTTTCGTCAAAATAATACCTGGTGGGAGTCATGAAAAAACTGTTATTTATGCTGGTTATGCTTGCGGGTGTTATGCAGGCTGTGCTCTGGACATCCGGTGATGCGGGTGAGGCATGGTCGAAGGAAAAAGCAACGGAGATGTGCGCAAGGAGCGATGTCGCCGGCGTTTACATCTGCCTTGGCAATGTTGTTGACGTTGTCTGGAAGGACGAATCAAAGGGAAGCACATTCTACGAGCCCGAGGGCAGTGTAGTCAACTGTCTGCCTGTGGCGCCAACGGACATGGGTGCGGAATGCATGCAGCTCATGATGCCGAACTACTGCACACTTGACGACAACGTATGCGGCTATGTCGCACCCGAGGAATTCCCGGGAGGGGAAACCGAAGGCGAGCTAATATATGATGGAACACCCGTACAGCCTGAAACGACAACGCCTCCGAAGGAGACCACAACCCAGCCGACCGAGACTCCGGCAAAGACGACCACCGAACCCAAGGTCGCTGTTGAGGTTAGGGAAGGGGGAACAGCTCCTGCGGCAGTGAATGTGGAGCAGACGCTCGACACGCTCATACTCGGCGTGGTGGGTCTCGGAGTGCTGGTGCTGATAGTGCTCTACTTCGTTTACAGGAGGACGACGGGCGGATAATTCATTCCTCTTTTCCTATTGCTTTTCCTCTTATGAGCAGATGCTTCAGCTTCTCTTTTTCCTTTTTGCCTAACTTCATCTTGTCAATCTGCCTGAACCTGTTTGCATAGTTGCGGTATGCCTTCACCGCAGCGGCATAGGCATCCCTTATGTGCGGGTCGATAAGCTTCTTTCCCAGGGCTTTTTTCTCATCCACCGTTATGCTCTTCTGCGGATGGAAAACCCTTGCGTTGAACCTCGCGGCAATCTTCTTCACGAAGCTGGGCGGCACGGCAACGTCGGTTGCGATTATCGAAGGAGTGCCGATATCCGAAATTATCTTCACGATGCGCTCGTGGCTCGCCTCCTTTTCAACGCCCGAAGAGACTATCTCGCCGTCAAGATTTAGCACCACATAACCGGTTTTTATTCCCGCATCCACGCCCACGATGAGGTACAACGAATCACTCCGTTTTCCTGAAAACGAGCTCCTGCCTGACCGATACGTTGCTGTGCGCGGGGACGTTCCTGTTCACGACAACGCCGGAATTTATCCAGCAGCCCGGCCCTATGAGCTTGCCGGGCATTGTTGCTGAAAGCACGCCGAATTTCACGTCATCGCCTATAATCGCGCCGAGCTTTCTCCTGCTCGAGTTCACCCAGCCCCTTTCCGTGAGAACGTTTATGACCTTTTCATCGAACCTGAAATTCGCAATCTGGGTTCCTGAGCCGAAATTAACGTTCTCGCCGATTACACTGTCCCCTATGTATGAAAGGTGCTTTGCGTTCACCCTGTCGAAAAGAACGCTTTCCTTTATGGTGGTCGCACCGCCGACATGGCATTTTTTCCCTATCACGGTCGGGCCCCTGATATGCGCATTGGGCCCTATGACCGAATTTTCACCTATGTAAACGTCGCCTTCGATATAGCTGTTTATTATCCTCGCGCCCTTTTCCATTATCACTTTCCCGTCGATGGTGGAATTCTCGATATCTCCGGTTTTCGCCTCCATCCTGGAAATGAACTGCGCGTTGGCGTCAATCAGATGCCACGGATATCCCACATCCTCCCAATGTCCTTCAACCTCAACCGCCTTTGCCCCTATAAACAAATCAACTATCTCGTATTCGCTCCTTTCCGATTTTTTCAGTTTCCTGATTTCCTCAAACACGGAAGGCTCCATGCAATAGATCGAAAGGTTCGCAAGCTCTGTTTTCGGGTTCTGCGGCTTCTCCTGGAAAAGGCTCACCCTGCCGTCGGTTATCTCCACTATCCCGTATTCGTGCGGGTTCTTCACCTTCTTTACGCCCAGGGTAATCGTTCCCTCGTGCTCCTTTATTACCTTGGCTATGTTTTCGCTGTCCGTTATTATGTCCCCCGCAATCGCCACGAACGTATCCTTTATCTCCTTCTCCGCAGCGAGAATCGCAGACGCAGTTCCGGTCTCGCTTCCCTGCTCGGCAAAGACGAGCTTCATGCCGAGTTCTGTTTCCTTTTTGCCAAAATACTCGATGATTTTCTCCTTTTTGTGGCGCACCACTATTACCGCTTCATCCACGCCCGCTTTTTTCAATGCGATGAGAAGATGCTCCAGCATGGGCTTTCCCGCAACGGGCAGCATTACCTTTGGACGCGTCTCCGTAAGCGGCCTCATCCTTTTGCCGTCTCCCGCTGCCATCACCACCGCCTTCATAAGAAAACCCTACTTCTGCATTTCTAATGTGGGTTTCTCTACTTCCCACCTGAGGCAGAACCCCACACCATTGTATTTGCTATGGACAGGTTATTAAAATTTTTCATCGTAGTGTAAATTGATATTCGTGAAGATAATCAGCATCTGGGCAAGAGAGGTACTGGATTCAAGGGGAAACCCCACCGTGGAAGTCGAGCTTTTTGCGGGCGGCGTTTACTCGACGGCAGCAGCCCCGAGCGGTGCGTCTACGGGCAGGCACGAGGCGGTTGAGCTGCGCGACGGGGGGAACCGCTACCTAGGGAAAGGGGTGACCCGCGCAGTGGAGAACGTCAACGCCATAATCGGGCCCGCGATAGCCGGGATGGACATATCCGAATACGCGGAAATCGACAGGAGGATGAGGGAGCTTGACGGAACGAAAGACAAGAGCAGGCTCGGCGCAAACGCGATGACAGCAGTTTCCATAGCGGTTTTCAGGGCGGCAGCCGCAGCCGGCGAGAAAACGGTGCACGAGTATCTCGGCGGAAACGTCGTCCCGAGGGCGATGTTCAACGTCCTGAACGGCGGAAAGCACGCGGGCGGAAAGCTTTCGATACAGGAATTCATGATAATGCCGGATGCGGACAGGTTCGCGCAGAGGCTGCAGATAGCCAGCGAAATCTACCACGTGCTCGGGAAACAGCTTGTAAAGAAATACGGCCCCTCGGCGAGGAACGTCGGGGACGAGGGCGGCTACGCGCCCCAGATGGACAGCGGCCGCGAGGCACTGGAGGCGCTTGCCAACGCCGTGGAGGAGGCGGGCTACTCGGACGCGTGCGACCTTACGATAGACGCCGCGGCAAGCTCTTTCTATGACGAGAAGACGCGGAAGTACAGGATAGACGGGAAGGAGATGGCCGAGGCCGGGCTGCTCGACTACTATGTCGACCTTGCCGGAACCTTCGGGCTGAAAAGCATAGAGGACCCGTTCCACGAGGAAAGCTTCGACGCCTTCGCCGCGCTCACCGAAAAGCTTTCGCCCGATGTGCAGATTGTCGGGGACGACCTCCTTGTAACGAACATAAACAGGATAAAAAAGGCGTTAGAGCACAAGTCGGTGACTGCGCTGCTCCTGAAAATAAACCAGATAGGCACGGTTTCCGAGGCCCTTGAAGCCGCGGACCTCTGCAAAAAGAGCGACCTTGGAATAGTGGTCAGCCACCGCTCGGGTGAAACCGAGGATTCCTTCATAGCGGATTTCGCGGTGGGCATAAACTGCGGCCAGCTGAAGAGCGGCGCCCCGGCAAGGGGGGAACGGGTGGCCAAATACAACCAGCTTCTCAGAATTGAGGAACGCCTCGGTCTGGGACTGTAATCCTTTTAAATTTACATTAATAAGATTAGTCAGTTAGCGGTATCCGAGTGTGAAAATTTATGGCAGGCAGGAAGCCCAACCCTACAGATGCAAAAACATACCACCAGATGGGCAACGACTATTATGAAAAGGGGGACTACGACCGCGCCATAGAGAACTACAACATGGCTATACTGCTGAACCCCGTATTCTCAGAGGCCTACTTCAACCGCGCGCTGAGCTACTACCAGCTCAAGAACTTCGACAAGTCCGTTTCCGACTACACCAAGGCGATAGAGCTCGATCCCCACAACCCGATCATCTACAATAACCGGGGCGATGCCTATTACAGGAAGCAGGACTTCCAGAGCGCGATAAAGGATTATGACAAGGCGATAAGCCTGAACTCCAATTACCTGAAGGCGTTCTACAACCGCGGGCTTTCCTACGCGTCAATAGAGGAGTACGAAAAGGCGATAGAGGATTTCTCGAAGGTGATAGAGCTCAAGCCCGACTTCGCGGAGGCGTACCACCTGAGGGGCCTTGCGAGCGAATACGCGGGCGAGCTTGCCAGTGCGGTTAACGACTACGAAAAGGCGCTGGAACTGAACCCCGGGCTCGCGGAGGCGAAATCCCACCTCGAGAGCGCGAAATCCAAGAAGGAGCAGGAGGGAAAGGGCGAGGGTGAGGGCAAGGCCGGCGCCGACATAAAGATGCTCCAGAAGCCGAACATGACATTCACCGATGTGGCCGGAATGAAGAAGATGAAGGAGGAAATCCGCGAGGCGGTCGTCTATCCCATGATGAATCCCGAGCTTGCGAGAAAGTACGGGAAGCTCGGCGGGGGAGGGATAATGATGTACGGACCCCCTGGATGCGGCAAGACGTTCATAGTTAAGGCCGCAGCGGGCGAGTGCCAGTCCGGCTTCATAAACGCAAAGCTTTCGGACCTCCTCGACATGTACGTGGGCAACACCGAAAAGAACATACACAAGGTTTTCGAGCTTGCGAGAAAGAATTCGCCCTGCATACTGTTCTTCGACGAAGTGGACGCCATAGGAGGAAGAAGGGACCAGCAGGAGGGCCAGCAGTACATGAGGATGGCGGTCAACCAGATGCTTTACGAAATGGACGGGGTGGAGGCGAACAACGACAACGTGCTCATCATAGCGGCAACGAACGCGCCCTGGGACGTCGATCCCGCGCTGAGAAGAAGCGGGCGTTTCAGCAAGGCGATTTACATTCCGGAGCCGGATTTCACCTCAAGGGCCGAAATAATCAAGCTTCATGCGTCAAAGAGGCCCCTCGCGTCGCTGATTCCCTACAAGCTTCTCGCGGTCGCAACCATAAACTACGCGTCCTCGGACCTGAAGGCGGTCGTGGACGACGCCGCCACGTTCCCGTGGAGGGAGGCGTTCTTTTCCATCCAACGAAAGACAGAAGAGCACATGAAAAAGGACATGCCGAAGGACAAGGCAGCCGAGCTTGCGAAAAAGCAGATAAAGCAGAGGTCCGTGACCTCCGGGGATTTCGTGAAGGCGATAGTCAAGAGGAGGTCCTCGCTGCCGCCGTGGTACGAGCAGGCCAAGAAGCAGATAGGAAAGCAGGAAGAGATAACAATAGTCGACGGCAAGGAGCACAAGAAGGTTACTGATAGCAAGATGGGTCCCGGAGAAAAAGAGGCGTTCAGGGACCTGCTCAACGAAATCAACAAGAGAAACAAATGGTACTACAAGATATACTTCAGGTTCACGAAGGAGCTTGCACTGCTGATCCTCAGGCTTATCGTGCTGGTGAGGGAAAGAAGAATCGTGTGACCATGAGCGTTCTGATAAAAGGCGGGAAGGTTTTCCACAAGGGAGTGTTCTCAGAGCTAGACGTTCTCATCGAGTACGGGAAGATAGTTTCGGTGGGCGGAAGCATAGGCACCGCGGATGAAACGTACGATGCTAAGGACATGCTCGTGCTTCCCGGCCTCGTGGACCCGCACGTCCACCTGAGGGACCCCGGGGCGACGGCCAAGGAGGATTTCCATACCGGAACGCAGGCTGCGGTCGCAGGCGGTTTCACTACCGTAATGGACATGCCAAACAACCCCTACCCCACGGTAGACCTGGAGGCTCTTTATGAAAAGGCATCGCTTGCCGAAAGGAAGGCGGTGTGCGAGGTGCGCTTCCATTTCGGTGCAACCGACCACAATTTCGAGGAGATAAAACGCGCCAACCCGCTCTCGCTGAAAGTCTATCTCGGCAGGACGACCGGGGAACTGCAACTGACAAACCCGAAATCGCTCGAGAAGCATTTCGGGAACTACGCGGGGCAGTTCGTCTTCCACGCAAGCGGCGACGGGAGCACTGAAAACGACCAGCTTGAAAAAACCTTCGGCAACATAGGGAAAATCGGCAGCCTTTCAATCAGATACAGGAGGAAATCGCATATAGCCCACGTTTCCTGCGGAAGGGAGGTACTCATATCCAAATCGTTCGGGCTTACCGTGGAAACCGCGCCGCATTATCTCTTCCTGAACAGCTCGGATGCGGAAAAGCTCGGATACAGGGGCACGGTATATCCGAACCTCAGGTCTGAAGCGCTCAGGAAATCCCTCTGGGGGAAGATCGACCGCGTGGACTGCATAGCCACCGACCACGCCCCGCACACGCTAGAGGACAAGAAGAACGGTGCGCACGGATTCCCGGGCCTGGAAACGTCTCTGGCGCTGATGCTTGAGACATATCACACAAAGCAGCTGACGCTTGAATGGATAGTAAAGGCGATGAGCGAAAAGCCCGCGGCATTATTCGGGCTTGACCGGACCGGGAAGATAGAAAAGGGATTCCACGGAAACATAACGGTCCTCGACCCGAAGAAGGAATGGACGGTGAAAGGGGAGGAGCTTTACACGAAATGCAGATGGAGCCCGTTCGAGGGAAGAAAGCTAAAAGGAAAAGCGAAATCCGTCTTCTACAAAGGCAGGCTGGTTTTCGACGATTTCAGGTTCACGAAGTAAGCGCGCTGAGCATCTTGAGCAGCTGGGGCCTTCCGGCAACCACTTTCGCGACAGGGCCGGCGAAATTCCCTGCCATCACGCTGTTCAGGTCGTTCTGTGTTATGCTGTTGAATATATGGTTGAGGTCGTCGTCGCTCAATTTTTCTACGGCTTTCCTGAGCAGGAGTCTCTTGGCGACCTTCCTGCCCGCGCTTTCCTTCCATTTTCTCTCGTATTCCAGAAGCGAGTCGCGCGTGTAGCCCCTGCCCTTAGCGTCGAGCGCCACCTTTGCCGCAAGCAAGCCCGCCTCCATCGCAAGGGCTATCCCCCCGCCGTGGATTGGGTCAACCTGTTTTCCCGCCGTGCCTATCACCATGAAATTGTCCCTTACGAACTCGTTCAGCGGAGCGCCCACGCTTATGACACCGCCGAAATCGTCAAGGGTGCTGGACTCCTTCAGCTGGGGGTGGTTTGCTATGAACTCGTCAAGAAGCTTTTTCGGGTCAGCGCCCGGAATCCCGTTCTTGTCCCAGTCGGTGAGGTTTCCGCCTATGCCTATCCCGACATTGGCTCTCCTGTCGGATTTCGGAAAAATCCACACATACCCGCGCGGCGCAATCCTGTTTCCGAAATAAAGCTCTATCAGGTTCTGGTGATCGTACGGCTTCATCTCGTACTGGTAGCACGTATCGACATCATACAGCCTGTGCACGGTGTCGAATCCGGCTTTCTTTGCAATCCTGGCCTCCATGCCCTCTGCGGAAACGACCAAAGGCGCTCCTATCTCCTCCTCGTCCTTTCCCCATCTGGCAACCTTCACGCCGGAGATTTTGCCGTTTTCCCTGATAAGGTCCAGCGCGCGGACGTATGTCCTGACTTCCGCGCCCTTGTCTATCGCAAGCTCGCAGAGCCATTTGTCGAATACCTTCCTTTCAAGGACCCATCCGGTCGTAAGCCCCTCCTCCTTCCATACGATTTCTTTTCCGTTGGGCGCAACGACCCTCGCGCCGTAGATGTCGGTGGATATCGCCCTTTTCGGTATCTCGATGTCCTGGGCAGCGACCTCTCTCAGACCAAGGCCCTCGCCGCATCTCACCGGCACGCCTATCTCCTTCCTCTTGTCTATTACAAGCACGTCCATTCCGCTCTGTGCCGCGTACCTTGCAAAGGTCGAGCCCGCGGGACCGCCCCCTATGACTATAACATCGTAATCGGGTTTCATCATGCTCACCTATTTCTCGAGAGTAACGACCGATGCAGGGCAGACCTTCACGCACGCTCCGCACTTTATGCATTTTTCCGGATAGTACTCGATCCTGTTTCCGACAAGCTCCAGCGCCCCGGTGGGGCACACGGACGCGCATCCGGCGCACAGTATGCATCCTTCGTGTCTAATTCTGATCATACAAAATCAGCTCCCTGGACTTAAGCTATGTCAACCAAGAATTTTAATTATTTCCCTGACGAGCTCTTCCGAGCTTTCGGGGTCGTCCCCCGTTATTATGTTGCCGTCGCAGACGACATGGCGCTGCTCGTATCTCGCGTTGGATTCCTTCAGCTCCCTTATTGCATCCCGCTCGGGAAACACGGTCGCCCTTTTTCCGGTGAGCAGCCCGGCGGCGGCAAGCACGAGCGGACCCGCAGTGATGCCGCTGATTACTTTTCCCTTCAGCGCCATCTTCCTTAAAAGCGCGATGAGGTTCCTGTCCGTGCTCATGCCCCCCGCGTCCCTTCCGATGATTATGATGGCGCCGAAATAATCAGGATTGATTTCGTAAAATGCGAGATCCGGAATGAATTCCGAACCGTCCGCGGAGGTGATTTTCGAGCGGCTGGGCGCGGCGATTTTCACCACGTGCCCTGACCGTTCCAGAATTTTTTTCGGCAGGTCTATCTCATCGCTGCCGAAACCGCTTCCGGTTATCAGTATTCTCGGCACGCACCACACCGTTTATTTTTTGCTTAGCACCGCGTAATAGACCATGGATTTCTTGAGCAGCGCCTTTCCAGACTGCGCGAGAATCTTCTCGCCCGGGTCTTTCAGGGCCGTCTCCTTTCCCGTCGGGTCGACTGCGTATATCTTCGCCCCGTACTCCTTCACCATGTCCACGAAACCCGAATCTATGTCCTTGGGCTTCTTGCTCTTTACCTTGGGCATGTCCACCTCCCCTATTTTCGGGGGGTTCTCGAATTTCGCCACGTACGTCTTTCCGCCGACCTTGAATTCCACGGTTTCGATCTTCTTTACGGCTTCTTCCTCTTTCGGTGTTACGACCATTGGTCCGCCCATTCTATCACCTAACAGTAATATTGTCTATGAGGCTTTAAAACCGTTTCTGGCGCCCCTATTTCTTCTTGATTATAGTTGAGTAGACAAGTGTTTTCTTCACGTATGTCTTGCCCGCGAGCGCGAGTATCTTTTCCGCCGGGTCCTTCACGAGCGTTTTGTTGCCTTCCGCATCCACGGTGTATAGTTTTATCCCGTGCTTCTGCGCGATGTTTGCAAATCCCTCATCTATCTTCTTCTTGCCGCCCTTGGGCAGTTCTATCTTCTTCAGGTCCACCGGCTTGGCGAAAACCGCTTCGTACGTCTTTCCGCCGACCTTGAATTCCACTATAGTGACAACTGTTTTCTTCTTTTCCGTGGGCTCTACCAAGATTGCCTTTCCGCTCATATTATCACGTTAACTCATCCCCGCCTTTTGTTTTAAACACTTTCGGTTCGCTTTATAATACTTTCGCAATAATATACAACCTGACACAAAAAGGTGGCACGATGGGCGGGGAACGCAAAAAACTCAATTACAGAATGATTGTTGCCGCGACGGCGCTGGCTTTCATCTCTTCCTGCGCAGCCCCGAAAAATTCCTTTGCAGCCTCCAGGAAACCGCTCTTCGAAAAGCAGCCCGTTGCACTTTATGACGAATGGAAGAAGGGCTCATGCACGGCAAACCCGGAAACAGGCGTCGTATCCTACCCCGGAAACGACGATGCGGTTTCGTTCGAAATAGCAAAGCACCATTTCAAAAACGCCATCGCGATACACTGCTCTGAGGAGAAAACAGTTCTCGTCAGGGAGGATAAGGTCCTGCTCATAAATAAGGGAGCGAACCCTAAACAGAGCCAGTTTGCGAAATCCTTCAAGGAGGAGTACGGTGCTGCCGAGGAGAGCGTCGTGGACTATACGAGCCTTGAAAACGGGCCGAACGATGCAAACATCGCATCCACAACGCTGGAAGGCAGGCTTTTCGTGCTCGGCAAAAAGCTCGATGAAAACAATAAGACGACCGGGTTTTTCATAAACATGATAAACATCGAAAATTCGGAAGTCCAGACCTACGAACTCGGAAAACTTTTCAAAGGAAACGCAGACATAGTCGCATACAAGGGGATAATATTCATCGCGGGCGAGGCGGAAAAAGGCAAGGACTATCTTTTTGCATTCAAACCGGGGGAAAATCTCATGATATTCCCGTTTGATACAAAGAAGGAGCTTAAGGGAAGCGTTGAACTTTGGATAGAATATTCGATGGCAAATTCCGATTTTCCGGAGGAGGAAAATCTGGTCCTTGAAATCGGAAAACAACAGATAAAGATAAGCGTTTCGGAATCCTTGGAAAAGCTGAAAGGCTATCTTGACATGGACAACGGAAAGAAATTCACAAAAATAGAAATAGAAAATTAACCGAGCGCTGCTTTTTTGTATTTTTCTAGAATCTGTTTTGCCTTTTCCTCTGTTTTCGCTTCAGCGAATATTCTTACGTAGTCCTCAGTGCCGGACGCCCTCACTATAACCCAGCCTTCGTCGAGGTTTATCCTTACCCCGTCTATATCAATGAATTCGAGTTTGTTCTCTTTCGCGTATTTCTCCATCTCCCCCACGATTTCCTTCTTGTGTTTTTCATCCGCAGGAATCTTCTCCTTCACATTCGCATAGGCGGGTATCTCCCTGAGCCACCCGCTGAGTTTCTTCTCCGATAGCGCCTCAACAATTTTTGCGATGCTGCTGAACCCGTCCTTTGCCAGCGAAATTTCCGGCAGGATTATTCCCCCAACCTCCTCGCCGCCTATGGCCGCCTTCCCCTTCGCCATCTCCTCGCTTAGATAAGGAGCACCTATCTGGGTATACCGCACCTTCACACCGTATTTTTTTGCAACATCTTCTATCGCCCTGCTGGTCGCAACAGTGGTGACGATGTCCCCTTTTTTCTCGCGCAATTTCAGCAGTGCGCAGAGCGCAAAAACGCGGTCGCCGATTACGTATTCTCCTTTCTCGTCGACAAGAACGACCCGGTCGCAGTCGCCGTCCCATGCGATCCCCACGTCCGCTTTTTCAGCCGGCACTCTTTTCAGCAGTTCCTTGATGTTTTCCTTGGTCGGTTCGGAGGGCCTTCCCGGAAATCTCCCGTCTATCTCCTCGTTGAGCAGCACGACTTCGCAACCAAGCTCGCGGAAGAGCACGGGAGCGATTATGGAGGCGGTTCCGTTTCCGCAGTCAAGCACGAGCCTCGGCTTCCTTTTCCTTATTTTTCCAGGCTCTACGATTCTTTTCACAGCATCAAGATATTCTTTTATGAACTCCCCGCACTTGCAGAACCCGCCGACCCTGTTCCATTCCGCATTGGCCGTCTCCCCCATCAGCTTTTCAATCTCCCCGCCCCGCTCCCGCGAGACGGAAACGCCCTTGCCGTCGACGACCTTTATCCCGTTGTATTCCGGAGGGTTGTGCGATGCAGTGATTATCACCGCACCGGCGGCCTTCTCTTTTTTAATCAGGAATTCGGCAACCGGGGAAGGCGCTACGCCTAGGTCTATGACATCGCAGCCCACCGCCATAAGCCCGGCAACAACGGCATCCCTGAGCGTTTCCCCCGTGAGCCTTCCGTCGCGCGCGACGATGATTCTTCCTTTTTTGAAATACGTTCCTATCGCCTTCGCGAGCGAAAGCGCAAGCTCGGGGTTCACTTTGTCGAACGTGCCTCTGACGCCGTTTGTGCCGAAATATCTAGCCATAAATATCTTCCTATTGCAAAACGTTTATATTCTGATTTTTATAAATATACTGTTTTATGTTCGTAACAGAAACGTCGCTGAGAAAACTGCTGCTGATTTACGTATTATGGATAGGTTTAAGCGCTTTCTCGGCAAGCCTTGTTTACCTTTATTTCAGGGACGCAGGAGTATCTGAGCAGGACCTCGTGGCATCCTTTTTCTTCAGCGTAACCGCTTCCATCCTGCTCATCGCCGCCCTAAGCGGAAAAAACAAAATCGATTTCAGGAAACTGATGGGGGCAGGCGTGTTTCTGCTTGCGCTTTCATACGCGGCGCTGGCTCTGCTCACTCCGTCAAAAGAGCTTCTTTTTGTTTACTCCGCGGTCATAGGCCTGAATTTCTTTTTTTTCTGGGCCCCGTTCAACATAATGTACTTCGAGTTCAGCCGTGAAAAGGCCGCGATGTTCGGCACCTTTTATTTTTCCATTATGTCCCTCCTCATGATGTTCATGCCCCTCCTGAGCGGTTTCATAGCTGAAAATTCAGGGTTCCCCGCCCTTTTTCTTTCGGCCGCATTCGCGTATCTCCTGCTGATTCCCGTGCTGTTAATGCTTGGCAAAAGGGAATACTGCTATACCCTAATGGACGTCGTCCGGGACACGAAAGGCCTGCGGACCCTGATTTTTGTAGAAGGCATATACGGCGGGGGGATGATGGCGGCGCTCGCGGTCATCCCGCTGTTTTATTTCCACAAGCCAATGGAAATGGGGCTCTATCTTTCGATAACCGCTATTTTTTCGGTTATCGCATCTTTCATGGTCAGCGGCTTGTCTGACAAATCAAGAAAAAGAGTATTTTACATAAGGATTTTCGGAACCAGCCTCGGGCTTGCCTCGCTGGCATCCAGCCTAGCCACAACGGCGGGAACGTGGTATACCGCGGTTTCCGTGCGTAATTTCTTCTCAACTCTTTTCATGCCATTTACAACAGCAATAATCACTGATACGAAAAAGGACATAGCGGACGTCATGGTCGGCAGGGAGCTGCTTCTTAATGCCGGAAGGGTGATCGGGCTTGCATCTGTTTTTATCTGCACTTTGTTTTACGACATATACCTTTCGCTCGCATTCCTGGGCCTCGTTATCCTCCTTTATCCGGTTGTAGTGGAATTAAAAAGAAAACATATCTCTCTAAACTAGTGATTTGATGGAAATCCACGTTCTGCGGCTCGGCCACAGGCTTCCAAGGGATGAAAGAATAACAACACACGTGGCACTGGTTTCAAGGGCATTCGGAGCAGGGGAAATAACCTATTCGGGACAGCACGATTCCAGTCTTGAGTCCAGCGTTTCGGGTATCGTAAACAACTGGGGAGGAACATTCCGGATTTCATACAATAAAAATTTCGTCAGCGTGCTAAAAGAGTACAAAAAGAAAGGTTTCACTGTTATTCACCTGACAATGTACGCCATCCCCCTTCCCGAAATAGAACGGAAAATCAAAATGAAAAAGAAAGTATTGGTCGTCGTGGGCGCAGAGCGCGTTCCCAAAGAGGTTTACGAACTCGCGGATTTCAACATAGCCGTAACAAGCCAGCCCCATAGTGAAGTGGCTGCGCTTGCGATAGTGCTGGACAGACTGCAGAAAGGAAAAGAGCTCGAAAGAGGCTTCGACAAAAAATTCAGGGGAAAGATAAAATTAAGACCGAACGAAAGGGGCAAAAGCATCGAGAAAACAGCCTAGACGATTTCGTACCTGTCCGCGTATTCCCTTATTTCCTTCTTTTCCATGAGCTTGTCAACCAGTTTCTCCCCATAGGCGCTGAGCTTGTAACTGCCCTTTTCTTTTTCTACGATGCCCTTTCCCAGAAGGTCGAGCAGTTCGCCGTATATGACGTCGCCGTGCATATCAGCCATGTCGGCTATGTCCAGCAGCTCATTCGAGCCATAGTCTATCGCGACAAGGATTTTCGCGGTCCTGAAATTCATTGTTGCGGAATCCACGACTATCCTCTTTTCGTTCTCCTTCTCCAGCCTGCGCCTTTCAAGCACGCCCTGCAATTTCTCCTTTAGCCTCGCCCATACGCCCTGCGGCTTCCGCTCGGTCTTCTTTTCTCTCACTTGGAATTCCAGAACCCGGCTCATGATGCTAGATTATGCTGTAAGAATTTTTAAAATACCGCCCAGGCCGACAGGACCTTCCTCCCGGCCGTCCTGAAAGACTAATTTTATATAGCCTTCGAATCTAAGTATTCGCCATGGCACAGGATAAAGTCACGATGCCGATGACCTCGGCGGGCATCATCGGTTTTGCGCCCGACATAAAAATAAGCGGATTCGATATCGACCCGAAACTGTTCCTCACGGTGACGGCCGCTGCAGTCATAATAATAAAAGTGGGCGGCGCGCTAATAGTCTAGTTCCTTCGCTATCCTTTCGCCGTGTTTTCTTTTGTCCTCTTCCTTGGCGAGAACAAGGATTCTCCTTCTTTTCTTCTCCGCCTCGGTGAGGGAATTGACAAGATCGGAAAGCTCCACCAGCGGGGCAAGCCCCCCGTCTTTTTTCAGGACCTTGAGCTCAACCGTCTTTGAAAACTGGGTCGGATAATCCACTATTATTTCGCAATTGAATTTTTCGCAAAGCTCCTTCTCAAGCTCCTTCGCTTCCTCCCTGCTTATCTTCTTTTCCGGGATTGCAGCCACTTCCTTGTAAAGCTTTCTTTCGAGTATCCCCCTTGCGTATTCCCCGCCCTGCTTCGACCTGCTCATTCTCCAGTACGCCACTTCATCGCCCATCCCTATGAATTCCTCAGGCGAAACCGTCCCGTCCTCTACGGAGCCTTTTATGGCCCGCTGCAGCATCGCGGTCGCAATCCTGACCGTCTTGTGAAGATAAACCGTGGAGAACATCATGAACCTTGCAACCAGCAGCGACTCCGCGGCCTCGAGCCCGCCTTCCCTCACGCAGAGCTCGTTTCCTTTCAGGGCGAGGGTATGGACAAGCCTGTCGATGTCTATCACGCCGTAGGCGACCCCGGTGTTGAGCGCATCGCGTTTCAGATAGTCCATCCTGTCCGCACCTACGTCCGCCTCAACAATCATCGCCCTGCCGAACATGCCGGTTATGCTCTTCACCCCGTAATTCTCGTTCAGGATGTCGGCTATCTCGCCTTTTTCCATCATCTTTTTCCCGACCTTCTCATGGTCGCCGATGTACTCCCTCAGCACGTCCTCGCCCTCGTGCGAAAATGCGGTGTGTCCGAGGTCGTGGACAAGCCCGAAAAGCTTTATCTTTTCCCGTTCCTCCCTGTCCTCTACGAGCCTTCCGGCAAGCACCGAAGCGAGATGCGATGTGCCGAGCGAGTGCTCGAACCGCGTGTGGTTGGCGCCCGGATAAACGAGGTTCGTGACGGACATCTGCCTTATCCCGCGCAGCCTCTGGAACTCCCTGCTGTCGATTATCCTTTCCGCAGTTTTGTCGAATTCGATTGTGCCGTATACCTCGTCCTTTATTATTACCATCTATATCGCCGCATAAACCCCCTTTCTCTTCTCGATTACGTCCCCGGCCTCGGCAAGCAGGTGGAGCACGGTCCTTACGGCATCCGGCTCGACATTCAGGTTCTGCGCAATCTCGTCTATGCTTCTTTCCGCATCGAGCTGCTTCATTATCTGGGGCGACATTTTCGAAACATAGTCCATACTCGCGATGTAGAACCTTCCGTCAAAGCCCTTCAGCCCCTTTATCTTTCCGGATTTTATCGCGGTTTTGTTCTTGTCGATTATCTCCTTCAGGTCCTTTGAACTCCCCACGGCGTATCCTTTCCTGTCAAGAACCCCCGCAGGGCTTTCCGCAGGTTCCTTCCCGGCCGGCGCGGCCGGAGGCCTTTCGATTTCCCTTACCGTCTGCTTAACGGTTCTCTTTCCGTAAAGCGTGGCATATATCTTGTCGTTGATGTTGTAAACCCCGTTCGGGTATTTCTCGCCCCTGAACATATTTATGAATTTCTTCCTTTCAAGCTCCTCCAGCACGTTTTTCTCTTCGTTTGAAAGGACCCTGTTCACGTAGTCGGGGGTCCTGTTCTGGAATTTTATCGAAAGGAGGCGCTTCAGGACCTTCTTCTCCGCTTCGGTCGGAATCTGGAATCCTTCGCCGCTTCTGAACGTCGCGGCCTGCTTCTCCGCCGGCTTCCCGAGCGGAACGCTGAGCAGATAGTATCCGTCCTTGAGCCTGAAAAGTTCAGCCTCCTCAGCTCCAGAAAACTCGCCCGGCAATTCGATGTAATTCTTCCCGTCTCTTTTGATGATCTTCATCCGCCAACCCACCGGAATAATTTCACATCGGTATTTTATAATTGTTGCTAGTCTCCGAAAAGATTTTTACTCGTTATCTCGTAGACGTTCTTCGGGCTCTGCCCCAGCCGTATGAGCGTCGTATGGCCGCGTATCCCCTTGCTGCTCGGCGTGGTCGTGACGAGCCCGAGCATCTCAAGGTCGTTCAGGTATTCCTTGTACCATCTCAGGCTCCTGGATTTCTTGCGCAGGGAGCCGCAGAGCTTTTCGTACTCTTCGTACACCTCCCCGGACATCAGGAACCCGTCCTCGCTTTCCACGCCCTCAAGCCGCGAATACCTGCTGCCGTTCATCGAAAGAGAGGCTATTGCATGCAGCACTATCTGATGCATTTCGGGGAGGGTGTTTATCGTTTCGGAGGTCAGGTCCAACTCCACTTTATTTCTTGCGGTCTCGACATCTGAATCGTAGACCTTTTCCCTGCCGGCCTGCTCCGCGACCTCGCCGGCCTTCATAAGGAGCTTCAGCGCATAGCGCGCATCCCCGCTTTCCTGTGCCGTTATCGCGGCGGCGAGGTTTATCGCGGAAGGGTCCACACTCCCGTCCACGAAACCCTCCTTCGAGCGGTTCTCCAGTATCTTCTGGAGTTGTTCGGAGGTGTATGGCGGGAACACCATCTCGGTTTCGTAAAGGCTGCTCTTGCTTCTCGGGTCGAGGCTCTCCTTGAAGGACAGCTTATTCGAAATCCCGATTATCGTTATGCCGCCGGCGACGGCCTCGTCATTCGCCCTGGTCAGCGTGTATATTAGGTCGTCAAGGTCCTTTATCATGTCGACCTCGTCGAGCACCACTATCGCCTGGTGGCCCCCGCCGACTATCTCGAGAAGCTTTTCGTAGAGATAGGGAAGCCCGAACCCGGCCTTTTCAAGCTCGGGGATGTATGCCTTGAGCACTTTCTGGAAAATCCTGTATCTCGAGTTGTATATTCTGCAGTTCAGGTAGTGCATCCTTGCATCGGTTTTCGCGTTCTGGAACTCCTCCATTATCTTCCGGATGGTGCAGGTCTTCCCCGTTCCGGTCTTTCCGTATATTATAAGGTTTCTGGGCTTCTGGTTCCTTAGCGCGGGCGAGAGTATGGCCATCAGCTCCCTTATCTGCTCCTCCCTGTAAGGAAGCGTCTTCGGTATGTAATGGGGTGAAAGGACTGAGACGTTTTTGAATATGGTGTGTTTTGATAGTATTTCGTCAAAAGAAGCCATAATCTAAAATTGCATGTAAACGTTTTTAACAGGTTCCGTTCCATTCCATCCATTTCTGACTTAAAAAAGAGAGGTGGATTTTATGAATAGGATAATAGGGGGTACAATACTCCTTTTGTGCACCATGTTTCTGTTCGGCTGCATCGGAGGTCAGCAGGAATACGTGACGGAAGAGGAAACCACACCGATTCAAACCGGACAGCCTCCGGCCCAGACAGAACAGCCGCAGCCGCTGATCGGCTGCGAGCCCGAGTACACCGTTTCCGACCTGCCTGCAAAGGGCACGATCGGACAGACGGTGCAGTTGAGCGTGACAGCCACCTGCGCAAAGAACAGGCTCATATCCCTCAACATAGACCAGAAGCAGGAAAGCGGCGGAACCGTGCCGACGGATGAAGAGATGACATTCAACTTCATACTGAACCCGCAGGTCGAGGGAACGAAGAGGCTTGTCGTCTGGAGCAACGAGGAGGAGGTTTACTCGAAGAACTGGGAAGTGGGCCCGCTTGGCAGCGCTGACATCTCGGGCACCAAGAACGACCCGGTTTCCTCAAAGGAATGGATTGCAACCCGCTTTGATGTGAGCGGCTCGCTCAATGTTAAGAGCGTGGGCGCATACATGAAGAGGCTCTACTCGCAGACGCTGGCCGGAAGCGAGGTCATCGCTGAAATAAGGGCAGACGACAACGGCGTGCCTTCGGCAAATTACATAGCCGCCACCACGATACCGATAACCAAGCCCACGCTGACCGAGAACTGGATATACCTAAACTATCCGGAAGGCGTTCAGCTTTCCCCGGGCAGGTACTGGGTGGTCTTCAAGGTCATGCAGGAGAATGACGAGCAGATCGTCAGCGACGTCGTCAACATACACTACACTTTCAGCGGCGACACGACCATTCCGGGCAGCGACTACAACAGGAAGATGAACCTGGTGTGGGACAACAGCCAGAGGAAGTATGTCGAGACAAGCTGGGAGCCGCGTGCGTACGCAAGGACGTATTCCGTCGTTCTCAGCGGAGAGGAACACAGCTAGTTCCTTTTTTTCTTTCTTTTTTCCAAAAGCTTTTTATAGCTTGAACAGATACCTTCCGTATGGACGAGCTCCTGTCTTTCCTTGTGCTGATATCCGCAGGCCTGTTCCTGTCCGAGATATTCAGGAGGTTCCACCTTCCCTATGTCATCGGGCTGATAATCGCGGGAATACTCATAGGGCCATACGGAATGAGCATCCTCCGCCTTAACGGCACGATAGATTTTCTCGGCACCATAGGGCTTGTTTTCCTCATGTTCATGGCAGGTCTCGGGATAAAATCGTCCAGCATAATCAGGCTCAAGGGCAAGGTCGCCAGAATCTCCCTGCTGAACGGCGCCATCCCCTTTGCGGTCGGTTTTCTCATCGGAAATTATTTCGGCTACGGCTTTCTCGCTTCAATGCTGCTGGGAATAATATTCATATCCTCCTCTATTGCCATAATCATACCGTCGCTTGAGGCGAACAGGCTGCTGGACTCCAGCGTAGGCAAGGCGATAGTCGCATCCACGGTGGTCGAGGACGCGCTGAGCCTGGTTTTTCTTTCGATCGTCCTGCAGACGCTGAACCCGACAAGCGCCCTTCCGCTGCCGCTTTTCTACCTGCTCCTGCTTTTCATACTCGTCGCGATGAAGATAATCCTGCCGAAAGCCGACAGGATGCTGTTTTCAGGCTTGAGGAAAAAGGGGGACCTGTTCGAGCATGAGCTCAGGTTCATCTTCGTTTCGCTGATAGCCGTGGTCGTGATATTCGACCTTCTCGGGCTCCACGCGATAATCGCCGGGTTCTTCGCAGGACTGGTCCTTGCCGACACCGTGAGGAGCGAGGTTCTCAGGGACAAGCTCCATGCGATGAGCTACGGCCTTTTCATACCGATATTCTTCATCATAATCGGGATGGAGACGGACATAACCGTTTTTTACGCGGCGACCGGCGCCATAGCCCTGACCGCTGCGATAATCTCCGGTTCGATGATCTCCAAGTTTTCGAGCGGATGGATTGCAGGAAGGCTTTGCGGTTTCAATTCTTCCGAGAGTTCGCTGGTGGGGGCGTCAACGATCCCTCAGCTCAGCACCACGCTTGCGGTGGCGTTCGTGGGTCTCGAGTTCAACATCATAGACCATAAACTCATTACCGCGATGGTCATCCTGAGCGTAGTCACCACATTCGCCGGTCCTTTCCTGATGCGCTGGGCGTGTCCAAAGTGCAAACTTCCTGAGAAAAAGAAGAAATAGAAAAACGCCGAGGGAGAGATTTGAACTCTCGAACGCTTTCGCGCAATGGATTTTCACAGTCCCGAAAACCCAGGACCTTTGATGAAACGTTGCCCTCGCAAAACCGGGACAAAGTCTCTAGCAATCCATCGCCCTACCGGACTAGGCGACCTCGGCAAAGAACCCTGCTTCTGTTCAACTGAGGTGGGTTCCTTTACCTCCGACCTGAGGATTAACTAATCAAATAGGGAATAAGGAATAAAAAGAGTATGTGCTAGGCAATCGTTCCCCATGCCGAAAGGCGCCACCTCTGGCCTACCTTTCTGCTAAGGGCGACGTGCATATTATCGTATACCACTGTCGGCCTTTTCAGCCTTATGACCGCCTTGCCCTTCGCAAGCTTCACGACCATGCCGACTCCGGTATAGGTATGGATGTTTACGACAACCGGCTCGGTCTCGCGCAGGAGCTGCACGTCCATGTCCGGCCTTTTGAGCATGCTGTACTTCACGGTTATCTCGCTCGTGGCCTCCGGCATTTTCCCGGGTTTCCCTATTATCGAACCGACAAGGCCATCTGATTTCGTTATCGAAGGGTCTATCGTGGTTCCGAGAGCGAGCAGGCCTCCGGGTCCGGCTTCCTCGAGTTCGTCGTTTTCCTCCCTGAGCGCCGTGACTTTGGAGACTATCGGCTCCGGGGCGGCGCCCTCCTTCCTTGCCAGGCCGGGGGATATCTCTATCTCCTCGCCCAGTTTCAGCGAACCCTCCACTATCGAGCCGCCTATAACCCCGCCTTTTATTTTTGCTATTTCGGAGCCCGGCTTGTTGATGTCGAATGAGCGTGAAATGTACATCCTGAGCGGGGCGTCCCTCCTGCTTTCCCTCGGTTTTATCCGGTCTATCTCCTGCACAAGGTGATCCAGGTTCAGCCCGGTGTGCGCGGAAACCGGTATCACCGGAGCGTTCTCCGCTATCGTTCCTTTCAGGAACTGCTTTATCTCCCTGTAGTTCTCTAGCGCCTTCTCCTTCGGGACAAGGTCCACCTTCGTCTGCACCACTATCACGTTCTTTATCCCGGTCGTGTCAAGGACGAGCATGTGCTCCAGCGTCTGCGGCTGGGGACATTTTTCGTTCGCGGCTATGAGAAACAGCGCGCCGTCGAGTATGCTTGCCGCGGATATTACGGTGGTCATCAGCGTCTCGTGGCCCGGCGCATCGACGAATGAAATCTTCCTCTTTACCTCGGCCTTACCCCCGCACCCGGTGCATTTCTTGTCGAGGGCCGTCTTTTTGCATTTTGGGCAGTAATAAAGATACGCGTCGGCATAACCGAGCCTTATCGATATGCCTCTTTTCATTTCCTCGCTGTGGGTGTCGGTCCATTTGCCGGTGAGTGCCTTGGTGAGCGTCGTCTTGCCGTGGTCGACATGGCCCAGCAGTCCTATGTTGACATCAGCCTGCAATCAATCCACCTACTTTTTCTCCTCCTTCTCCTCTTTCTTGAATAGCCCGTCAAGCGGGCTGGGCCCCGCCTTGACTATCTTTGCGTTTACGTCGCTGATGTCTTCCGAGTAGTTGTAGCCGCGGACCATCTTCCTTCTCCTCTCCCCCTTGTCTTTGGAACGGAACCCGGCGCCCTCCGCCAGGAGAACCTTCATCTTCTTGCTTCCGGACACGTCGTTCCGCATGGGAAACCCGCTGTTGTCGCTTCCGCCGGTCAGCTCGAGCTCGTAGCCCGCCGCGCCGACCAGTCCGCCGTCTATCCGGTCCCCTATCCTTTTTCCGAACAGTTCGCTTTCCCTGTCCTTGGGTACTTCGGCCCTGTAGCTTTTTCCTGTTTTAGTATCCGAGATAATCAAATGCATTATTCCACCTCTAGGAATTGTGGAGTTGATAATAATTAGAAACAATTTAAAAAAGAATAGAAAAAGAAAAGGGAGACTTTATGCGTTCTTGAGCCTTGCCCTGTAAACATAGCCGTCCTTGCCGACATAGTACATGAATCCTTCCTGCTTCTGGATTCTCTCGTTGCCGACCTTCTTCTTTCTTCCCCTTTTATTGTGCTTCATGGGGGCGGCCCAGACGTATCCGTCCTTTCCTACATAATAAAGATATCCATCCTCCCTCGAGATCCGTTCACTTCCGATTTTTTGTCCCATTCATTTCACCTTCAAAAATAGCCTTTTAGGCTTTTCTGCCACCGACGAGGCGGCAACTCTATTTCTGAGAGAGAGTTTATAAAACTATCGAGAGAAGCACCGTCGTTGGACGATTGCCGTTTTTTGCCGTCTGAGCGAAAAATTTATAAACCCCTTCCCCTCCTAATAAAAGACCAATCTTTTTAAAATTAACTATCAGCTATCGAGGTGGGAGATAAAATGTCGTCTATAGCCAAGAAGTGTCCGGAATGCAAGAGCAAAAGGCTTATCAGGGATTATGAGCGCGGAGAGCTCATCTGCGCGGACTGCGGTCTTATCATAGCGGAAAACATACACGACCAGGGTCCGGAATGGCGCGCGTTCGACGCAGAGCAGAAGGAAAAGAAGGCAAGGGGCGGAGCGCCCATAAAATACATGAGGCCCAACAAAGGGCTGGTAACTGAGATAGACCAGTACAACCGCGATATACGTGGGGGCAAGATTTCGCCCAAAAAACAGGCACAGCTCTACAGGATGAGAAAATGGCACAAGCGGGCGTCAGTTTCCACTTCCATGGAGAGGAACCTCATAATCGCGCTTACCGAACTCGACAGGGTGGCATCCTCGCTCGGTCTTCCCGAGAACATAAAGGAGAGCGCCGCGCTGCTCTACAGGAAGGCGGTGAAGGAGGAACTCATCCGCGGCAGGCTCATCGAAAGCGTTGTCGCCGCAGTAATATATGCTATATGCAGGATGCAGGGAATCCCGCGAACGCTTGACGAGATATCCAAGGCGTCGGGCATAGAGAAAAAGGAAATCGGGAGGGCATACAGGTTCCTGAAATCCGAGCTGGACATAAACGTTCCGCTCACAGACCCTTCGCAGTACGTCCCCAAGTTCGCCGCGGCGCTGAGGCTCGGCGGGGAGGTGCAGGAGGATGCGGTCAAGCTCATAAGAAAGGCGCTGAGGAAGGGACTCATCTCCGGAAGGGGGCCGACCGGGGTCGCGGCCGCAGCACTGTACATCGCATCGGCCATGCACGGCGTCAAGAAGACGCAGAAGGAGGTCGCCGACGTCGCGGGCGTGACCGAAGTCACGATAAGGAACAGGTACAGGGAACTCAAGAAAGAGCTGGGGCTTAAAATCAACCTCTGAAGGGATGTTTCCGATGAACGTTGACATCCTTCCCTGGACCGAGAAATACCGTCCCGCAAGGCTTTCAGAGGTAATAGGCCAGAAGGACGGCGTCCATTCGCTGAAGGCTTTCGTAAAATCGCGCAACATGCCCAATCTTCTTTTCGCAGGCCCGCCCGGCGTGGGCAAGACAACGTGCGCGCTCGCGCTGGCGCACGAGCTTTTCGGGAAGGGCCTTGCGGGCAATTTCATAGAGCTCAACGCAAGCGACGAGAGGGGCATAGACGTCGTCCGCGGGAGGATAAAGGATTTCGCGAGAACGGTGTCGCTGGGCGGCGTTCCGTTCAAGCTCGTTTTCCTTGACGAAAGCGACGCGCTGACTCCCGAGGCGCAGCACGCCCTCAGGAGGACGATGGAAACCTACTCCGGAGCGACCAGGTTCATACTGTCTGCAAACTATTCATCCAAAATAATAGAGCCGATACAGAGCAGGTGCGCGATATTCAGGTTCCTGCAGCTCGAGGAAAAGGACGTGAAAAAGGAGCTCGAGCGCATCGCGGAAAAGGAAAAGCTCAAGGTGGAGGAGGAGGCGTATACCGCGATATACTACATTTCGGAAGGGGACATGAGAAAGGCGGTAAACGTTCTCCAGGGCTGCTCGATGCACGACAGCCACGTAACCCCTGATATAGTATATAAGATAAGCAGCAGGGCCAAGCCCAAGGAAGTGCAGGAGATGGTCAAGTGCGCGCTGGAGGGCGACTTCATCAAGGCAAGGCAGAACCTCGACAGGCTGATGATACACTACGGCCTTAGCGGGGAAGACGTCGTTTTCCAGATTTACAAGGAGGTCCCCAACCTTGACGTTCCGGAAGATAGGAAGGTGTTCCTGATAGACAAGGTCGGGGAGTACAATTTCAGGCTGGTGCAGGGCGCGAACGAGAGGATACAGATAGAGGCACTGCTCGCGCAGTTCGCGCTTGCCGGAAAAGAGATGAAAAAATGAGATTTTTGCTTTTACTCCTGCTTATTCTTTCCGTCGCTGCGGCAGTGGAGACGCCGCTCACGATATACGAGCAGAGAAGCCTCGGCGTCGTATACGAGGAGGACTTTGACGACATGGCGATAACGATGGACTGCGACGAAAGCGTAATAACGATTCATATCAGGAGCGACGGAAAGCCGATTACCGGTGCGGTCGCCAGGCTCATATACGTGGATTATTCGGTCCCGCTTCTGGCCGCGGGCCCGACCGATGTGGAGGGCAGGTTCGTCTACAAGCTCGTGGGCGAAAGGGATTTCATGACCGGCCTTTTCCTTGTGGTCGTCGAAAAGGAGGGCTACAAGAACAAGGAGGCGCATTTCGACATCCACAAATGCATAATTGAGGCCGAGGAGGTCGAGATAATCGAGGAAATTCCTGAAACCGAGGAACCGCCGGTGACGCCTCCCCCGCCGAAGCCCCCCGAGGAAAAACCTCCCGCGGTCGAGCCGAACGTCACCGAAAACATAACGGAGAACGTCAGCATAAACGTTACCGCTGAAGCCGGGGAGGATGCGCCGCCATCGGTTTGCCCCTCGCTTTTCCTGCTGCTCTTCCCGTTCTGCGCGCTTCTTCAAAAGGTTTATAGATTTCACCTGTAATACCATGGCGAGCAGGTGAAACTATGAAAAGAGTGAAAACTGGAATCTCCGGATTAGATGAAATGCTTAACGGAGGAATACCGGCAAGAAGGCACGTCGCTCTTTACGGAGGGCCGGGTTCCGGAAAAACATCCTTCGGCTTTGAATTCCTTTACCGCGGTGCAAAGGCGAAGGAGAACGGCGTTTACATAACCATGGAGGAAACGACGGAAGACATACTCGAAAACATGAAGACCACCTTCCCCATGTTCACCGACGTCGGCGAGCTGGTTGAGGAGAAAAAGCTAAGCATAGTTAAACCAGACAAGCTCGAACTTGAGGAAGTCGCCACCATAATCGAAACGCACATAACGGAAAACGACGTCAAGCGAGCCGTTATAGACTCGGCTACGATGATAAAGCTCGCATTCAAGAGCGAGATAGAGTACAGGCAGACGCTCTTCGAATTCCTTTCGCTGCTCAGGAACCTGGACTGCACTTCCATAACAACGCTTGAAGCGGTGTCGCCCGTGAAATCCGAGATAAAATTCGACATAGAGCACTTCGTCATGGACGGAATAGTAAACCTGTACAACCTTGACAGGGAGGACAGGAGAATCAGGGCGCTGGAAATATTCAAGATGAGGGGGACGGACCACTCGAGGGAGCTGGTGCCTTTCAAGGTGACTCCTTCAGGCATAAAGGTTTATGTTGGCGAGAAGGTTTTCTGAAATCAAAAGATATTTAAATTATTTAATTGTTAATGGTATGCAAAATATTTAACGAAGGTGACCTGAATGGGACTGTTCGACAAGATTTTTGGAAAAAGCGAAAAAGGTGGCGAGGCCCCTGACCTCGAGGAGATAATGGAATCCGAAGGCGATGTCGTAAATCCGCCGGCCGATTTCTACGTGAAGAGAATTGACCTGAGAAACGAGGGCGACGGAGACCTTGCCGTAAAGGAGCTCATGGAGAAGAACATAATAATTCTCAACGTTATGCCGCTTTCAAAGCAGCCCAACAGGCTTAAGGGGATAATAACGAAGCTGAAGAACCACGCGACGAAAACCAACGGCGACATCGCGCTGCTCTCGCAGAACAACATACTTCTTACTCCGGCAAACGTAAAGATAGTCAAAACGAAGAAGAAGCCCAAGGGGACAGTCATCTCCTGAATTCCGTTAAACGGAAGGTTTTGAACCAGAGTTCAAACTGACCTCCATCTTCATTTTTTCCTTTTCCCTTTCAAGCAGACATATGAATATCTCGCCGAACATCCTGTCCTGCTTAACATCTATTTTTCCCGACTGCACGAGGTGCAGTACCGAAAGAAGAGTGTAGATTACCTCTATGCTTTCGCCGTTCTTGAGTATCCTCGAAAAAAGCGACCATCCGCTGTCATCGGAACTGTCCCGTATCCTTTCCAGGACCTCCTCCATCTTTTTCTCGATGTTCTCCTCCGTCAATACGAAGTCTATCGTCTCGCTTACCGCGCCCCTCGGGATTTTCGGCCTGTCGTCGCTGTCGTACTGTATCACTCTCTCCATTTCACCCATAAGTTCATCGAGCGTTATCTGCCTCTTGGGCGGAATCCTCGAGACGAGCGTGAGCTGGGGTATCTCGTCGGCTTCCATCACCGGCTCCTCGGCCGGGTATTCCGTAAGCACGGTCTGCTGCTCCATGGTATAGTGCTTCAGGTATTCGCTCTTGTATTTCAGGAGAATCGCCGCGGCGAGGATCACGTTCGCCTGCACCGCAAGGTCGAGCTTTTCCATCTCTTTTATTTTTTTCATGAAGCCGTCCGATATCAGGACTATGTCGACGTCCCAGGGGTCTATCCTGTTCTGGTCTATGAGCTCGAGAAGCAGCTCCTTCCAGGTGGGTTTCTCTACCATGCTCTGAATATCGAATTGGGAGGTCATCTTGAGAAACTACTCGTAACATATTTATATATCTGACGCTTGACCCCCCGTTTTTTCTACCGCAGTTCAACTCCCTCCACAAAACCGAGGTCGCCGAGCGAATTGGCCTGCACCCTGCCGTCCGAAATCGTGTAGAGCGTGTTGTCCATGTACAGCGAGCGCTTTATAGCATAGCCGTAATCGTAGTAGTAATAGCCGTACTTATCGAACGCGCGCTCGTCATCGATGTGTGTTATCCTTCCCCTGAGGTCGAATCCGTCTTCGATCGTAAGGCCGTAGACATACGCTCCCTGGAAGACATAGTCGCCGTATGCATTGTCCGGAATATCGTTCCATTGCTCTTCGTCTATCTCCGCAAGCAGGATGGGGATGACAAGCAGCTCCTTTTCCGAATCATAAAGGAACGCCTTGTGGTCATGCAGTGCGTACGAGTCCGTTCCTCTGTCTCCTATGACGACCTTGTGCAGTTCCTTCGGTTTTTCAACATCAGAAACATCGAACACCGCCATCTTTATTCCCTGGTACCATGCGAAATCGCCTTCCTCCGCCTCAACGGCGTCCTTTCCTATTCCGATAAGGTGGTTCTCGTCCATGGGATGAAGATAATCGGAATAGCCGGGAATCTTAAGTTTTCCCAGGATCTCGGGCTCTTCCGGATTGCTCAGGTCGATAACGAAAAGCGGATCGACCTTCTTGAAAGTCACGAGATAAGCCCTGTCGCCCATGAACCTCGCCGAGTATATGCTCTCGCCCGGGGCAAGGTCCTCCAGCTTTCCGGCCATCTTCATGTCCTCATCGAAAACATAGACGTTGTTCATGGTGGTGCTTCCCTGCCTCAAGAGCCGCCCGCTCGTCGTCGCTATCCTGAAATACCCGTCATGCTCGTCCATCGAAAACTGGTTGAGTGTATGGCCGGGAGCTTCCATCGAACCCAGGTAATCCATCTCCTGCCCCCCAAGCGAGAATTTGTGCACTATTGTCTTATCGTTGCTTTCGTATGCGCCAATCACCCTGCCCACAAGCGGGACGGGTTCGTACGAGTACTCCACTTCCGCAACGTAGAGGTTCTCCTGCGATGCATATATGTTTTCCCCGGAAGCGACTATCACCTCCCTGTTTATCTTCGCATCGGTATCGCCCATGTCCACCGCACCGATGACGACGAAGCTTCTCGCATCAACCGGTGGGAGGTATCCTATGTCCGAGCATCTCGCGACCGTGCCGTACTCCTCACCGCTTTCTGCGCTGTCCCTGTAGAGCGGGACTATCTCCCCGGGTTCTTCAGGAATGTAATACTGGTATTTCCTGAGCACGAAATATGCGGTGGAGCCTATCTTTCTTGACGAAAGATAACTGCCTTCGAATTCAACTTCCCTTACGACGTCGGGCTCCTGCTTATCCGAAACGTCTATCAGCGTGATTACCGCAAGCTCCCCCCGCGGATAATAATATTCAGGAGCCGCCTTTTCGGCATAGTCTTCGTATCCGTAGTAATGATATTTCTGCCCGAAAACAAGAACGGTATCCCCGTCTATGAACATCTCCATCGGATAGGTGTCCTCAAGCTCGAGCGATGAGAGCAGTTCCATCTTTTCGGCCGGATATGCTTCTACTATATGAAATTTATTATTCGATATCACGTAGATGTATTTCCCGTCCGTTTTCACGATGTCGGCTTCATCCACCCCCCCGACCTGCACGTTTGTTGTCGAGTATTCGCCAGCGCTCCGATAATTCACGCTCTTTGCCGAGCCCGCATCCGCGGTCATTGCCACCGGGGCCATCACCGCTTCCATCCCCCAATATCCGCCGCGGTTTTCGCTGTTTTTGAATTCCGCGGCTATTGCGCCGCATGTTGCGAATTTCGGGATTTCCCCCGCCTCCACGGTTTCGTTTTTTCCGCTGTCAATATCGGGAGGCGCTATGCATCCCGCAAAAACCATCAAAGCCATAAGGCCGAACAGAATTTCGAATTTCATCTGCATCACCGGTTAGGACTAGAGAACCGCAGTTATAAATCGGGTTGGATTTTGTGAGGGAAAAACCTTACAGGCGCCCGTGTGCGAAATCTTTTAAATCTGAAATGCCTAACTCAATTCCAGGAGGTAATATTATGGAGATAAAAGAAGCAGTGATCCTGGATGAAAATGATCCCTTGTCAAAAGCGCTGGCCGGTGTTCTTGACTACGGAACCGCGGTTATCATTACGAGAAACGGGAAATATTATGGCATAGTCGATGACAGACACTTCTGGCTGCTGAGCGTTGAGAATCCTGCAAAGACGAAATGCAAAACCGTGGTTGTGAAACCGCCTGTACTTGGCAAAGAAACGGGCATACTCGAGCAGATCGATGCTTTCCTGCTCGGCCACTTCAAGGCGCTCCCGGTGGTCAACGAAAACGGAAAGCCGGCAGGCGTGACCACAAGGATTGAGCTGCTGAAGGATATGCTTGCCGCTTCGCTCGTCCCGAAGGTGGGAGTTAAGGCGCTGATGAATTCTCCCGTTTATGTCATAGACGAGAAAAAAACAGTAGCCGAGGCAAAGCTCGAGATGAAAAAATACGGGGCAAATCGGCTTGTTGTAACAAGCAGGGGAATCCCCAGGGGCACCTTCTCAACGCTTGACCTGGCTGCCGAAAGCCTCAGGCCGCTTGAAAAGCAGAAGATGCGGGTGGTGATACCGATGAAAAAAAGCTACGACGACAAGCGGATCGTGGACGTATACCGGCCCGACGTCACCACAGTGCCCGCAAACTCCACAGTTGAGGAGGCGGCAGCAGCGATGATTAAAAAGTCCGTTTCATCGGTGGTGGTGCTGTCGGGAAACAAACACGTTGGCGTTCTTTCGGCACGCGATATCTTCAAGACCGTAAAGGATGCAGCAAAAGAAGGACTTGAGATAGATATAAGCGGACTAAATGAGAATACAAGAATGTTCTACAACGACATACGCGACAGTGTTGCGAAAGTTACGGAAAAATTCGGAGAAAGCTTCGGTATCCGTAGGGTAGGCGTGCATGTCAAGGAGAGCAAGTCCGTGTATTCCGTGAAGATACACGTCGAGGGAAACCGGGAGAATTTCTCGACATCAACAGAAGGCCCTTCGATGAAGGAAACGATAGACATGGCCGTTTCCGAACTTAGAAAAGTACTGTCGAGGAAGAAGGGGATAGAGAGGAGCAGGAAAGTGTTAAAAAAAGGTGGCTTGCTATAATGTTCGGTAATGCTATGAAAAACACGAAAAAAGGGCAGGTAAGCACAGAACTGCTTGTTGTCGTAGGCCTCGTGCTGCTAATATTCATACCCCTGCTTGTCATGGTATACTTCAAGGCAAACGAGGTCAGCGAGGACATAGGTGCGTACCAGGCCGAGCTGCTCGTTTTCAGGCTCGCGTACCTTGCCAATTCCGCGGGCAGCCTCGGAACCGACACTACGATCTACACAGACATGTACATCCCCAAGAACCTGGTAAGCCTGAAGACGACCTCGTTCGAAAACGGTGGGGAGATAGTCCTGAAGCTCACGACAACGGAAGGTGAGACCGAAATCGTGGAGATAGTGAAATACCCGTTCACCGAAAGCGAAAAGACCCTTGCCGAGGGTCCGGCATACGGCTGGGCGAGGTTCAAGATAACTAGCCACTACGAAGGCGGCAAGGCAAAGATAGAAATAACCAGGGCGAGCTGAGTTTTCAGAACCTTTAAAAAACCATGGCCGCATATTCATTCCACCCGAAAGGACTACCAGGGTAAAACCGGTAGGAGGGCTTGATTCTATGGACAGAAAAAAGCTTACAGAAGCCATAAACAAATCTCTGGAGGACAAGGGGAAGAGAAAATTCACCCAAAGCCTGGAGCTTATCATAAACACGAGGGGAGTTGATTTCTCCAAAAGCGAGAACAGGGTAAACGTAGACGTAGTGCTTCCCAAGGGGAAGGGCGGAAAGGCGCTCAAGGCATGCGTCATAGCCGAAGAGGCCGTAGGCAACCAGGCAAAGAAGGCCGGCGCCGAGCTGGTGATATCCCCCGAAGAGCTTCCGTCATATGCAGAGCCAGCAAAAATCAAGGACCTTGCGGAGAACTATTTCCTTCTCGCAGAGCCGAAACTGATGGCGGCGGTTGCGAAATCGCTCGGTCAGTACCTAGGCAAGAGGGGAAAGCTGCCCAAGCCTATCGTGGGAGACGTCAAGGGGCTGCTCCAGAGGTCGAAAGACTCCATAAGGGTGGTCACGAAGGGGAAGTACCTTCCGGTTCTGCAGGCGTTCGTCGGAACGGAAAGCATGGTGGTCGACGACCTCGTTGAAAACGCGGAAGCAATATACGAGGCAGTCAGGGGCAAGGTGGGCGGAGAAGGAAACGTCAAGTCCGTTTACGTGAAGCTGACGATGGGGAGGCCCATCAAGGTAGGGTGATGCTCATGGTTTACAAGTCAAATCCTGAAAAAAGGGCGGTCAAGGAAAAGATTGCGAAGGTCAAGGAGACGATAGAAGAGATGAAAAACTACAAGACGGTTGCGCTCCTGAACCTCCAGAAGCTTCCGGACTCGCTTCTCCAGTCGCTCAGGAAGAGGATAAGGGACGACGGCGGAAGCGTGAAGATACTCAGGAAAGCCGTGATAACAAGGGTGCTGGCATCGGACCCGAGGCTCAAGGAAAAGGTTTCGGAATGCGAGAAGCCCGTGGCGCTGGTGCTGACCAACTGGTCCCCCTACCAGCTCAACAGGTTCCTGAAGGAGAGCTACAAGAAAAGGGCCGCAAAGGCGGGCGAGACCGCACCCTCGGACATAGTCGTTCTGGAAGGCGAGACAGACCTTCCTCCGGGACCGGCGCTTTCCGGGCTCAAGGCCGGAGGCGTGAACGTCCAGATAAAAGGGGGAAAAATAGTCGTCGCAAAGGACAGCGTTGTCGCGAAGGCCGGCGACAAGATAACGACCCAGAAGGCAAAGGCGCTTCAGACGCTTGGGGTGATGCCTTTCGAGACCAGGGCGCGGCTCATATTCGGCTTCGACGGAGAATATTCCTACTCGAAGGAAATGCTCGACATGGGGGACACGCTGGACGCGGACCTCAGGTCATCCCTGAGGGATGCATTCAACCTCTCGGTGAATGCCGACTATCCGACGCCGCTTAACGCGGAGTACCTGCTTACGGATGCATTCAGGCAGGCGCTGAACGCGGCGGTGAACGGCGAGCTTTACAGTATAGTAAATGTTGATGAGCTTCTTCTGAACGCCCTAAGGCAGGGCAAGGCGCTTTCAGACGCTACTCCAAAGGAGGAAAAGCCCGCAGAAGAGAAGAAGGAAGAGGCTCCGAAAGAGGAGGCTCCAAAGGCAGAAGAAAAGCCCAAGGAGGAACCTGAAAAAATGATTAAAGGGTGAATTGAGATGACAAAGGTGGATCCATATCTGCATGCTGTGCTTTTGCTGCACGGTGCTGGCAAGGAAGTTACAAAGGAAAACATCGTAAGCGTGATAAAGGCAAGTGGAGCTGAAGCCGACGAGGCCAAGGCAAAGGTGCTTGCGGACGCTGTAAAGGATGTCAATTTCGAGGACCTTCTGAAGAACGTTGCCGTTGCGGCAGCGGCACCTGCGGCAGCTCCGGCAGCAGCGGGAGAGGCTAAAAAGGAAGAAAAGAAGGAAGAAGACGAAGGCAAGAAGGAAGAGCAGGCCGCTGAAGGACTTGCCAACCTGTTCGGCTGAACTTCTTCATTTTTTCTTTATTTCCTGTTTTTTTCTGCCCGGAATTACTCTGAAAACTGCAATAGTCGTAACCTATTTAAACATTTGTCTTAATTATTAGTCTGTAAAAGAGGCAATTTTTGGATGGTTATATGGAAAAGATAAAAATGGAAATCGCCGGAGAGATATCGCTTTCGGAGGACGCCGGCTGTACGATGAGGAAATGGAGGGAAATCTTCGAAATCAGCCAGGTCGAGCTTGCAAAGCACCTGAGCATAACCGTTTCGACCATCAGCGACTACGAGGGCAATAGGAGGAAATCCCCCGGAACGGCCGTCGTAAAGCGCTTCGTCAACGCCCTTTTCGAACTCGACAGGATGAAGGGGGGGAGGATATCCCAGAAATTCACCGAGAAGGAGAAGCCCACCGGAGATTATTTCGAGGTCCATGAGTTCGCGAGAAGCATCACGCTGAAGGATTTCGTGAGCCTCATAAAAGGCAAGGCGGTAACCAACGCCGACCTTCTCGAGTCAAAGAAGCTTTACGGCTATACGCTGATAGACAGCATAAAGGTGATACTCGACATGCCGTTCTCCTATTTCCAGAATCTTTACGGCAACGTCAACGAGCGCGCATTCGTTTTCATGGGGGTAAGCACCGGAAGGAGCCCCTTCGTGGTCGTAAGGGTGAGCCCCTCAAAACCCTCTGCCATAGTCCTCCACAACATAGAGCCCGCGAGGATAGACAAGCTGGCGATGAAGATATCGGAAAGGGAAAGGATACCGATGATAATCACCAAGATGCCGGTGGAAGAGATAAAGAGCGCGCTTAACAGGATATAGTCACGCGCCGAGACGCTCCTTTACTACTTCAAGAACGACCATGTCACTGAAAAGCAGGTTGCCGCTTTTAACATCCGGGCTGCTGGGGCGCATTCCTATGCTGGCCGCTACTTTTTCAAGGATTTCGACCGTTTCGCCGGGATTTTTCAGGAAGCCTTCAGCGCAGGCCTTGAGCGTGTGGATATAGTCTATCCCGGCGAGCCTGTTCGCCCCGTCTATTATGACCATCATCCTGTCCGGCTCGGACTTAAGCACCGCGGCCACGAAATCACGGACCAGCCTCTCATCCTCGGTCGCCATAAGAAGCTCCATCGCGGCAACCGACAGTCCCTCTTTTATGCCGGGGTTGCAGGACGATATCGCCCTCGCTATCTGGCTCCCTTTCTTGAGTTGGCCGCCCTCGAGCGTCACAGTGTTGAGGAAATTCTCGAGCGCGCCGCCGAACGCCTGCGGCTCGGAGAGCTCCATCAGCCCGCGCACTATATTGCGCGTGCAGTTCTCCTTTTCGTTTATTATATCCACGTGCGGCGACCTGCTTCCGAAAAATTTCGCCGCGCTCGCCGCGGCTGCGGCCCTGAATTCTTTTTTGAGAATCGTTTTCCTTTCCCTTCTTTTTTTCTGTTCGGCGTTCTCCGCCTTGTGGACGAATTCGTTTGTGATGTCTCGGCTTCTGCTCATAATCTCCCCCTCGGTAATAAAGAATCTATGTTAATTAGTATGTTATAAAATGTTTATAAAAGTTGGCAATTCAGAGAAGCTTCAGCTTTCCGAAAAGGGCGTCGAGTTTCTTCTCATCCCAGGGGCCCGCCCCGAAGCAGGTGAGCGTCCCGGGCTCGAGCTGCGTATGGCCCGCATCGCGGACGAGCGCGCAGGGCACGCCCTGCCTTTTCGCAAGCTCGAAATATTCGATAAGATCCCTTTCGCTTCCCACCTTCAGCACGATCTTTTTCTGCCCCTCGCTTTCCCAGGACTTCGCGATTTCCGGGAAGCTCCTCTCGGTTTTTTTGAAGGCCTCGAGCGATGCATGGCTGCACTGCGCGACCATCTTGCCCTTTCCCATCTTCAGGTCGGAGCGCACCACGATTGTCTGCTTGTACATCATTTCACCGCCTTGATTGCGAGGTTTATCTTCCTTCCGTCAATCATGTCCTCCTTCATTTTCGAGACGGGCTTGAACTCCACGGCCTTCGCATTCACGCCCTTCGAGAGCGCGCCGCTGTGCTTCCTGATTATCTCCTCCAGCTCCTTCTCGGTTTCCACGTAAACGTTTATGCCGTCTTTCTCCACGAGGTTCTCCTCCTTCCTGAGGTTCTGGACCCTCCGCTTCACTTCGTTTATTATCCCCTCTTCGTAAAGCTCCTCGTCTATTTTTTTGTCTATGTGCACCTTTCCGTTCTGGAATTCCTGCGAGGAGAAGTTTCCTTTCGGCGCCTCTTCTATGACTTCGACGCCCTTCGTGTTGAGGAGCATCCTGAGCACGCCCTCGAAATTCTTCACCGCGTCTATCGTCTCGTGCGATTTGCTCTCTATGTAAAGCGTCCTTATCGGCCATCTCGTTTTAATCCCGGCGCTCTGCCTCGCGAGCAGCGCGGACGAGGTTATCTCCCTGACGGTTTCCATGTGCTTTTCCGCTATGTTGTCTATCAGGTCCTCGCGCTCCCGCACCATCTCGAAATGGTGGATTGATTCCTTCTTGTCGTATTTCATGAAGAACCTGCCGTAAAGGTATTCGGAAAGGAAAGGCGAAACCGGGGCGAGCATTACGAGCGAGTTCAGCAGAACGGTGTATACGGTCTGCAGCGCCGCCTTGTCATTCTCCTTCCTCACGATCCTGTCCTTCGCTATCTTCATGTAGAACCTGCTGAAATCCTCGGTTATGAAATTCCTCAGCGCCTTCACGCCCCTGTTGGGCTCGCTGCTGTCGAACGCCTTCCTGTATTCCTTTATCACGTTGTTCATCCTGCTTATTATCCACTTATCGGTCTTGTCGTGCTCCGCCGCATCTATTTTCTTTTTCGGATGGAATCTCTCAAGGAACACCGTAAGGTTGAGCGCTATGTTCAGGTCCGAGCTGCATTTCTTCATGTCCTCCCAGCTGAACTTCAGCTCGTCCCATATCGTGTTGCTGAGCCCCCACATCCTGAACGTGTCCGCGCCGTATTTCTCCATGATGTCCTCGAGCGGGACGAAGTTGCCCAGCGACTTGCTCATCTTCTCCCCGTGCTCGTCAACGAAAAACCCGTGCATCAGCAGCCTCTTGTACGGCGTGGAGTCGTATCTCACAACGCCCGAGCCCAGCAGTGAATAGAACCATCCCCTTATCTGGTCCTGCCCCTCTATTATCAGGTCCGCCATCTCGCCGTACCTCTTTTTCTCCTCTTCGGCCAGCGGCGCCCATACCGCGTTGCCGGAATCGAACCATACGTCAAGCACGTCCGGCACGCGCTTCATCTTTCCGCCGCACTCGCATGGCAGTTCTATATCGTCTATGTACGGCCTGTGCAGCTCCTTCACCTTCGGAATCTCGGCTTTCGAGCCGACCACCTTTATCTTTGAACATCCATTTGCCCCGCATCTCCATATCGGGAGCGGTATCCCCCAGTATCTCTGCCTCGATATGCACCAGTCCGGCGCGTTGAAAACGAATTCCTTGAAGCGCTCGCGCGCGAAATCGGGATGCCATTCCGTCTTGTCTATCTCCGCGAGCATCCTGTCCTTTATCTTTGAAACCGCTATGAACCACTGCTTGGTCGTAAGGAATATCAACGGCGTTTTGCATCTCCAGCAGTGCGGATACCTGTGCTTCACCCTCTCCTCATGGATGAGCGTTCCGTTTTCCTTCAGCAGTTCTATTATCATCGGGTTCGCTTCCCTCACGTTCTTGCCCTCGAACATCTTCCCGGCTTCCTTCGTGTATTTTCCCGCCGAATCCACAGGGCAGAACGCCTCTATCTCGAATCTCTTCCCGATTATGAAGTCCTCGAGTCCATGGCCCGGCGCGGTGTGCACGAGTCCGCTGCCCTCCTCGAGCGTCACGTACTCGTCGCTCAGGACGACTTTCCTGTCATACTCCTTGTTGATCTTATCCTGGAAAGGATGCTCGTACTGCAGGCCGTTCAGCTTTCTCCCGGCGGTCTCCTCCAGCACGGTCGCGCTTTTTCCGGTAAGCTCCATCAGGTGGTCCAGCCTTTCCTTCGCAAGATACCATATCTCGCTGTCCACCTGCGCCTTCACATATGCGTGCGTAGGATGCGCCATGACACCCATGTTCGCAACGAGAGTCCACGGCGTCGTGGTCCATATTATCAGGAATTCGTTGTCGCCGTCCTTTTTCCTGAACTTCACGAAGATGCTCGGGTCGGTCTCCTCCCCGTATTCGAGCTCGTAGTTCGCCATGGTCGTCTCGCACCTGTAGCAGTATGGGAGGACGTATATGCCTTCATGCATAAGCCCCTTCTCCCACGCCATCTTCAGCGTGAGCCACGAGGAATCTATATAGGAATCGTAATACGTTATGTAGGGGTTCTCCCAGTCCATCCAGACGCCGAGCCTCTCGAACTGCTCCCCCATCACGCCGATATATTTGGTCGCGAACGCCTTGCACTTCTCTATGAATTTTTCTATGCCGTATTTCTCGATGTCGTGCTTGTGCCTCATTTTGAGCTCCTGCTCGACCTTTACCTCTATGGGCAGGCCGTGCGTATCGTATCCCGGCTGGCATCTCACGTTCCTGCCGTTCATCCTCCAGTAGCGGCACACAGAATCCTTGATTATCTTGTTCCATCCCGTGCCAGGGTGTATCTGGCCAGTGGCATAGGGCGGTCCGTCGCAGAAGTAAAACGCGTCATTGCCCTCGTTATTCTTCTTCGCCTTTTCGTATATTTTTTCCTTCTTCCAGAACTTCAGTATGTCCTCTTCCACTTTCTTGTGCTCGTACATCCTGATTACACCTAAGTTGAATTCGATAATGTAGGTTAGAAAGTAAAGTAGAAAAGTAATAAAAACGCTAGTCACGCTTTCCAAAAGCCACAAAAATGAACATTTAAAAACATTTAACCGCAATATCCCCTTATGTCACGATTCAGAAATGTTATCGGAAAACCTGGAAGGGCAATTGCCACAGCAACCCTTGCGGTAAGCCTTGCGGCAAGCCCGCTGATGGTAGAGAGGATTGCAAGGGCATGCGACAAGGGAGCCGAAGTGCAGAAAAAGCCGGACCCGTTTTCCTCGGAAAAACTCAAGGAGAAGCTCGCAGGGGTGAAGGGAAGCACCGATAAGGAAAAGGTGGAAAGCCTTTTCAAGCTGCTGAAAGCCGGCAACGGCGTCCTGAAGCTTGCCACTTCGGACATGGAAAAGAGGCCTCCGAGAACGATAGACGAGACTCTTGAAAAGGGAGGGGACTGCACAGAATTCGCCCTCGTGGCGCTCGCATCGCTGAAATGCCTCGGCATTCCCGGCGGTGCGCTGGTCGTGCATTTTGAAAAAAGCGCCGGGACAAAGGAGCACATGTTCGCATATGCCAAAATCGGCGATGAGAAAATAGTAATCGACCCGCAGGCCGAAGGCGCCGGAAAGATGATGAAAAACGAGAAATACACCGTGAAGATGGACCTTGCCCCAGAGCAGGCAAAAAGCATGTATTACAGGGAGATGGGCGACCATCTTTCAAAGAAGGGAAAAAGCGAAGAGGCGATAAAAAACTTCGAGCGGGCGCTTGAGATAAACCAGAAGGACGCGTACTGCCATCACATGCTCGGAATACTTTACGAAAAGAAGGGCGACAAGAAAAAAGCGGAGGAGCATCACGCAAAGGCCGCCGAGCTGGACCCCGGAAACAAGGTATACCAGAAAAACACCAAGAAGATGGATATCAACAAGGAGCTCCAGCTTGCGCAGGAAGCGATTAACAAAGAAGACTGGGATGCCTGCATAGAGCATTATGAAAACGTTCTCAACAGTGGAGCGGAATTGTCCAAAAAGCAGAAGGATGCGATAGACAACAATCTTAAGGCGTGCAGGCAGATGAAGGGCGGCTAGTTCGGCTCTTCATCCGGCGTTTCTTTTTCTTTTGCCATTTCCTTTGCGAGTTTGTGGTTCATGTAGTGGAGTATGTCCCTCGTGTATCTCTCCGCCGCTATGAGTCCGATGTTGTGTGCATTGAGCGCGAAATTCGGGTCCTCGATGATGCTCTCGTCCTCGGTCGCCCTTATCGCTTTTATCCCTTCGGTGTTTTTTGCCGCATTATAGATATACTGGCCTATGGTAGCGATCGCATTTGCTATCATCGGGGATTTCTCCCATCTTATCGCGCACTCGCAAAGCATCTCCCCTATCTCCTTCAGCCTTTCCATGATTTCCTCTTCCGGTATTACCTCGTTGGTTTCAAGAATCCGCTGCACCATGTCGTTGGAAAGCTTTTTGCCCATGTTCGCGGCCTTCATCGCGTAGGTTCCGCCCAGCATGGCCTCGTCGCCTATTATATCTACCGCCTCCGCGACCGGATGATTTCTCAGGAGCTGGAATGTTATCAGCGGGTCCTCGCTCTCCGGGTCGAGAACGGCTATTATAGTGGATTGTATCTGCTCCCTGTTCTCGCCGAGCCTCGCCTGCGCTATCGCCGGATACGCTGGTATGCCGAGCATTCTCATGACCGCGACCGCAAGAAGCATCGGCTCCATGCTGTCGTTGAGCATCATGTATTTTACGCCTGAAACCTCGTCCTCGTATTCCCTTTCCTTCTTCTGCTCGAGTATCTTTCCCGCAGTGACGAGCCCCCCCGTCATCTCGTCAATGAGGTTTTCGTCCACCGCGAGCTTCAGGCCGCCGTATTCGTATTCCCTCGGATATTCCACTTCCCTTTCCGCGCTGTCCGCCGGCCTCAATATGTCTATGACATGCTCTATTGTCTGGAAAAGATTTTTGCCGTCTATGACTTCAGCCAGCCCGTCAAGCGCCCCGTTCTCGTCGGAATATGGGCCCTCGCCGTCCAGGGAAAGCCTTTCAAGCGCCTCCTTCGCCTTTCTGCACTGCGCTTTCAGGCCGGATTCGCTTTCCTCCCTTTTTTTGCCGAGGTCGAGGACCTTGCCGATTTTCTCCTTGATGACTTCCACTCGCGGCTTGTCCTTGTGCTTCATTATATAAGTGACAGGCCTTCCGTGCTCGTCGCCTTCCTGCGCCCTCACACCACCTAATTTAATCCTGAATACTCCTCTAGTCATGTAACTATATTAATCGGAAGTGTTTATAAATGTTTTTTACTGTCAGCCATACATGCTTCCGCCTTCGGCAACGCCTCCCTTTCCGCGTTTACCGACTTTGGATTTCATTATGGTCTGCCTTAAGCCCTTGTCAAGCTCCCTCGCCTCCTTGTCAAGCTGCGCGGTATCCACGGGTATCCCGGTCATTTTCGACAGCGCCCTGAGCGCATTTGAAGCTGCCCTGGGATCCACGAAATCCTCGGAGGCCTCCGCAAGCAGCGCGGTTACCGGATATTTCGTGAGGGTTCCCTTTGTAAGAAGCACGCCAGTCACGCCGGTCGTCGCGCCCTCCTTTATCGGTTTGGCTATCTTCTTGCCCGACAGCTCCTTCACCACGGGCAGGTCGCTTGACACCACGTAAACGTCCGTTCCGCCCTCCTTGAGGTTTATCCCGCCCAGCGAAACCACTTCCCTCGCCTTCATCGCATTCGCGAATTCGAAAATGTCGTCGGCAAGCTCAAGCGACGCAGAAACGGGTATGGTCATTTCGGAGATTATCACTATGGCATTGTGCTTCTCGGAAAAATGTATTCTCGCCGCGGGCAGGGGTTTGTAGTCGTGGATTGCGGCAAGGGGCGCGAACTCCGTGCTCGTTATGTGCCCGCCGAACTGGAAATCCGGGGAATCTATTAGGTGCGCGGCCGCAACGCTCCCCACCAGGCCCGTTCCGGGAAATCCTATTATTATGATGGGCTTCTTCAGCTTCCTCATGTCTGCCGTCTTGTGAATTTCAACGTTGTTCATATTCACTAATTGGAAAAGCGCCAATTTAAAACATTACGGTATAGATTAATCAAGTGATTCTTATGATAGAGGATGTTCTATTCGGAAACATCACAATGCCCGGCGAAATGATACGTATTATCCTCGCTGTTCTCGGCACCGCCGTGGCGGCCTATTACGATGTTTTCAACAACAAGAACGTTCCGGACAGGTTCCTTTACGGTTTTCTTGCCCTGGCGTTTATAGCGAATCTTTATTTCTATTCCGAACCGCTCTTCATATTCTCAATCGCGGTCGCGCTTTTCATCACCACGCTCGGATACATATTCTACAGGGTCGGGCAGATAGGCGGCGCGGACGTTTTCGTCATAGCCTCAGTGATGCTGCTGCTCCCGGTCCCCCCCTCGATGGCGGACATGCCCTACAACTTACCATTCATAATCCCGGTCCTCATATTCGGCGGCGTGCTTTTCGCGCTTTACGTGATGGCGACCTACGGCTGGAGGCTTTACCGGAAGGAGAACGCAAGGCCGCGCCTGGTCTATCTCCTGATGTTCCTGCCATACCTGCTCTTCGCATATGTTTACGTGGGCTCGGTGCTTTTCGCCCCGGTCTATTTCATAATACTCACGGTCCTTTTCGCGGCAACGGTGTTCTTCATGATGTACAAGGAGGAGCTCACGATGCTCCTTGCGGAAAAGGTGCCTGTCGAGAGCGCTGAACCCGAGGACGTCATCGCGATGGAGCTGATGGACCCCGAGACCGTAAAGGAGTACGGAATAAGCAGGCTGATGACCAAGGAGCTCAAGGAAAAGCTTGTCAGCGCGAAGTTCGGAAAAATCTGGATATACACCGGCCTGCCCCAGTTCCTTCCGTTCGTGCTTCTCGGCCTGTTCCTGGCTCTTTTCTTCTCAAAATACCTTCTTTTCGGGTGAAGGAAAGTAATGGACCTCATAGAGCTGCTGAACTACTCCGTAGCGTTCTTCACGATATTCACGACCGTTTTCTTCCTTCTTCTTTATTTCAAATACAGGGGGAGGTACTACGCCGAGCCGGAGTGGTCGGGCTGGACCCCCTCCATCTCCATAGTCATCCCCGCATACAACGAGGGCGAGCACATAGGCAAATGCATCGAGAGCGTCCTTGCGCTCGACTATCCGAAAGAAAAAATCGAGGTGATAATCGTGGACGACGGCTCGACCGACGACACCTCTGAAAGGGCATCCGCATACGGCGACCGCGGCGTGAAGGCGGTGCGGCAGAAGAATGCGGGAAAGGGCGCGGCCCTGAACACCGGGATAAGGGAGGCGAAGGGCGAGCTGATTGCGACCATGGATGCGGACTCGCACGTGACCCCCGGCGTGGTAAAGGGACTCATACCGCATTTCGAGGACCCGCTGGTGATGGCGGTCACGCCTTCGGTGAAAATCGCGCCTAGCAACTCCCTGATAAAGGAGTTCCAGCGCATAGAGTACCTCATGATACTTTTCAGCAGGAAGCTCCTTTCGTACATCGACGCGGTGCCCGTTACTCCGGGGCCGTTCAGCATGTTCCGGAGGGAGGCGTTCGAGAAGGTCGGCGGGTTCGACGAGCACAACCTTGTCGAGGACCAGGAGATCGCGCTCAGGCTGCAGGCGGGCCACTACAAAATCAGGAGTTCGGTAAGCGACGGGACCGCAGTTTACACCGAGCCGCCGGACAACATGAAAGACCTGTTCATGCAGAGGAAAAGATGGCAGCGCGGCGGCGTCAGAAACTACTGGAAGTACAGGCACATGATAAGGGACGAATTCGGCGATTTCGGGATGTTCTTCATACCGCTCAATTTCGCGACCCTCGGGGCGTTTTTCATAGTTTTCGGCCTGCTGCTCAACGCGGTTTTCAACATGCCCTATTATGCGCAGTACATACTTGTCGAGTCGGTCGCGCTCAGCGTGAACATGTTCACCGCGATAGGCGCGTTCGTGCTGGTTGCGTCGCTGCTCTGGCTCTACACGGCCGTATCCAGCTTCAGGAGCGAAAGGATCAAACTGAGGTATTTATTACTTTTCGTGATATTCTACTGGTACATGATGATGGGGGCGAATCTCCTGATGGCCGCAGCGGAGATAAGAAGGGAAAAATGTTCGTGGTAATATGGAAAGAAAGGTATCCTGGTCGCTTTACCTTGTCGCGTTCCTGATATCCGCAGCCGTTTTCGTAGCAGGAATCTACGTGGGCAGGCTGATGGACCAGAACGACGTTCAGGAACTGAACTCGGACGTGGAGGGCCTTTCGCAGCGCATTTCAACGATGCAGCTTCTCCTGCTGAGCGGCAGCGATTCCGAGGCGTTCTGCCCTCTTTACGCATCTGAGCTCTCGGAGATAGACGAAGAACGCGAAAAGCTCGGCTATGAGCTTACTTTCCTTGAGGAAAAGAGAAATATAGATGCGCCGGAGCTCAAGAAGGAATACTTCGTAATCGAGGCGCAGTCCTACTTCCTTTCCGGAAAACTGCACGAGCTCTGCGGCGACGACAGCGTCCTGCTCCTCTATTTCTACTCCAACAGGAACTGCGCGGACTGCGCGCAGCAGGGCATGGACATCCTGGCCGCAAGGGACGCTGTCGCACCGGAAGGCGTAAGCGTAAGAATCTATTCGTTTGACGGCACTATCGGGAGTCCGATAGCAGAGGCGTTCATGCAGCAGTTCGGAATAACGGAGTATCCTTCCATAGTGATAAACGGGGAAGCGCATTCCGGCTATGTCACAAAGGAGCAGCTTATAGAGGAGTTTTCGAAATGATTGCAGATGTTTCCGTTGTCCCGAAATCCCCCTGTTTTGCTATAAGGAAAAAAGACGGGAAGGTAAGGGTTTATCTGAAAAGCCCACCGGAAGGCAACAAGGCCAATCTCGAGCTGGTAAAGGAATTCGAAAAATTATTCGGCAGGCCAGTTTCCATAGTTTCGGGCGCAAAATCGAAAAACAAGAAGCTGGGCATCCCTGTAAAAAAAGAAGAATGGGAAAGATTCCTTTCGGGAATCTAGACTTTCTCGATCGTTCCGTTCCTCCCGGACGAAATCTTCAGCTCGTCCTGGAATTCCGAAACCCAGCCATTGGTGATTTTAACCGTGTCACCTTTTGCAAATTTGGTCGAATCCTCGTTCCACAGCGCGAGCTTTATCTCCCCGCTGTCGTCCTTGAGCGTTCCGTTCGCAACGGTAAGCTGCTTTCCGAACTTCGTCGTAATCTTTTTCGGTTCTTCCAGTTCCACTATTTCCCCTTCTACAGAACCCTCGAAGGAGCCTCTTTTCAAATCAGCTATTTTCATCTGCATCACTTCTGCTTGTTATATTGGAAATTCGATAATTTCCAATGCGGACAAAATTTTGCAATTTTATCCTTCAGTGGATTAATTAGTTTCCGTGGGTTTTTTATAGTGATTGGTTCACCAACGCACAGGATTAGCCACCACGTTTAAATACCTTTTGCTTCCATAGAGATAACAAAATCAGTTTTGTTAGTCTCAGCACTATTGCTATGGAACAGCAAAAGACAGGTGGATAGAATGAACGGAACAGCAAAGACTTTGGTTTGCATGAGTGGAAAAAACCCCGGTAACGGGGAAATGAGGCAGAGAACGCAACCGTGGCCGGATATGCCGCATACTACGCCTATTCAGGAAAAGCTATTGTCTGCAAGTTACGAAAGGCAGCAAATGAGGGCTGCGCAGTCGGGTTGCAAATGCAGGAGATAGTCGTATTTTTAAATAAAAAATGAGCAATAGTATTAAATGAAAGCAGAGCAACTCATAAAAGAAAGGTTCGGCGACCTTACCGAAATACAGAAACAGGCCATACCGAGGATAGCCGAAGGCAGGAACGTCCTGATACTGGCGCCCACCGGCTACGGGAAAACCGAAGCCGCGCTGCTTCCGGTGCTGGAGAAGATGGAGCCGGGGGAGCAGGGGATACAGGCGCTCTACATCACGCCGCTGCGCTCCCTGAACAGGGACCTCCTGTCAAGGTTCCACTACTGGTGCGACAAGCTGGGCGTGAGCAGGGACGTCAGGCACGGCGACACCCCGCAGTCGGAAAGGACGAAGCACAGGAAAAAGCCGCCCCAGGTGATGCTCACCACCGTGGAAAGCATCCAGGCGCTCCTCATGGGCAAGATAATGAGGACCCATCTTTCCAGGGTGCGCTTCGTGATAGTCGATGAGATACACGACGTCGTTGACAACAAGAGGGGCGCGCAGCTTTCGCTCGGCCTGGAAAGGCTCGCGGAGATAGCGGATTTCAAGCGCCTGGGTTTGAGCGCGACCGTTGCCAACGAGATAGAGGTCGGCAGGCTGCTTTTCGGTGAGAGGGAATACTCCGTAGTCGAGGCCGGAAAGAAAAGACACATGGACATCTCCGTGGAATATTTCAAGGAGCAGGAGGCGAGGCTGGAAAGGCTCAGGGAGCTTTCGGAAAAGCACCGCTCTCTAATATTCGTCAATACAAGAAGCACTGCCGAGGAACTGGGCGCATGGCTGAAAAAGAAAAATGCGCCGGTCGAAATCCACCACGGCTCGCTTTCAAGGGAAGTCCGCATTTCCGCCGAGGACAGGTTCAAGAAAGGGGAAGTGAAATCCCTGCTCTGCACCTCATCGCTTGAGCTCGGGATAGACATAGGTGACGTGGAGCTGGTCGTGCAGTACGGCTCGCCCCACCAGGTTTTCAGGCTCGTCCAGCGCGTCGGGCGCTCCGGCCATTCGATAACCAAGCTGCCGAAGGGGATAATACTAGCAACGGATTTCGACGACGAGCTGGAATCCGAGGTGGTGGTATCGCTTGCGGAAAACGGCTGGATAGAGGGCAGGGGCGTGGAGAAGGGCGCGCTCGACGTGATAGCGCACCAGCTCACTGGCCTCGCAATCGAGAAGTGGGGGCTTGAGCTTTCCGAAGCGCACAGGATTTTCAGCAGGTCGGGCGCGTACGGCATAAACTACGAAAAACTGAGAAAGATAGCCCTCCAGCTCTACGGCGAGGGGATAATATTCTACGACGAGTTTGACGACGGGAAGACGATAAAGATAAAGCCGAAAAGAAGGGCGAGGGAGTACTACTTCTCGAACCTGAGCACGATACCGAAAGTGAAGAGGTACCTCCTGCGCGACGTTTCGTCTAACCGGCCCATAGCCTCGCTCGACGAGGACTTCGTGATGAACCTTGACGAGAGCGCGGAATTCATCTCAAAGGGGCAGGCATGGCAGGTGATCGACATCACGGATGAGGAGGTTCTTGCAAGCCCGGGCTCGGGCCTCGACATAGTCGTTCCCTCATGGACCGGCGAGGAGATTCCCGTGCCGTATGAAGTGTCGCAGAACGTCGGCGCGTTGAGGCGGATGAAGAAAAAGGCGAGCCCGATGCCCGACGACAGGACATTCATAATAGAAATAGTGAAGGACGTAGTGATAGTCCATTCCTGCTTCGGGAGCAGGGTGAACGAGGGGATAGCGAGGCTTTTCGCCAACAGGATTTCCGAGCTGATAGGGGAAACCGTGAGGACGGTCTCAGACCCCTATCGCATCATTATGAAGCTACCGTTCGCGCTGAACCAGAAGCATATACTCAAGGCGTTCGAGAACATAAGGAGCGTGCGCTCCGAGCTCGAGAGAAGCGTCCACAACTCCATGCTCATGCGATTCTCTTTCACGCACACCGGCCGGCTTTTCGGGCTGCTTTCCGAAGATGCCTCGGTGACCCAGAAGTTCGTGGATTCCATGCGGTATTCAGTCGTATATGAGGAGGCGCTCAGGCGCATATTCTTCAGGTATTTCGACGTCGCGCGGACCGAGGATGTCTTCGCAAGTATAAAATCCGGCAGGATAAAGCTCGAGGTGGATGTGCTCGCCGAGCCGGGCTTTTTTGCCGCAATAGGTATAGAGAGGGCCAGCGCGCGGGAGGCAGTGGGCAGCTTCGAGCCAAGGGAGAGGATGGTCCTCGCGCTAAAGGAGTACGTTCTTTCCAAAACCCCGCGCATGGTCTGCGTGGGATGCGGTGCGACGAGATACGTCCATATAGCGTCGGCAAAGGATTCCGACCTGAAATGCCCGAAATGCGGCAAAAAGACCATCGCCCCGGACGTGGGGACCATGCAGGACAAGGAGCATGCAGCAGAGCTCATACACTCGTACGGCAGGAAGGCGCTGATAGCCCTTTCGGTCTACGGGATAGGGCCAGCCACGGCCGAAAGGGTGCTGAAAAGGCTGCACAGGGACGAAAACTCGTTCTACATGGACCTGATTGAAGCCCAGAAAACGTTCATAAAGACTAAGAAATACTGGAAGCTGAAATAGCTATTCCAGCCTGTAGCTGTAGGATTTGTACCTCTTTCTCTTGGGCATCTCTCCCCAGCAGTCCTTGCATATGTAGAGCCTGCCCGCCTTCCTTCTTTTCGAACTCTTGACGCACGCGACGACGCAGATCTTCCTGTTGCAGTAATCGCACTTCTCGAGTTTCGCGCTCTGTTTTCCGCATCTGTCGCAGGTTTCCATCATCAGGTATCACCATAAGAAAGAGCACGCTTTCTAAGCGTCTTTGCTCTCTTCTTTTGTTGAGCCAAAAGCTTTTTAACTGTATTCGAGAGAGCGCGCCGCCCAGCGATAATTATTTAATTGATAGCATGATAAAGTTTTCCATGAAGGGTCAGTCTGCAGTGGAATACGTGATGACTTACGGCTGGGCGATTCTTGCCCTCATACTCATCACCGGATTTCTCTTCGCATCCGGGATACTCAATCCCAATTACGTGATAACCGAGGAGTGCAACCTGGGCTCCAACCTGCCCTGCCAGGCCGTCGTCTTCAACAGGGACGGCGCCACCACGATGCTTCTGAGGGTGTACAACGGGTTTCCGTACGCCGTAAAGCTGAGCAGCGTGGAGGTGACGCTCAAGGACACGGGCGAATCATTCACCGGCTTTGACGGCGGGGTTCTCCTTGAAAGCGGAGGGGAGCACACCTACGATGCCGGGATAAGCGGCCCTGCGCTCACGGTGGGCGAGGTCAAAAGATTCTCCGCGGTGGTAACATACGTTTCCTGCGCTCCGGAGGTAAGCACCGACGGTTGCGGGACATCCGAGCATACGATTTCAGGAAGGATAGTCGCGATAGTCAACGAGGACTAGACCACCGAAACGTGGAACTCCCCTTTCTTTGTTTCCAGCTCCTTTATCTTGCTTATGTCTTTCAGCTCGTTCTGAAGCTCTTCGCTTAATCCTTTTTCAAGAGTAAGAATGACCTTGGAAAGCTCTGCGTTCTGGGGCATCCTGCTGGATGCCTTGTACTGCCTGAGTTCCTTCACGATTTTTCTAAGGACCTCCACGGATTCTATGCTTTCCCTGTCGACTTTTCCGGGACTGGGCCAGTGCCCCCTGTGAATGCTCTCCCCCTTTGCGAAAATGCCGCCGTGAATCTCCTCGGTTATGTGCGGGGCTATCGGGGCGAGCAGGACTATGCTGTTCAGCAGGACGTTGTAGAGAGTATAAAGCGCGGCCCTCTTTTCCAGGCAATCCTCGCCGTAGACCCTGTGCTTGACGTATTCAAGGTAATCGTCGCAGAACTCGTGCCAGAAGAAATTGTGCAGCCTGTTCACCGCGTGCTGGTAGTTGTATCCCTCCATGCACCCGGTGTATTCATCTATAAGCTCGTTCATCCTGCTGTTCATCCACCTGTCGATGATGCCCATCGCTTCGGCGTCCTTTTCCTCCGGTCTATAGTCCTTGAGCACGCTCTGGACGAACTTCGAAGCGTTCCATAATTTGGTCAGGAAGCTCTTCGCGTATTTCATGTCCTCGTAGCTGAACGGCCTGTCCTTCGCCATCGCGCCGCTCATCGCAGCCCACTGCCTTATCGCATCCACCGGATAGTCGCGCAGAAGCTCCGCAGGCGAAATTATGTTTCCCAGCGACTTGCTCATCTTCTTCCCGTCGGGCGCAAGCACGTTTCCGTTAAGGAGGATCTCCTGCCACGGGGGCATGCCCGTAAGCGCGACCCCGCTCCTGTAAATCGTGTAAAACGCCCACGTGCGCACAATCTCAACGCCCTGCGGCCTCAGGGTGTTCGGGTAGAACCTTTCCATCTTCTTCTCGTCATCCGGCCATCCGCTTATTATAAGCGGGGTGATGCTCGAATCCACCCAGCAGTCGCAAACGCTGGTTTCGGGCTCCATCTCCTCCCCGCAGCCGCATTTTTTCTTTTCGGCCTTTTCAGGATAGAACGGAAGGGCGTTCTCGGCTGCGGGCTGTGTCTCGCCGCATTTCCCGCAAGAGTAGAACGGAAGCGGGGTTCCGAACACGCGCTGCCTTGATATCACCCAGTCCCATTCGGCGCCCTCGACCCAGTCGACAAGATAGGTAATTCCAAAATCAGGCACCCATTTTATCCTGTGCGCCATGTCCTTTATCGCCTTGCCCGTGGTCCTTATGTCGGCAAACCACTGCATTGAAAGTATGAGCTCGACCGGAGTGGAACACCTGTCATGCACCTTCACGATCTGCGTAAGCTGCTCTTTTTTCTCTACCTTGCCCTCGCTTTCCAGCTTCTCGAGTATTTTTTTCTTTGCCTCTTCGCCCTTCAGGCCGTCGAATTCGCCCGCGTTCTTCAGTTTTCCGTACCTGTCCATCGCCTCCACTACGGGAATCTTGTACCTGTGCGCCCACACGACGTCCATCTTGTCGCCGAACGTGCAGACCATCACCAGCCCGGTACCGAATTCCATGTCAACCTCCTTGTCCGCGAACGCGATTACCTCTTTTCCCAGCGGAGTGATGATTTTTTCGCCGTCGAGCCCTGCGTATCTTTCATCTTGGGGATGGAAAAGCACGGCGACGCACGCATGCAGCAGCTCGGGCCTTGTCGTTGCCACTATCAGGTCCCCGCCGTCCGGCCCGGTGAATCTTATGAAGTTGAGCGCGCCCTGCTTCTCAACGTCGTCAAGCTCCGCCTTCGCGATTGCCGACACGCACTTCGGGCACCAGTATACGGGGTATTTGTCCCTGTAAACGAGCTTTTTGCCGTACATCTGCAGAAGGGAAAGCTGGACCTTCCTGTGGTATCCAGGGTCCATGGTCCTGTATTCGTATCTCCAGTCCGCGCTGAAGCCGAGCCCGTTCATCTGGCTTTTCATCCGTGCTATCATTTCCTCGGTCCACTCGACGCACTTCTCCCTGAACTGCGCGGGCGGAAGCCTGCCGTGTTTCTTTTCGACGCGCACTTCGGTCGGGAATCCCTGGCAGTCCCATCCCTGCGGATAGTAGACGTTGAAGCCGCGCATGCGCTTGTAGCGCGCAGCGAAGTCGAAATAGCTGTAAGAAAGGACATGCCCCATATGGAGCTCTCCGCTGGTGAACGGCGGAGGAGTGTCTATGGAGTAAACGGGCTTTACTGTGTCCTTTTCATCGAAATTGTACGTTCTCTTGGCTGCCCAGTGCTTCTGCCATTTCTCTTCTATCTCTTTGCCATAGTGTTTGTCAAGCATGACGACTCACCAGAAAATGTAGTTTTGAATTATAGGTTAACAAATTAAAACTTAGGTTTTTCCAATAGTCTCATGGCAGGACTGGAGAGGCTGCATGCGCGGATAAAAGAATGCAGGAAGTGCAGGCTCTGGAAAAGCAGGAGAAACGCGGTTCCCGGGGAAGGCAATGCACGCGCAGAAATAATGTTCATCGGCCAGGCTCCCGGAAGGACCGAAGACGCGACAGGCAGGCCGTTCGTGGGACGGGCGGGAAAACTGCTCACAGAACTACTCCATAAAAACGGAATCAGCCGCAGGAACGTATTCATAACCTCTGTGATAAAATGCTTCCCTCCGAAAAACCGCATGCCGAAAAGCGATGAAACAAAAGCGTGCAATCCTTACCTCCGCATGCAAATCGCACTCATAAAACCCAAAACAATCGTTCTGCTCGGAAATGTTGCGATAAAAACAATGCTCTGCGGGGCGGACAGCCTGGACAAAATCCACGGCGGGAAATTCATACGCAAAGGCATAACCTACATCCCCACATATCACCCGGCCGCCGCGATGCGTTTTCCGGAAATAAAAAGAAAACTTGAGATGGATTTTAAAAACAATTTGAACAAATTGTGAGCATGAGAATAGTAATCGCTTTGGGTGGAAACGCCCTCATCAAGAAAGGGCAGAAAGGCACTGCGGAAGAGCAGATGAAGACAACGGAAGAGGCAGTGGTTGCGCTGAGGGAAATCATAGAAAACAACGAGATAGTTATTACGCACGGAAACGGGCCGCAGGTCGGCTCGCTCCTCCTACAGCAGGCCGCTACGGGCGAAGTGCCGGCCATGCCGCTCGATGTCCTTGACGCAATGACGCAGGGCGAGATAGGCTACTTCATACAACGCGCATTAATGAGAAAGACGAACAGGAAATCCGTGACGCTGGTGAGCCGCGTTGTCGTGGACGAGGACGACCCCGCATTCCAGAACCCCACGAAACCCATAGGCCCTTTTTACAAGGAAAAGATAAAGGAAAACATGATTGAGGATGCGGGTCGTGGCTACCGCGTCGTAGTGCCGTCGCCGAAGCCCATGAAGGTCGTTGAAAGGAAGGCGATAATCCCTCTTCTTGGCGAAAAGCTTGTCGTGATTGCAGGCGGCGGAGGGGGAATACCCATAAAACTCGACGGCAAGGGCACGGAGGCGGTCATAGACAAGGATTGGTGCGCAGCCCTTGTGGGAAAGGAGATAGACGCCGAATTACTGCTCATCGTTACCGCAGTGCCAGGGGTGTACAAAAACTTCGGAAAGGAAAACCAGGAACTCATAGGCAGACTTTCCGTGAAGGAGGCAAGGGATCTTATGGAATCCGGAGAATTCGCGGAAGGAAGCATGAAACCGAAGGTGGAAGCCGCGATTTATTTCCTTCGATACGGCGGGCAGAAGGCGATAATCTGCGGCCTTGAAAACGCAAAAGACGCGGTGGAAGGAAAAGCCGGGACCATGATTGTTCCCTAGTCCATTCTCTCCTTCTTCCATTTCCTGTATTTTTCCAAATCCGTTACCACGTTCAACTTGAATCCGCACTCCGGGCACTCCCCGTCCTTGCCAAGTTTGTTCTCCAGCACAGCGAAGCCGAATCTCCTTATGACTTTCGCCTTGCATTTCGGGCAGTAGGTGCTTTCCGTCTCCTCGTCCTGCCTGTTGCCCGTATAGACGTAATTCAGCCCCTCCTCAAGCCCTATCTCCCTTGCGCGCCTAAGCGTTGTAAGCGGAGTGGAGGGAGTGCTCAGCATCCTGTTCGCAGGATAGAACCCTATGAAATGCATCGGAATATCCGGTGAAAGCTCTTTCACCCATTTGGAGCTTGCCCGTATGTCATCCTCGTCATCATTGTATCCAGGAATAATCAGGTTTATTATTTCGATATGCTGCCTTTTGTAAAGCTCCTTTATGCTGCTCAGGACGTAGTCAAGCACGACATCCCCGCAGAGCTTTTTGTAAACTTCGTCGTGGAATCCCTTCAAATCGATTCGCGATGCATCTATGTATCTGTTCATCTCCCTTATTGCAGCAGTGGTCATGTAGCCGTTGGTGACGAAGACATTGTACCTTCCGTCCTCCATGGTCAGTTTCGCGGTGTCCAAAGCATACTCCATGAAAATAGTCGGCTCGGTGTAGGTATAGGCAACACCAGGAATATTCTGCTCGTTGCACATCCGCTGTATTTTCTTCGGGGGCAAATCCTCGCCGATTATTCCGCCATATGCCTGCGATATCTCCCAGTTCTGGCAGAACTCGCACCTGAAATTGCAGCCAACCGTGGAAAAAGAAAAGGACTGCGTGCCGGGCATGAAATGGTAAAATGGCTTTTTCTCAATGGGGTCAACGTTTATCGCTATCGCCTTCCCATAATTGAGCGCATAAAGCTTTCCATCGATGTTCTTCCTTACATGGCAGTAGCCCTTCTCCCCGTCATTTATTCTGCACAACCTGTAGCAGAGGAAGCAGAGAAGCTCTTTTTTCTCAAGCGGTTTCCAGAATCTTGCGAGCTCAGGCATACATGGACTTCTGCAAACTGGTTAAAATAACTTTGCAGGCAAATGACATCGGATGATGACTGTTCGACAGTCCGAGGAACTTTCTTCGGAAAGTTTCGATGATGAAGATCTTGAGTTCTGACGAAAGAAAACTTCTGTTTTTCTCAGGTTTTCTTTCAAACTTAACCTGGTATAGACGCAGCTGCTAGCCGGTTTCGAGCCATGCGTGGCTGTCGTCATTTCTTATGCCTCCAGTCTCCTCGTCAATCATGAGCGGGTTTATGTTGTCTGCAAGGGTCGGGTCCGCCTCCAGCATCTTCTTCCAAGGCGGGCAGAACGAATTCGGGCAGTTCTGGTTGTAGTAGTTGAACCCGAAAACCTTTTTCAGCCCGGCATCGGCGCTGAGGTCGCAGGTCCTCACCCCTCCGCTGGTGCTGCACAGCCCGTGCCTTTCCACCAGGCAGTCCACGAATGCTATGAAATTGCACTGCTCCGGCGCCTGGCTGTCCCAGCAGATGTGGTAGCATTTCTGCTCGTCGGGCAGCCCTTCGCCCACGCACCCGTCCGGATACCGCCCGGGCACTATCTCGATGCACCCGAACGTCGATTCCTTGAGGTCTATTGCCTTGCAGAATTCCTCGGCCCAGCAGTCCCCGGTGCGCTGGGTTCCGCAGTTGCTCTTGTCAAGGGCCGTGCCCTCCCATACGCCGGAAAGCTGGTAGGTGGCTATGAAAGCCCTCATGACCTCGTCCCTTCTCCTGTCGTTCCTGTGGAACATGCTCGTTACGCGGCCGCTCGTTATGTGCTTGCAGTCCGCTTCTGCATCATCCATGAAATCCTCGGCATAATTCCTCATAACGCCGCCGAGCTGGTTGGTTCCCCTGCAGATATTGTGGCTTGCATTGAACGGGTTGAACTCCTCGGTGCACGCCCTTGCGGCCTCCACGTTTTCGGTCCTTCCTTCTGCTTCAGCAGCCAGGAAAAGCTCCGCGTATTCGCCCGTTCCGCCTCTCTCGACCGGCCAGTAGCTGTAGGGCGAATTCATTATTTGCATTATCCCCATCGCAAGGAACCTGTACTGGCC